>Ga0213860_10000614_pt1 | contig 14313 bp, 20 predicted proteins | sample PICome_3_FD_160118 | JGI IMG/M metagenome (GOLD analysis project Ga0213860, IMG submission 160118) | Coastal seawater microbial communities near Pivers Island, North Carolina, United States - PICO550 | ecosystem: Environmental > Aquatic > Marine > Coastal | place: USA: North Carolina...
GACATTTCGTAGGATTCGACCAAATCTGGAACGAAATGGATAGACATTTCGAAAATTCGAAATCACAAGGGTATCCACCATACAACATCGCAAAGATCAACGAAGATGAATTTATGATTTCATTAGCAGTTGCTGGCTTTGGTATGGATAATCTTTCAATTGAAAAGGACAAAAATATTCTAAAGATTGAAGGTATTGCTCCTAAAGGAGACGAACATGTAAACTACCTACACAAAGGAATTGGCGGACGTTCATTCCGTAGAGAGTTTACACTAGCTGAACACGTAGAAGTGGCAGGTGCTAACCTAGAACTAGGTATGCTTAACATTCACTTGAAGCGTGAAGTTCCAGAAGAAATGAAGCCTAAGAAGATTGAAATCAACTCAGGCAACACTATTGACGGAACAGTTTCCGAGAAGTAAACAGTCTAGGGGGAGTGCAATATCTCCCCCATTTTAAGGAGCAAACATGAGCACAGAATTTATTGAAGATGTCAAAATTGACGAAAAGATCAAAAATCAAATTTTAGAACCTGCTAATTATAAAGTTATTATGCTAAATGATGATAGCACTCCTATGGACTTTGTTACATCTATATTAACATTAATTTTCAAACACAGTGAAGAAACAGCAAAAAAGGTTATGTTAACCATTCATGATGAAGGTTCCGCCGTAGTTGGAATATATAAGTATGAGATAGCTGAACAAAAAGCTCTAGAGGCAACAACACTTTCTAGAGATAACGGCTTTCCATTGCAACTACGTTTGGAGCAAGAATGAGTAATCTAAAAGAATTAACTTGGGAACATCACAAAGACGCAGAACGACAAGACTTTGTTAAAGTTTTGATGAGCGGTAAAATTAATCCAGAGCTATATGCAACATATCTATGGAATCAACATAAAAAATACGATATCTTAGAAGCTATAGCTGGCGCACAAGGATTGCTTGATGATTTACCCGATATAAGAAGAAAAATGAAAATTGAACAGGACTTTCTAGAACTATGGAAGTCTGATACACCTCCAACATTAACTAATAGTACCAAACATTACATCATGCATATGAAAAGCATTATTGCTGATAGAAATGCAATAATGGCACACATCTATGTGTTACACATGGGCGATTTGAGTGGAGGACAAATGATTGCAAAGAAAGCTCCGGGTGAAGGTAGAATGTATCAATTTGATACAGACAAAGTTGCATTGAAAGAAGCTATCCGTGCAAAAACAAACGACGAGATGGCAGAAGAAGCAAAGTATTGTTTTACTGCCTCTACAAATTTATTTAAAGAACTTATGGAGTTAGATATTGAGCACTATTTGGAACAAGCTGATTGATTGTAAAGATGACATTATAGATATTTTTAATGAAAATGCTACCGAAATACATGAAGAAGGCCTTGATTATTTTAATCGTCCTGAAAATGGTTGGATTAATCGTGTATGGGCTAATGACAACGTAAGACGAGCTCACATTGATGTAGTTGATGCACGTAATACCAAAGGCTTGTGGATGATGCATGTTTGCATTTTTCCTACACTTGACAATCCTGCTCCGATATATGGTTTTGATGTTATAGCAGGCAAAAACAAAATGACAGGAGCGTTCCATGACTTTTCACCTAGTGCTGATCCAGATCATAATATGATTAAAGGTTATTATGAAAGTGTAGATCACTTTGTGCCTGAAAAGCAACGTGAACTACCAGAGTGGGCCAGAAACATTTTCACAGGTAAGATGCTAGCCGCAGGCAATGTAAAGACCGAAGAAGAAGCTACAGAAATAATCCAAATAGCACTAAGCAATCTTCATGCGTATTTTGAAGAAGTTGGAATAACAAAAGGCGAAGGTGCACCTGACTTGGTTGCCGCTTGCCAAGATTACTATTGCCATAATCAGCAACAAAACCCCCATACTGCAAATGTAATGAAGAGTTTAGGATTACCAGAAGAAGATGTAGACAAGTTCTGCACAGACATGTTGTTTCCAAAACTCGCATAAATACGTTATAGGAGTATGTAATGAGGTTTCAAGAATTTAAACTTACAGAAGCATCTGGTGTCTTCAATAGACAAGCAGGACAAATGTTTCGTCATCCCGATACGGGACACGAACTTGAATTTGTTAAGATTATAGCCTATCCAAGCGATGCAGAACAATTTGATAATGCCGCGGCACGTGACGAAGCAATCAAACAACTTAACGAAAGTTTAGACATTCCTATTGAATGGACAAACAATCCTACAGCTGGTACTCTTGCATTTGGTATTGCTTATTTGAAAGAAATCCTTGCAACTGGTACTGGAACAGCAGACGAAGATAAAGAAGCGACTCATATTTTTGGTAGATATTTTGCAAGAATGAAGCAAGCCGGCTTACCAGCTAATTGGAACAGTAATAAATTTCATGGCTACAAATTACAGACAGGTGCGGCAAGTAAATTACAACAAGGCTTGATGCCGCAGGATATATTAGGTTTAGAAGAAAAACGCTATAAAGGTATTGATTCCCTTATGCAAGCAGTTCGTGGTAACCTAAAGAGCAAACCTGATGTGCTTGCTGGTTTCGAATCAGTTGCACAAGGACAGCTTCCTGCATTATTTCCTAACCAACGTAATATTGGAACAGCTATTAGAGACTATGCTGGAGAAGTTTTACAACCTCTTGCAATGATGAGCGGAATACAAATGGGACAAGGTGTAGTATCTGCAAAGAATGATCTTATTCCAAATCAAGAATGGAGTGAATTAGATTTATTTTGGCCTTCAGGTAAAAACCATAATCTAGTTGATAGTGTATTTGTGCGTGAAGATGGATTAGAAATAGGTATAAGTTCTAAAGGTAAAAAAGGCGCAGATGCAAGCATGAAAAATGTAAAAGATGCTATCGTCAAAGCTGAAAAAACAAAACCTCAATTATTAAAGTCACACGAAGAAGTAGTAGAAATTGTAGAGCTTATAGATCAAACATCAGCAGAAGAAGGTCCGTTAGCAGTAGCAGAAAAAATTGAATTACTATCAACGGAAACTTGTGCTTTTATTAGAGAAATGAAAAATGCTAATATGTCTGTAGAAGACATACAGAATATGCACAACAAGAATCCTCAACTATTAGAAGTTTACAAATCCTTTGGTGCAAAACTGAACCATCCTAATTATAACATATACTTCCATATGGTAACAAATGTAGCCAAGATGGTTGCTCAAGAATTAAACAGCAAACCAGATTTTGGTGTAGGCATGATGGACTTTATGAAACAGGCGAGCATTATACAGGTTTACACACAAATTGGAAACTCTGGAGATGACGTAAGTGTAACAGAGTTTAGAAGTGTTTACCCTCCACAGTTTACAGGCACTATATTAGTAAATGGTTCTAAGAATTATGCAAGTACAAAAATATTTGGTAAACTTGCATTTAAGATGCCAGGCGCCTAGAGATTATATTTCTTAATTTTTGCAATAAGATTAGTTCTACCTATTCCTAGATCCTTTGCCGCTTTACTACGATTACCATCATAAAAATCTAATGCCATTCTTATCCTGCTAATCTCCATAGTTTCTATTTCGCCAGGTAGACTTTGTGTTCCTGCATCATAATTATCAAATATTTTAAGTGCTTCCCATAGGGCATCTTGTTCTGTATTTTGTTTTTCCATACAGTATTTATTTTGGTGTTGTAACGTTGTGTAAATTTTAGACAGTAGTGTAAAAATTTTTACACCTAAATGCTAAATACAAGTGACACCATAGGGGGATGCCGACAAATCGATAAATATTAGTGCAGGAGTTTCACATGAAAAAATATAAGATTCTATCTACATTAATCGTTTGGACATTGTCTACATCAGCTTTCGCAAGCGAACTCACATGGGGTTTTAAATCGCCTGCTTTCCATTATGGGAATGGTTATTCGTCACACGTACTAAGTGTTGAACAACTACAGCATAATAGAAAACAGGACATTAAAGATGAACAGGCAAGAATAGAAAGGGAACTAGAACGAGAGTTAGAAAACACAACCCTGAACAAGTTTATTAAGAACGTTGAGTCAAGAATATACGCAACACTTAGTAAGCAGATGGTAGATAGTATGTTCGCTGATTGTGATGCAACAACAACAACTTGTGCAACAAGTGGCACCGCAGAAATCGAAGGCTCACAAATATCTTGGGCCAAGGACACAACAACAGGAGAAATTACTCTTACTGTTATTGAGGAAGATGGAAGTACAACTACTATTACAATACCTGGTGCAGGGGAGTTTAACTTTTGATTCGAATATTATTAATAGTAGGCACATTGATACTAACCGGTTGCAGTGGTACAATGCAAAAGAGCTTGGATACGTATAAAGAGGCAGGTCCTCCTAGAATACAGCCAGCTCCGCTCGCAGAGAGAATGATGCAAGTACCCGAACTAGATGGTAAAAAAATGACTATTGCTGTTTACAGTTTTTTGGACAAAACGGGACAACGTAAACCAGCAGATAACATTGCAAATCTATCTAGTGCAGTAACACAAGGTTCGGAAGTATGGGTGATAAAGGCTCTATCAGAAGTAGGCAATGAAACTTGGTTTGAAGTAGTAGAACGTGTAGGGATGGACAATCTGATCAAAGAGAGACAGCTGATCCGTAACACACGAGAAGTTTATGAAAAGAATTTACCTAATGGTCCCAGAGCACTAAAGCCGATGGTGTTTGCAGGGCTGATACTAGAAGGTGGCATTATAGGTTATGACTCTAATGTTGCTGTTGGCGGTGTAGGCGCTAGGTATTTGGGACTAGGAGGACAAACTGAGTACAGAGTAGATACCGTCACTGTTGTTATGCGGGTAGTTAGTGTAAGCAGTGGAAAAGTGCTACTGAGCATAGCGACAGAGAAGACAATCGCAAGCTCAAGGTCCGGAGCGGACATATTTAAGTTCCTTGATATGGGAACTAAATTGATAGAATCAGAGACGGGGTATTCCGTTAATGAACCGGTAAATTACGCTGTAAGGGCGGCTATAGAAGCAGGTGTAGTGCAACTGGTATATGAAGGTGAAACAAAGGGGCTTTGGAAATTTAAGGATACAACATATAAAGGTGCTTTGCCACAATCAAGACCACTACCAATGAAAGACGCATTGGAAAAGTGGCCAGATGCTAGGCTGTATTGTGATAAGCGAGATTTATGTTATCCTGTAGAGGCACAGAGCCAGAAAGGAAACAATGATAAAGATAATTAGAGGGCTGATATTGTTTTGTTTAATCTCCGTGACTCCTGCCTTGGCAAACGATATCTATATAGAACAAGTGGGGGACACACTTGACTTAGACATAACACAAGATGGTCAAGACAACGTAATTGGAACAAGCACAACTGATGTAAACTTAGATGGTGATTCAATGACGTTTTCTATTACTCAGACTGGCGATTTCAACACTATAGTAGCAGATATACAAGGCGGTACTTACACAGGTACCTGGCAGTTTACAGGCGATTCAAACTCAGTAGATTTGAGTTGTGATAGTACATCTGGAGTGAACTGTGAAAATGTTACTTTGAATATAACTACAACAGGTGATGATAATACATACGACTTTAATGTTGGTGACGTAGCCGATGCAGATGGATCTACAATTTCGTTTACCGTAACAGGTGACGACAACGTAATTGAATCCGATATTGATGGCAAATCCGCTAATCTTACAGTTGTAATTAACAACAGTGCAAGTTTAGCAACAGGTGGCGCTACAAGCGGAACCCTTACATCTAGCAACGCAGGTAATATTGTAGATATAGATGTAGACGGTGACGGTGATAGTGCTGGACATTCAATCAACCTTGACATCACAGGTGGTGGTAGTACATACAACATTACCCAAAGTGGAATCTATGACAACACAATAGATGCAGACTTTAGCGGTGATAGCCAGGATGTAGATATTACGCAGAGTGACTAGTATGGCGCCTAACAGATTTACATGGTTATTGTTAGGCTTCCTAGTTTTTCTAGCTTTTTTCGTTACACCTGCTTATCCTAAAATTGGTGAAATTGGCCAAATTAAAGGTAGTGGTGTATTAGAAAGAGGAAAAGACGTTGTCATTGAAGGTAACGCTGGTGTGGGTGTTAAAAGCATGGACACAGCAGTCACCGCAAACGGCACAATGCGTATAGACTTTGTTGATGAAACTAGAGTTGATATTACGGAACAATCCCGATTAGTCATTGATGAATTTGTATATGATCCTGCTAACGATATAGGATCACTTTCTATGAAGGCAAGTCTAGGTACAGTAAGATACGCATCAGGACAAATTGCAAAAAAATACAGACAAAATGTAAAAATAAGAACTCCAAGTGCAACAATAGGTGTGCGTGGTACAGACTTTATCATGGTTGTTGACGAGTTTGGTGGATCTATGATAACTCTTTTACCCAGTTGCGATATACAAGGAGATTGTTTTGTAGGAGAAATTACTGTGCAAACTGATGCAGGCTTTGTAATATTGAATCAAGCATTTCAAGCAACACAAACTGCACATTCTATGCGTAAACCTACTCCTCCTGTAAAACTTAGTATAAGTGAGGATATGATTAATAATTTATTAATCTTAAGGAAAAAAACTCCTATTGAAGATTATAATGAAGAAGAACAACTGCGGAAAAGAAAGTTAGCAGACTTCCTTGGTATAGACTTTTTGGAAACAGATTTTCTTGAAGGAGATGCACTCACAGATAGTATTGAAGGTATCTGGGTTACAGCGTTAGATGAATCTCATTTTATGTTAGCAGAAATGCTACATGATATGTTAGACAAATTGAATGAAGCACTAGCGGCTCTATTCAAAGATGAACTGTCATTACAAAACGAACGATTGTTAAGCAACGTACCACAAGTTGGATTTGATCCTGAAACACAAATTAGACTTGATGTAATAGAGCCACACTGGGTATGGCAAAGAGAGGATTTTGAACAAGGCGGATTTATTCGTATGAGATTAAATCAACAGTACGATTATATATTAAATATAGAACAAGGAGATTTTACTGTCTATGACTATAGATTGGGTACAGAGGGCAATAATAGCATTAATATTCATCAGTCCAATAACTAGTTTGGCTAATGAAATTTATATTAACCAAGTCGGTGACGATGTTACTGTGACTATAACTCAGGATGGTGAAAACAATAAAATTGGTGATTTGAATAACCTATCAAACAAAGGTTTTATTGGAAGTCTTGGTACTTCAACATTTTCTTATACACAAACAGGCAACAACAATACGCTTGGAGTATACAATGCTGACATAGGAGACAGTAGTAGCACTCTAACACAAACTGGCGATAACAATGCGGCTGTGATAGATTGTCACGGTGAAGACTGTACAATGAGCATAACACAACTAGGTGATGGTAATGATGCTCACGCCGAAGCTGGTAGTAGTTACAGTGATGATGGTAATACAATTATAATATACCAAAAAGGTGATTCCAACGAATCGTATGCAGAAGCCGACGGAGACAGCAATGACTTAGACAGTCATCAAGAATCAGACAATAACTTTAGCCGTGTTGTAGTATCAGGAAATAGTAATGTTGTTAATGCTTGGCAAGGCAAACACGAGGATGGCACTGTTGATACAGACGAAGTTGGAGACCATGAAGTATACTGGACTGTTACAGGCAATAACAATATTTTAGACAGTTATCAAACAGACACCAACAGAGCCGCAGGCGGAGGTGCTGGACATCATATAGCAAACGTAGTAAATGGTGATAACAATGGTGTGACACATACACAAATGGGCAAAGCAGGACACGATGGCTTTGTTGAAATTACTGGTGATAATAATGATGTCGATTTACTCCAACGTGGTAACGGTGGACAACAATGGGCAGACATAGAGCTTACAGGTAACGATCATACCGTTAATGCTGATCAACGTGGCACTATGGCACACTCATTTGCAGTTGATCTAACAAACAGTGGAGGTGCTTATTCAGTCACTAGTACCCAAACTACTAACAACACAGCCACAAGCAAAACATACAGCCTCACAGGTTCTTGCACTAATGCAAATGGTTGTTCGGTAACTGTATCACAAAACTGACCAGTTAATTATCAAATCTTTCAAATTAAATAGCAGTATAACAGAGAACTATCTCTGGGAAAAGAGGGCAATATTCTTGATCCAATTACAGCCTTAACTGCGGCAACAACAGCATTTAATACAGTAAAGAGATTTGTTCAAGCAGGCCAAGAGTTTGAGAACTGCATGGGCCAAATGGGCAAATGGTATACAGCAGTATCTGATTTCCGCAAAGGACAACAGATGCAGAAGAAACCTCCATTATTCAAAAAGATATTTGCGGCAGGCAGTGTAGAAGAAGAAGCACTTGCTTTGCTTATTCACGAAAAGAAAATAATGGAAATGGAAAAAGAGTTACAGACTCTTTTGAATTTTCGTTTCGGGTTTGGTACATGGGACGAATTGAAAGAAATGCAACGTAAGATTAGAGCTCAACGTGAACGTGAAGTGTATAGACAAGCAGAAGCACGTCAAGCATTTGTAAATGGTGTTGCTATTATAACATTATTATTAGTATGTAGTGGAATGGTGTTTGGATTGTTTTATTTTATAGCAAAGGCAAAAGGAATGATTTAAATTGAAATATGTCTACAAGAATTTAGTATATGATAATAGGGATAGCAAAGGATTATTATATAGAGATGGTAAACTTTTGTTTATGGGAAATACTTGGAGTGGCATGATGCAATTTATATCATACAGCGGCAACGCTGAAGAAGTACGAGAAATGTTTAAAGCACAACTTGAACAGCGTGAACAAATAAGATTTAAAGTAGAATCAAAAAAACCAAAAGACCCAGAACCAATTAAAAGAGAAGAACCAAAAAAGGAACCAGTATTCAAACGGTCAAGAGATGCTAGGAAATTAGTGCGTTGATACATGCATTCATGCTAGTAGTGTTAATAGGAGGCGACTTACAACCAAGCCCTATGTATTTTAGAAGTATAGATGTATGTCAATACTACGCTAAACGTATACCTAGACAATACGGAAACTATTCACACAGTTACCTAGTACCTAAAGAACATAGAGTTACAGCATATTGTAAACCTGTTAAAGTTCAAGACGGACCTAATATATACGACCATTAATAAATACATTATGACTAAGTGGATCACACATTGGACAGTAGCCTTTGTTACGGCTGTAGTAATGATATTAATACACTACGGGGATAGTACCGTTGTCCAAACAGCTCGACTCAAGCAATTTGATCTACTACAACAAACAGATGAGTCAGTGCTTTCCCAGGATATTGCAGTAGTTACTATCGACGAGAGCGGCATTGAAAAGTACGGTCAATGGCCCTGGAAGCGTGATGTACTTGCAGATGTAATCTGGAAACTTCGCGAAGCAGGTGCTGGTATCATAGTGATGCCTATGCTGTTCTCTGAATCAGATCGATTAGGAGGTGATATAGCATTAGCCGAAGCACTTGTAGAAAACGGTGTAGTTATTGCCCAAACGGGAACTACGTCCGGTGTGAGCCGTAACGCTGTTCCGCGCGGTGTTGCGAAGATAGGAGATCCTCTACCATTTTTATATGAATGGTTAGGAATGCTGGGTCCTATTCCATTGCTAGGAGAAAATGCTGACGGTGTAGGTGTGTTAAACACTTTCCCAGAAATCGACGGTGTGGTGCGTAGGGTGCCACTTCTTATGCGTATCAAGGATGATGTGTATCCGGCTATAGCAGTGGAAGTTATACGAGTTGCTACTGGAGCACCTTCTTATCAAATCAAAGCAAATCAAGGCGGCGTTGAAGCAGTAAGAGTTCCAGGTTATCCAACAGTGAAAACAGATCCTAATGCACAGATATGGTTGCGTTGGAATAAGCAGTTTGAAACTGTATCAGTCGCGGCGGATGACTTTAGCATAGTAGAAGGCAAAACAGTAATTGTAGGCGTGACAGCAGAAGGTTTAGGCGGAATAATAGCAACACCTCAAGGCCCAAAGTATAATTACATGCCAGCGGCAATAACCTTACAAACAGTAATAGACGGCGACCAGATTCAAAGACCTTACTGGGCTTTACTAGCAGAATTGATGACAACAGCAGTCTTGGGCATAGCTCTTGTGCTACTTGCACGATTTGCGCCGTATTGGTTAGTTGGTATCAAAATATTTGCATTTAGTGGTATACTAATTTATGCTGTACATTATGCATGGATAAACTATTTGTATCTATTAGATATTACAATGCCGTTGGCCACTGTACTCTTAGTTGGACTACACGCAGTATTCAATAGATTTGTTAGTGAATACTTTCAGAAGCAAGCAATCAAAAAACAATTTGCAGGATATGCATCACCTACTGTGGTACGTATGCTACAAGAAAATCCGGCACTTATAAAAGAAGGTATGAAGCGTGAAGTAAGTATCCTGTTCTCAGACTTGCGTGGCTTTACACCACTTGGCGAAAGTTTTGGAGATGATGTAAAAGGTCTTACTAAACTTATGAATGGCTATATGGATGCCATTACGCAACCTGTACTAGACGCCGATGGAATGATAATAAAATACATAGGTGACGCAAGTATGCACATACACAATGCGCCTATTGATGATCCAGATCATCCTAAGACAGCTGTTCTAACAGGATTAAAAATGTTAAAGGCAGTAGAGAAGTTTAATGAAAAAATTACAAGTGAAGGCCGACCACCCATTGGTATGGGTGCCGGTATTAATACTGGTCTTGGCTATCTTGGTGAAATGGGGTCAACAGCCAGACATAGTTATGATGTTCTCGGGGATGCTGTAAGCACAGCCGCTCGTATTGAGAGCAAGTGTAAAGAGTACGGATGCTTATTACTCGTAGGTGAAAACACCTATGAAGCAACCAAGGATGATTTCTTTTACTTGAAAGTAGATGATTTACAAGTTAAGGGTAAAAGCGTAGGACTTGCAATTTATACTGTACTTGATGATGTAGGACCAGCTTGGAAAACAGCACAGAAAAAACATCAACAGATGCACGAAGACTATAGTGCTCAAAGATTTGATGATGCTATTGTAAAATGCCGTATGCTCAAAGGACACTTTGATCACAAGCTAGAAGGTTATTATGATATGTGGATTGAACGTTGTGAATATATGAAAACACAAGACCTACCTGAAGATTGGAATGGTGTGTTTGTGGCGGCAACTAAATGACACTAGAAGAAAGATTAGATAGTTTATCAAAAGGATATGCGGCTTGTACAACAATAGAAGAACGTGTGCAAAATATACGGTTACGTATTAGTACAATGCAAATGAAGTTAGGTCATAAGGCTCCACCAGCACCTACTATTCAAAAACAAGAACCTGGACTTAGTGATATTAAAGCAAAACTAATGCGCCGACAATAAACCCAAACAAGAAACCAATACCCATACTCATATAGATAAGCGGATTATCATTTTTCATTTGCGTTTCAAAGTACGCTTTAGTTGCATCATTTTGGCTGTCTAGCCATGAACTCCATTTGTTCACGATAATTTCTCCAATATTCCATGCGCTCGTTAAAACTTGCACGACGAGCTTCGTGCTCTTTAATTTTTTCTACGTAATGCTCAATTGGAATTGGGCTTTTCGCAGTCACATCCTGTGCAGACGTCATTTACACACTCCTCACAAGTTGGTTGATAGCAGTGGCAACCATGCCCACATTTTTTGCATGTTCTTTCTTCACCTTGCATATTAATCCTCCGGAATCCAAACATTACTGCCAAAGTTGCGTTTAATTACACGCATTTTTTCTTCTGATGATTTCAACTTGAAAAAATGAAAATTACGTTCTAAGATTTTTTGCCCTTTAGGATCTTTGCAAACAACACCATAATTTTTTTCAAACTTAGGCTTCTCCATTCTTATCCCCTGTACTATTAAATTGCTCATTTTGTGACTTATATTCGTCAACTAATCTTTGTAATTCATTTTGTCTTTGTGGATTAAGTTTTGCTCTATATTCTAATACCATTGACAACTTCATGTTTAATCTAATCATATCGTTGTCAAGCATCCGTATTCTATCAACTAATTTAATTAGTGTAGCACTAGCTTCTCCAATGACAGGTTGTATTTCTGTGGTTACCCATTTCCAAACATAAAAAACAAAATAGCCTAGTCCGCATGCCGCTACTATTGGAAATCCAAAGTCTTTGATAGCTGTTGCTAGTTCGCTAGTCACGACGTGCATCCTCCTTGCCTTCATTGGCAGCTAATCTGTCTATGTTTGGTCTTGTGTTGAGGACATAACTAAGCAATGCATCTATTTTAATTAGATCATTGTTCATTGTTTGGACTCTATTATCAAGAGCACCAATAATATTTTTCAAACCGTTCACTGAACCCGTGACACTGCTAAGAATAAATTTAAGTGTTGTAAATACAAAGAAGCCTGCGGCTATTGCCCCCGCAATAGGAAAGCCCACTTCTCCTATAAAAGATAAAAAGTCCATATTTCAAAACGCCCTCACGCTCTGCTTATAAGTATTTAGCAATTAACTTGGTATATTTAGGTTGACTTTCTCACAAAAATTTGCTAATATAAAAAATAACTTAGGAGACTAATATTATGATTGAAGGTTTGAGACCTCCATGTGTGACTTTCCGCACAAGGGTTAGAGACGAAAGTATAGATGGTCCTAATCCATATCGCTGGCAAGATGTAACCAGTGATAGTTTATTCAAAGGCAAACGTGTTGTGTTGTTCAGCTTGCCAGGTGCATTTACACCTACTTGCTCAACATATCAATTACCAGGCTTTGAAGAAAATTACGATGCAATTCGTAATCAAGATATTGACGAAGTTTACTGTATATCTGTAAACGATGCGTTCGTTATGAATGCATGGGCAAAAACCCAAGATATCAAAAACGTAAAAGTCATTCCAGACGGATCAGGAAACTTTACACGTTTCATGGGTATGCTTATAGGTAAGAACCATTTAGGATTTGGCATGCGTTCATGGAGATACATGTGTATATTAAATGACGGTGTAGTAGAAAAATGGTGGCAGGAGCCAGGTATTAACAATGAAGGAACAGACGATGACCCTTATGAGCAAACTACCCCTGAAAACTGTGTAGCATATCTAAACGGTGCATGATGCAGATACACGAGTACTATGATTGGACAAGTTTAATTCCCGAGCAGTCTCGTCAATGTATGATACGAGATATTGAAAACACTGTCAAAGCAGGAAAGTTTTGGCATAACAGTCCTCCCTATCAAACGAATATAAACATATTTGGTTTGAATTCAGATCATTGGATCAATTTAAAAATGAGTTTTATTTGGTCCTGCTTTGCATTTATGGGCAAAGAAGATCAGATCAAAAGTATTAAGAGTTGGGGATACATGACCAATCTAGATACGCAGGAAAATAGAGACACTTACTGGCATCAGCATGTTAGAGAACAAAACTTAGTTGTAAGTGGTGTCTACTATTTAAATCAGCCTGATGATACAGTAGACGTAAGCACATCAGGTACAGAATTTGCTCCGGGTGGAGTAGATAATGGTGGGAAGTATTTTGCTGAAATGCGAGTAGGCAATTGGATAATCTTTCCGGGTAAAACATGGCATAGACCAGGAATACTGTCAAGCAAAAACAATCGTTTTATTGTGGCAGCCGATATGGAGATATAAATGGCAACTTCAGAAGAAAAGCAAGAGTTAGTTGAGACTATCAAAGGACCAAGGTACTATCGTATTTCAATCAGCGGATATGGTGGTGAAGCAGAATACCTTAGTCTTACAAAAGATCAATATGAATTTTGGAATAAGCAAATTGATGAAAACGGCGATGGTGATGTAGTAAACTATTGCGTAAGTGCAGAAGACGAAGAGTTTGATTTCGAACATATTTCGGAACTAGATGAATCTATGAAATTTCTTAACGATGAAGATGGTCCAAGACCTTGGTATGAATCACCTACAGGATTTACACACCAATGGGGTGTTGATTATTCTAGTGCAAACATTTCTATTGATGAGGTAGATAGCGATGATTATAACTCATCTTATGTTGCAGAAGTAGTTGGTAGCGAAGATTTATCAGAGTGGGTAGATAACAACGAAGTGGATCTAGACATGGGTATTGACGAAGTTGACGAGCCTGAGTATGTACTACAATTTTGGAGTGCAGAAAAAGGAGGCTTCTTTGACGGTGTAATAGAAACTGTAGGAGAATTTGATCCTAAGAAACTTAAAATTTATACGTCCGAATATCTAAACGGA
>Ga0213860_10000619_pt1 | contig 14268 bp, 10 predicted proteins | sample PICome_3_FD_160118 | JGI IMG/M metagenome (GOLD analysis project Ga0213860, IMG submission 160118) | Coastal seawater microbial communities near Pivers Island, North Carolina, United States - PICO550 | ecosystem: Environmental > Aquatic > Marine > Coastal | place: USA: North Carolina...
ATAACTTCTCGTTCGTAAGCCGTATTATACCCGACGTTACGTTTAGAAACTCAACCGAAGGGTCTCCCTCAGTCAACTTCACGATGAAAGCGCGGAACTTCCCCGGCGGTAACTACTTACAAGAAGACGACAGCACTATAACAAAGACAGCTACCGTTCCTGTAGAGCAGTTTACAAACCAAGCATATGTGCGGTTGCGTGGTCGGTCTATGGCACTGCGTGTTGAGTCCAGTGAAGTTGGTATGACTTGGCGACTTGGTTCGCCTCGTATGGATGTAAGACAGGATGGGCGTAGGTAATGTCAACTAGAGAAGCACCCGTCCCATACTTTCCGATTGCACCGCAGCAATACGATCAGCGGTACATGGCAGAAGTGGTGCGAGCTTTCTCTGTATACCTTGCTCAAGCACAAAACCCCGGAACTGCTGTATTTAATACTCTTAATCTGCTAAACTTGCCAACACATGAAGATAACTCTGCCGCTATAGCTGGCGGCTTGTCGGTAAATGACGTGTATAAAACTGCCACTGGCGAACTGAGGATAGTAATATGAGTGATGAAACAATCATTGTAATGGCGGATGGTTCGCGTTGGAATCCCTCTACGTCAGAAGATAAACTGCAGTGCCATAACTGCGATAACTTAGTGGACACACCAGAAGAAGTTGCCTCATATCCTGATGGCAATTGTCCCGATTGTGGTGAGTCTTGGACAGGAGAAACTAAACGGCATACTAAGATTACAGTGACTATGCCGCAAGCAGCAGGCGGGAGTACTTTGTAATGGGTTTTCTTAGCGATTTAAAAATGGGCCTTAGGCTGGAAAAGCAAACTCCAGACTACAGGGAGAGAACAGAGAAAACTAAAGCTATAAATAAAGCAATTTCTAGTGGCGATACTTCTCCGACGTTCAAAGACGACCCAGCTATGATGTCTCGTTATAAGCGTGAATCCATGATGGACAGAATGGGTGGTGCAAGCGACAACTCTGGGATTAAATCTATTAGTGGCGGGAATGCCCCTGCAGAAGAAGACATGTCATCTATATATGATGAGAATCGTCGTCGCTACGAAGAGTTCATGCAGAGCCAACAGCCACAGCAGCCAAAGGTTACACCAGAGATGCGCCGTGAGGCGTTAAATATCTTTGAGTCTCAGCAGGGTGCGGGTCAGATGCCATACTACATGGCAGCGGCTCGTGGTGGCCCCAATGCCAGCCCAGCGTTTAACTATGCGGCACAGAACTATGCAACGCTTGGTGGATCACAGCGTCTTGCCCCACGTCCTATGGAGATGATGAGCGTAGCAGAACGCCGTCAGATCAATGACATGGCACAGGCTATGGCAGATCAAGAAGCGATGCAACGACAGGCTGAAACTGATTACCAAGCTGGCATGGACATGGTTATGCGCGGCGGTATGGGTAAGGGTGGCCCTCGAACTGGCCCTCAAATGCCTCGTGATCCTTATATGCCTCGTTTTGGTGGCAAAGGTCGTGGCGGAGTTGAGCCTCAGATTCCACCGATGAGACAACCACCAAGCAGACAACCAGTCATGCACGGTGGTAGACCTATACCATTTGCATCTATGTTGGCTCAAAGATTTGGTGGATTCGGAGGATAGTAATGGCACACACAGTAGTCGATGATTGGAAGATTGTACCGCGTCTGATGATGCTGGCTGTGACTGTCCTTACCTATAAGGCAGTTCTTTGGTTTATGACACTGCCCGATCCCACAGTTGCTCAGTCAGGTCTGGTCAGCGTCTGCATGGGCGCACTCACTGGCTGTTTCGGCATCTGGATGGGTAAGGAAGCTAAGACAACTGTGACGCAAACACAGACAAGCTCTAAGGTGGAGTACGATGTGGACAAGTGATGCCATAGTTACTCACTTGATAGTGAAGCTACTTGAGCTTGTCCTTGGCGTTGAGATGACCATGTATGGGAGTGTAATGGTATGATTCAATCGTTGATAGGGCCGATAGCTGAACTGGCAGGTGGATGGCTCAAAGGCAAAGCAGATGCAAATGCGGCAGCAGCAAACCTTAAATTAGTTGAGGCGGAAGCCAAAGCAACCATAATGAAGAACGCCGCTACCAGTGAAAGCGACTGGGATCGGATTATGGCAGAGGGTTCGCAGAACTCGTGGAAAGACGAATGGTTAACAATACTATTCAGCGTACCATTGATCTTATGCTTCCTACCATTTGAATGGGCAGAACAAGCTGTGCAAAATGGGTTTGCGGCACTGGAGTCCATGCCAGACTGGTATCAATACACGTTGGGTGTTATCGTGGCTGCATCTTTTGGTGTGCGGTCAGCAACTAAATTCTTTGGGGGTAAAAAATAATGCCATACAAACTAGGAAATCGTAGCGTACAGAGGCTAGAGGGCGTGGATGAGCGCATGCAAGCAGTTGTTCGTGCGGCTATCGGTCAGTCTAAGCAGGACTTCTCTGTGATTTGTGGACTCAGAACCATCGAAGAGCAACGTGCATTGGTTGCTAAGGGTGCGTCAAAGACTATGAAGTCAAAGCACCTAGACGGTGTAGCAGTTGACCTAATGGCCTACGATGGATCAATGACCCCTGCAGGACGTTGGGAGTTGAATCTGTATGATGAGATAGCTGATGCGATGAAACGCGGAGCTGAAGAAGTTGGTGTTGGTGTATGTTGGGGCGCAGCTTGGGCTGTCGAAGGTCATGGGTATCCGTTCGATATTCGTGAGTGGGACGGCACAATGGAAGACGCGATGAATGCATATGTTGACCTACGTCGATCACAGGGTAAGCGTCCTTTTATTGACGGGCCTCACTTTGAATTGATCGTTTAAAGGATAAGTGCTAAAGTTCAATTGAACTTCTGGAGATTGTTATGGTTCTGCCCCTGTTATTTAGCTTAGGTCTTCCCGCATTAGCTGCGGCAGCCCCCGCTGGTGGGATACTTGCTACTCTTGGTGGCACTCTTGGCACTGCTGGTATGGCTGGGTTGGGTGCGGGCCTTGGGTCTCTGATACAGACTGGTGATATTGGTGAAGGCATCAAGACTGGCCTAACATCTTTCCTTGGCGGCAAGATCATGGGTGGCTTGACTGGTAGTGCTAGTGCAAACGCTATCAACGCAGGTCAAGGGATACAAACAGAGGCATTTGGTGAGCTTGCACAGCCTAAATTTTTACAAGCATTTCCAAGTCTAACAGAACAAGGTGGACTCCTTGCCTCACAAGGTATGCAGCAAGCTGCTGCGGGCGCATTTGCTCCGGGGGTTCTTCCCGCTGCGTTTCTTGGTCAAACCATGACTGACGCGCAAATGATGAACGAAGCCTACAAGAATCGTGCAGCCGAAGACGAAGACACACGTCCACCTATGCCGAACCCAATGCAGGTGAGCTATAACCCTGATCCTTATGCGTCAGGCGGTGGCGAAGGTCTTTACTTCCAATACACACGTCCGCCACGCAGAGATGGCTACGAGCCACAATACCCATACTACTATGCAGAGGGTGGATTAGTTGAGCTTGGAGAGCAGCAACGCATGCTAAGGGACACGCCTATGCAAGCAATGGGTGGCCATCCAATGTTCTCAAGTCTTGGTCAGCAACTATCTAATGCAGTCACAAGTCATTACGGTCAAAAAGTTCCACCATTTGTTAAGAAAGTAGAACAGGACGCTCGCTCTGAATTTGGAGATGATATCTTTGTGCAGCAAGCATCACAGGTTCCAACTTTAGGTGGCAGTAAGGGTGCGCAGGTAGCAAACCCTACCCAAATAGATCAACGTAAAATGAACCTGTATGATCTTTTAGGTCAGCAAAATTCTCCGTTTAGAGATACAGTTGTTGAGATGGCTGAAGGTGGCGAAGTAGATATGGTGATGGAAGAGAATGGCATGAACGAAAAAGATGTCATTGTTGAGGCCATCGAAGCAATCAAAGGAATGTCTGAGCAGCCAGAGATAGCACTTGCTATGTTTGTTCAGAAGTACGGTGAGGACGCACTACGCGATCTTGTCGGACGAGTGCAGTCGGGAGAACTAGATGACACTGTCGCTCGTTTTGAGGAAGGTGAGAAGGGAATGGTTCGTGGGCCGGGCGATGGTTCTGGTGTAGACGACATGGTTCCTGCAACACTTGAGGGGGAGCAAGATGTTCTCTTGTCTGATGGGGAGTTCGTTTTGAGGAAGAAGACCACTGATGCTTTAGAGAAGGCATATGGCGGTGGATTCCTTGATATTGTTAACCGTGCTGAAGAGGATGCTCCAGAGAAACTCCAACAAATGGTGGGATAGTGAGAGTTAGCTTGGTGCCGACAGAGGCAGTAGGCCATGTATGGAAGGATGTTGATAGAGTACTAAAGAAGGCGGTAGCCACAGTAGATAACAAAGCCGAAATGATAGACATATTAGACGGCATTTACGATGGCACTTACGTTCTTTGGGTTGTGATAGATGAGCAAGATGATGTAATTGCTGCATTCACTACACGGCTTATAGTATATCCTCAACGGAGAGCCTTGGCTTTAGACTGGGTAGGCGGGACGCGCATGAAAGAATGGGAAGATCAGTTGATCGACACTATGCGCCGATACGCAAATGAGTTAGACTGTAGTCATCTAGAAGGCTATGGACGGAAAGGTTGGGGTAGAGCTTTGAAGAAATATGGATTCTATCCTGAGTACATAGCCTACCGAATGGAGTTATAAGATGGGCAAGGGCGGTTCAAAACAAGTCGCTACGGACACTACGCAGCGCACAACAAACCTACCTGAGTACGCTGATCCGTACTTTCGTCGGATGCTGCAGGGTGCCGAAGAAGCCACTATGCCATTTCAGGATGACCTAAGTAGCCCGATCTACGATGACGCAGGTAACATCACAGGCTTTGGTCAGAAATCCACTTATATGCCGTATCAAGGTGAGCGCATTGCGCCATCTTCTATGTATGGTGATATCCAAGCATCTCGTGCTATGACACGCGGCATCGCGCAGTCTGGTATTTCAGGTATGCCTCAAGCTCAAGGCGCAGCACAGGCTGCTATGGGTATTCAGTCAGATGCACTTGGTGGCCTTCGCGGTCTTGCCAACTACCAGACTGGTGACTTCTCTGCATTCCAAGGAACTAGGGGTGATACGGGCAGTTTTGCTGATGAATTTCAAGCTGTTTCCCCCAGTAGATATACAGGCTTTAGAGAAGCTGAGTTCACTCCGTTTGGTGGATTTGATGAGTATCAGTTCCGTGGGCCATCAGAGTTTAGTCAGTTTGATTTCCGCCCAGACTATCAGTTTTCCCAGTTTAGATTTCAGCAACCTGAGCGTTTTAGCAGTATGGCGGCACAGCAATACATGTCTCCGTATATGGATGCAGTTGTTGCTGAACAGAAGCGCGGTGCTATCCAAGATTTTGAACGAAGCCAAGCAGGTCGTGATGCAGCGGCGGTACAGGCAGGTGCATTTGGCGGATCACGTCAAGCTGTAGGGCAGTATCTAGCCGAAGAAGGATTAGGCGAACAACTTGGCGGCATTGAAGCGATGGGCCGTCAGCAAGCGTTTGAGCAAGCAGCGCAGCAATTTGGCCTTGATCGTGCCGCTCGTATGGAAGCTGAGGCTCGTCAAGCAGGTGAATTTGGCAGAGTTCAAACCGCTCAAGCTGGAGAGCAGGCTCGTGTTGACCAAGCTCGCTACACAGAACTTGCCAACAGAGAGCAGGCGCAAGCTGCAGAATATGCTCGTGCAGGGGATCAAGAAGCAGCGGAACGCGCTCGTGTTCAGGCTTCTAGGTATCAAGATTTGGCTCGCATACAGCAGGGCCGTGCAGCAGAGATGGGTCGAGTTCAAGCAGCTCAAGCAGCAGAAAATGCCCGTGTAGATGCAATGCGTCAACAAGAAGCGGCTCGTGTTCAGGGGGGACGTGTTGGTGAGCTTGGTCGTGCGCAGGGTTTAGATGTCTCTGAGCAAGCAAGACTAGATACACTTGGTGCATCTGAGTTAGCTCGAATACAGCAGGCTATAGAGCAGTCTCGTCAGTTTGGTGCAGGTCAAGGGCTTGCAGCGTACCAAGCAATTGGTTCTGGTGCATCTAATCTAGCGGGACTTGGTGCGGGACTAGCGGGTCTTGGTGAGCGTCAACGTGCAGCCGACATTCAGGGCGCACAGCTACTTGAAGCAATTGGTCGTGATGTCCGTGCAGAGGATCAGGCGCGTCTTGATCTGGCATACGAAGACTTCTTGCGTCAGCGTGACTACCCAATCACTCAGTATGAACGCATGGCAGGTATCCTACGCGGTGTGCCAGTAACACCGAATGTGGAGCAGCAACGCTTTGCAAGCTACAACCCAATTCAACAGGCACTGGGTGCAGGTATATCGGCTCTAGGTTTGTATAAAGGTCTATCGGCATGAACATAATTGAGTTACAGGACAGCTTAAAAGACTTACCAGACAGCGCACTGATGCGCGAAATGCAGATGCCTACTGGGACTGCACCACAGTTTCTTGTCCTGAGTGAACTTAAACGCCGCAAGCGTATGCGTGATGACTTCCAACGCAGACAGAATGCAGACATGCCAACCGTAGCAGAAGAAGTTGTCACAGCCGCAGGTATGCCGCAAGAAGGCATTATGGGTGCAGCACGTGCAATAGCACCGAATACAAACGTAGCCCAGAATACGGGTATGGACATGGCAGCACCAGTCCCTGCCACACGCGCCCCACAACCACAAATGATGGCAGATGGTGGTGTTCTACGCTACGCTCCGGGGGGTTCAGTTGGTCGCCCTGTAGAGCCGTTTCCTGCAAACTCACCTAACCCTCGTGATCGTAGTAACTGGATGGCTATGTACAAGGATACACATAACCTTGATGGCTCTCCTAAGTCTCTAAGCCCAGACGTTGCGCAGAGTGAAGGTATTGCAGCATTAAGTGCTGATGTAGAAGACTATATGGCACCGGGAATGCGTATGACTACGCAAGATAAACTGTCGGCAGCGTTGGGTGACGTAGACAGACGTGTACCTCGTTCATTACCAATGATATCTTCTCCAGAAGATCAAGACGTAGTTCGTGGCCCTGAAGTAGAAGCCGCGATGGAAACACAAAACGTGCTTGAAGAAATGATGAAAGCTAACCAAGGTCTTGCACGTGATGAAACCCCAACAGGCCAACTAAATGTCGATGCTCTAGGTAATGTTTTAGGGTTTAACCCAGAAGACTCTACAGTCGGCGGCGAAGCATTGCGGTTAGCTGAAGCGTCAATGACAGACGCACCTCTAGATATTGGACGTTCTAACCTTGATGCTCAAATGGGTACTCAACGGATAGGTATAGGCACTGATCCATCTATAAGAGATACGCTTCCTGAAGTTGTACGTGAAGATGATTTACGTTTCAGCCGTGGCACTGCTTCTGAAAATGCAGTTAAAGACGCTCTTACTGACTATCAACGTATGACCGATAGATATGGATACCCATTTGATAGCACCCTTAAATCAGCAGATAGGTTATTTGATAAAGGTACTCCTTCTGTTAACGCCCCAAGTCTAGCTACAGATGCGCCTGATCCTCTACAGGGACTTTCTCTTGCCGATCAAATGATTGCTTTAGGATTTACAGGTGGGGACATTGACCCTACTCGCTTCCCAACCGCAGAAGAAAGAGAACTAGCTGGTCAAATTTCTGCTATAGATGACTTTGGTGATTACTTAGTATCTCCAAAAATGGGGCCAGACGCTCCACAGGTAGCCGAAACAACAGAAGGTAGCGTAACCACTGACAGTGAGCCTTACCGTGGGCCTGTTAGTGGCATGACACTTTCAGAAAAATTTGCCGACCCCGTAGAAGCCACACGCCGTCTATTTGGTCTTGGTGCATCAAAAGATATTGTTACTACACAAAACGAAGCCTCAGTAGTAGACACAGCGGCTACAGAAGACCTTGTTACCGAAGAAGCTAAAGTTGAAAGCGACGACAAAAAATCGCCAACTATACGTCCTAAACTTCGCCCTGCTGATTTACTCACCCCTACTGGCCCATCTGGCCCCTCTGGCCCCTCTGGTCTTAGCGGCGCAGATTTAAGCATTGCTAGTCTGCTAGAAGCTCGTAAGAAAGAATCCGAAGCAGATAAGTGGATGGCACTTGCATACGCAGGTATGGAACTAATGAAGCCGACTGCAACTATCGGCGAGGGTCTAGGTAAAGCGGGTCAAGCGGGTCTTGGCTACCTAACCAAGTCTAAGAAAGGTCTACAGGACTTCGAGACTGACATGCTCAAGCTGCAAACACAGCGAGACATTGCAAACATTAGAGCTGCTGCATCAGGAAAAAGCTCATCTTCTGCTTCTTTGACTACTAACCGTGTCATATTAAAAGAGCTATTAGCGAGTGTGGATGGTGAATTAGCGCGTATTGATCCTCTAGGTAAAGGCAAAATACCTTCAGATAAACTAGACGACTACAATAGGCTGATTGAAGAAAGACAAAATATCATCGAAGAGATGCGTAAGTTAACTACTCTAGGGTCTTCAGGTAGTAGTGGTAACAGCGGACTTAGTGGCACTTTCGACGTACCACCAAAACCATAGGTGATTTATGGGGCAGATTGTTCTTTCTAGCGAACTAAGTGGGCGTAAGTTTGGTTTTAACATCGCTGGAGATAAACCCACTGTTGATGAACAGATGTACATCGACAACATTATGCGTCAACAAGATGCACAGTTTATCGAAGAATACAGAACTCAGTTTGATGAATCTCCCACAGACGAAGGCGAAGGCATTGCTAACTACGCTGGTGAGATATTCAAAGGTATTGGTCGAGGTGGGGTAAACCTTCTAGAGCAGGCTGCATTAGGTGCGGCGGCTGTACTACCTGAAGAACAAGAACTCGCTGCACGTGAGGCAATCCGTGAAACAGCTTATGAGCTAAAACCTCAAGCTGACATTGGTATGGAAGACACAGTCGGTGGCAAATTCGGCGAAGGTCTAGGTTCGTTTGCGCCGTTACTAGCTACGTCTTTGATCCCGGGAGTCGGCCTACCACTAGCCACTGGTTTAGCTGTAGGCGCAGGTGCAGGTGAAGCAAGCGAACGCGCTAGAGCAGCAGGTGCAACCGAAGAAGAACGCAATCTAGCCACACGCTTTGGCGCAGGTGTTGGAGCTACCGAAGTTTTACCTATCAAGCTAGGTATGCTTGATAAAATCCTTGAAGGGTCTGGCCTTAAAAAACGTGCAGGCCGCATCTTACAACAAGGTGGTATCGAAGGATTACAAGAATTTGCAGCAAACACTGCTCAGAACCTTATTGAACAAGAAATCTACAATCCAGAAAAAGAACTTGGCGAAGGCGGTTTAGAAGCTGCAGGCTACGGCGCAGGTGTAGGTGGATTCGTTCAGCTAGTCGCAGACTTGCTAGTTCCGGGCCGTAGACGTGTATCAACAACGCCAACAGAAGATGAAAAAAACGCAGTAGAAGCAGCTACAACTACTGAACAAGCACAGCAGCCACCTCAACCACAACAAGAACCTTTTGAACTCACACCCCTTGACGCATACGCAGATGAATACGACTATCTTGTAGACCCCGAAGATAAGGAGGCTACCAATGCAGTTACAGGAGTTGACTCCGAAGGAGTTGGAGCAGGCGTTTCAAGTGGTGAGCTTGGCGTGGGCGGAAGCGGAAGGGGAGTTAGTGGAGTTGGAGATACCGCCCAACCTACAACATCTGACGCAAGACCAGTGGGAACAGATTTGCTGGATGCTGACGGAGTTGACGCTGCAGCAGGAGTACAGCGAGATTCACTAACCGAAGAAGAAGCGTTTGAGCTTGCCGCACAAGAGTTTGGTGCGTCCCGAACACCTGCAAAAGACGTTGAGTTTGAGCAAGCTGTAGAAGCACAAAAAGAGCTAAACAAAGCAAAAGCTCAAGCGCAAGAAGACGTAATAGAAGAAGCAGAGGCGACTACTCCATCGACAGCTCGCCAAATCATTCCGGGGTATATCTATCCAACTGACCCAAAAACACTACAGCCTAGTGGTAAACCATATCCTGAAAGCGATCCACGCTACGCACCTGTAGCTGCACCGAAAGCTACCCCCGCAGAGCTAGAACCCAGCAAGCTCACTCCTGAACCTACTGCCACACCTGCCATCCCGACGATGGAAGTGTTGAGCGAGTTAGGCGTGTCTAAAGGTACAGCAGCTTATCAGATTGCAAAAAATAGACTTGCCGAATCAATTGCAAATAACGACAGAGACGCAATACGTGCAGACGTGGCTGATATATTTGGAGCGTTAGGCAAACTAAAAACTAAAGATGCGCAGTTAAAAGCGCGTGTAGATGAATATGTAGGCAAAGCTACACCAAAAGAAGAAGCTCCAGCAGCTCGTGAACGCCGCGCCGAAACCAGACAACTACGGGAACGCGCGATAAGAGAAGAAGTTGCCAAAATAGATAAACGTGAAGGGCAACAAGTTGCACGTGACGAGGCTAGAGCCAGAGAAGAAGCCGCCGCTGCAGAACGTATCGCGGCATCCCAAGGGGCCGTATCTCCTGAAGGTATGGAAGTCGCCGCAAACGCCGATAGACCGCAAATGATACAGACGTTTCTACAGCAGAAACCTAGAGCTTCTCTTGGGCAAGAACCTGTCCGTGGCGTAGACCCTAAGAAAACAGAAGAAGAATTATTCTCAGAGTTTGTACGCAAAAATGTAAAGATACCTACTCCTGAAGGTGGCACTCGTCCTGTCGAGTCTGTATCTGAACTGACAGACGTGCAGTTAGCAGATGCATTAGACAAGTTTAACGACAAGAAACTAACAGACGTTGCTGATCAAATTCTTACAGGCAAGCTCACAAAAGAGAAGAACGCCAAACGTGCTAAAATGAAGCGTGGTCAGTTTAGAGCATGGCTCAAAGAAAACTACAGTGAAGATATAGATAGGCTGTCAAAAGCGGCGAGTAAAAAAGAACTAGACGAAATCTATGAAGGTTATGCACAAGGTACAAAGGCGTTAAAAGAACTCGCACAGGGGTTTGACCCTAACTGGAGCCGTCTAAAAACCGAAGCCACTGTTGGTCTAAATCTGCCACTCGACCCAGATACAATGACTATGCTTGAGGACGGTAACCTTGCCGATGCCTTGCGTAGATACGCAGATCAAGCACCGAACCCTATAGTAGCTAAGATGGCGAAGGCTCTGTCTCGTCTTACAGGTACAACTCGTGTTGTGTTTGCCGACATACCCGGGGGCCGGGTAACAGGTGCATATAACCCAAGAACAAACACCATTGTGTTCAACCAAAACATACCACTGGTCGGACACACACTTATGCATGAGATGCTACACGCAGCTACAATCTCACAGATCGTAAACGCGCCAAACAAAGCAGCCGTCAAACAACTTAACAATATCTTTAACGAAGTAAGAGATAAGCTGCCCTCAACCTATGGGTCTGAAAGCCTAGTCGAATTTGTAGCTGAAGCGTTTAGTAACCCTAAGTTCCAATCGCAGCTTGCAGCTCTACGTTTGACGGGGGCGAAAGGCTCACTCCTAGATCAACTAAAACGCGCCGTAGCGCGGATCGTGAACTTTGTGAAAGGCCAGCCAACCATATCGGCGATGGGAGAAGTCGAAGCTCTTGTAGACGGTCTCTTGGCTCCTGCACCAGAGTACATGGATGTAGACACACTATATAATATCGCCAATGATCCTGCCGATGCTCGCCGTTCAACAAACGCTGCGATAATGAATGGCCCGATCTTTGACGCTAAAGAAGGTAACAAGATGCTTGCGTGGCTAGAAGATACGTCACGTGGAGGCATATCTGATGGATACAACGCAGCCAAAACAATAGCACTACGTGCGTTACCTCTGCACTACTTAGTTGATCTTGGTAAAAAGTATTTCAGCAGCAATCTGATGGATACGATCAACGACACCATGAACAAGGCATCTGGTAGAATGCAAGAAGATTACGATGCGACTGAAGCTATCGTAGGAGACATGGTACGTTGGGCAAACAACAACCCCAATCAAGTTGAAGCATTTAACACATTGGTAAACGACAGTACGATCTACCAAGTAGACCCTGAGATGAGCGAAGCCGAAGCGGTGCGTAAGTACGCAGAAGACCCTATCGCGCTAGATATACATCGTCGTCTACGTGAGTTGTTTAGAGAAGTCGGCCCCGATGGGCAGAAGCAATACAGACAGACACGTAACTTCTTCCGTAAGATGCGCGTAGATTTACAAAACGCTGTAGCTAATCGACTAAGCCAAGCAGGTGTACCGGAGGCGGTGCAGAACCGCATATTGAAAGACTTCTACTCTAAGCTAACGCAGCGCGGTGCGATTGAACCATACTTCCCACTTACACGTAAGGGCGACAACTGGCTGTTTTTCTCTGCGGTAGACCCCAACACAGGTGTAATCGAATACTACGCAGAAGCATTTGAAAGTGAAGCGCAGCGTAACCGTGCATGGTCAGAGATGCGTGGAGATATCATTCGAGATATGATGCAGTCTGAGCAAGGACAGCAACGCATGCAAAGTCTGCGGCAAGATGCTAGTGTAAACACTGAAGGTATGAGTGATGAGCAAGTAGCGGAGTTAGCCACTGGGCTAACAGCAACGCTTACGATACCTAATCAGTGGTATAACAACACACCAAACACAAGTTTCATAAACCAACTTATGTCAGAATTGTCTGTCGCCCCTGTAGCTGAAAATCCTGCCGCTGCAGAGTTAAGGCAGCAGACAATGGACGAGGTATCTAAACTTATCCTGAACACGCTACCTGAGACATCTTACATCCAATCGTTCCGTAAACGTAAAGAAGGTGAGGTAGCCAAAGCCGCGCTTTCAAATCGGCAAGACGCTGTCCGCACTATATCAGACCGTGCTAAATCGTTGACTCGCCAAATCGTAGAGATGGAATACAATGCAGAGTTTAACAGGCTTAACTCTCAGCTAGATCAAGAATTACGCAACCGTGTAGGAAAGCCTGCAGGGATAGACCGTGCCGAAGCAGCCATATATAAAGAGCTTGCTTGGTTTACTCGCAATGGTGTGAAGCAGAAGCACACACAACTATCTCGCTTGCTTACAGGTTTCGCGTTTAACATGACGCTAGGCTTCAACGTATCCGGTGGCTTAATTAACCTCTCACAGATGCCTCTGATTGTGTATCCGATGTTAGCAGCTAAACACGGCCCTGTTAAAACAATGCGAGCTATGGGTACAGCCATGAAGATCATGCGCAATGGTGGACTTAGCCGTAAGATCGAAGGTGTATCAGATGCAGTCGATGCAGATGGTAACCCGATCATGGAAGAAAAAACAATCAAAGCAGCCATATCTATGGCTAACTATGACTTTACCGACCCTAATCTACCTACAGAAATACAAGAACTAAAAGAACTCGTAGAAACTGGCATCGATCTGGGGCAGTTCAAACGCTCGCTCGACTATGAAATCTTAGACATCGACCAAATGTCTGGCTTCTGGGCTAAGTTCAACAAAGCCTCTGGGTTCTTTCTGCACCACGGCGAACGCATAAACAGAGAAGTAACAATGATTGCTTCCTACAAACTCGCATTGGATAATATGACCGCTGATGAACGCGCTGATCCTTTGATGCGCCAAGAAGCAGCCAAGCAAGCCGTAGCAGACGCTGAGATGATGAACGGTGGCCTTGCAGCTAACGCTACACCCCGCCTAGCGCAAAACAGTCTAGGTCGTGTTGTGTTTATGTATAAGAAGTACGGCGTTACCATGCTGTCTCTCCTACACAAACTTGCAAGAGAATCACTAAAAGGACAAACGCCAGAGGCCCGTCGTCTCGCCATGCTTCAGTTAGGAGGTATATACGGCTCTGCAGGTGTTCTATCAGGTGTTGCGGGTATGCCGTTGTTTGGCACATTGTCTATGGCATGGGATGCACTGTTCGATGACGAAGATGAAGAAGGCGATAGCCTAGACGAACTAACACGTTTGTATATGGGCGAAGGGCCGTACCGTGGTGCGCTAAACTACATGACAGGTGTAAACATTGCGAGCCGTGTAGGACTTGGCGACTTCTTATTTAGAGATACCATCGTCCGCAAAGATATGCCTTTGATCTGGCAGTACGCCGAAACAGTCGGTGGGCCGTTCGTAGGTGTATATCTAAACGCGGAGCGCGGTGCCAAGCTAATGGGCGAGGGAGAGTTCTATCGTGGGTTTGAGGCAATGGCACCTGCGGCTATCAAGAACGGTTTGAAAGCCATCCGCTACTACAAAG
>Ga0213860_10000622_pt1 | contig 14225 bp, 26 predicted proteins | sample PICome_3_FD_160118 | JGI IMG/M metagenome (GOLD analysis project Ga0213860, IMG submission 160118) | Coastal seawater microbial communities near Pivers Island, North Carolina, United States - PICO550 | ecosystem: Environmental > Aquatic > Marine > Coastal | place: USA: North Carolina...
AAAGTAAAACTTGCACTTGCCAGACTCAGAGCAAAGGGAATGAAAGTTGCATCTCCCATAGTTGCTCCTAGCAACAGAGACACAGCAGAACTTCCTCCTCTTGGTGAAGGAATAAATGCATATCCTGCATCCCTCCGTGCCCGCACAATGGGAATGTCAAAAGCAGATCGTCAAAAGCACTTTGATGCATATGATGCAAAAAAGAAAGGTGAAGAGAAGAAAGTCTCTGAAGGTGTAGTCAAGAAAGACTACATCGGTCCTTTGTATGCTGCATGGCAAGATGTTATCGCTGGTAATCCCAATACAGCAGCAAAATTTGAAGAGGGAATCGGTATTGATCAGCAGATGAAGATCTCTCAGGATTACAATAGAATGTCACCTGAAGAGAAGTTGGCAGCAAACAAAAAAGCAATGGGCAATGTTAAAAAGGTTGCTCCCAAAAAGGACACCAGAACAGATGCAGAGAAAATGACTGATGCAGTTGGTAAACCTAGAATGGGAAGTAGTGACTGATGCCTGCAGTATCTAAAAAGCAGCAAAGGTTTTTCGGAATAGTTCGTGCCATCCAAAAAGGTGAGATGGCACCTACTACTCCTGAGACTGCAAAGGCTGCTGCTGATATGAAGAAGAGTGATGTAAAAGACTTTGCTTCCACTAAGCATAAGAAACTTCCTGAGAAAAAAGTTGCAAAGGAAGAGTCAAATCTTCAAGAGCGTGGTGATTTCTGGCATCCTGATCCTGAGAAGGATAGGAAGTTAGGTGGTCCTGGTGCAAACCAGCGTGCTCGTGAGGATCGTCCTGGTTCATCTAAACCTAAGTCTGATCCTAAGAAACTTCGTCCTGGTGAGTCTTATATGCAATATGCAAAGCGTATGAGAAACGAAGAGACTAAGTATGATAGATACGACAAACAGGATAAGGAGAATAAAAAGCGTGATGACAAAATGAAATTTGGCAAGTTCTATGCCAAAGCAAAAGAAGCAAAAGATCGTCTCCGTCCTGGTGAAGTTAAGAAGTGGGATCCCGAAAAGAAAAGATACGTGTCAAATAAAGAGTGAAGTTCCTATATATTGAAGAACTCACAGTACAAAATTATGTTAGCATTTCTACTTCCACTGGCTTCAAAGATTATTAAAGATGCCGTTGCAAAGATCCCAGAAAATGAAGAACTGGGTGAGAAGATGGTTGAGATCTGTCTTGTTATTCTTGCTAAGGCGGTTAAGTTGACCAAGACGGATATGGATGACCAACTCCTTGAGGTTGTCACTAAGGCAATTAATTCACGCGAGGAGTGATTTAATTTTTATAAATATCTTTATAAAGAATTATAGGTAAGGTAACATGTCTCTTTGGGGCAAGCAAGATTCGGTATATGCTGACGGAACTGTAGCGATCAGCAACTTAACAGTAACCGGTACTGGAACCACTTTTAACACCGCTGGTTTGATCACTGCTGGTGATGTCATCACAGTCGGAACTGGTTCTACTCAAGGTGAAGCAGTCATTGCTAGTGTAACTAACGGAACTACTTTGGTTCTTCAAAGCAGAGGCACTCTCGCTTCTGGAACTATCACTGGTGCATCTTATAACATCAGCGAAAGACCCGTTTCTACACTTGGCGACACCAACTATGGTGCTGCTGAAATCTATGGTGTAGATACAACTGAGCAAGGTGTTGTTAACGGTAAGACCGGTGATGCACGTAAGTATGCTCCTGCTCACGCTGGTTGGGTTGGAATTACTACATATAATGATATGCACGGTAATCTCAGAGTCAAGACTGAGACACTCGTAGCAAGTAGTTCTATCACTGGCGATGCTGGCGACGACACTATCCTCCCCGATAGCTGATAATATGTGATTGAGTATGAGATTTGATGAGTTGAATGAGGATAACTATCTGTTATTCGCTATAAAATTTTACGACAATCCACATGCCCTTACCAAAGAGGACTTTGAGGATGATTTAAAACGTATTAAGTATATCAAGAGACTTCTTAAAAGGTATAAGAATACCGGAGTTCTCAAGACACACTTAATACTCAATCACCTCACAGTCCTTTTCAATGTGTTTGATGATGCTGCGGTTCCTCTTTTGTTCTACAACCTTGAACAAGAGTTATGGCCTTGTATCAAGAGTTTTCTTTTATTCTTGAAACGAGTTCCTGAGTATCCGAAAAGTCATATTCATGGAATACCTGAAGATCAAATTTGTGTAGCGGAGTTAAAATCAATCTAATGGATATTAACAAAATCATTGGTATTGTCAGATCTCTAAAGGAAGAAGCACCTACAATGAGTATGGGTGCCGGTGGAATCGCAGGTAGTGCGGAAGCAGGAGATGAACCTCCCGTAAAGAAAAAACGTGAGAAAAAGAAGTACATCTTTATGAAAGGTGTGCGTAAGACCTGGAAACCCTAATGTTCAATCAAGAGTCCAAAGTCGCCGTACTAGAATCTAAGTTGGACATCTACGAAGAACTTTCTCGTGAGATGTTGGCGAAGTTGGAAACTGCCGTAGCAAAAATATCTGAAGGTAATGCCAGAATCGCTCAGATTCTTGCAAAGCATGACGAGAGAATCGAAGCAAGTATAAAAAGCGACGAACTCATCATCAAGATGATTGATGAGATTAAAGATACAGAAGAAAAGAATCATGAGATTCTTCATGGTAGAATTGATAGAATTCAGGAAGAGATAAAAGGATTTGCCAAATTCAGATGGCAGATTGGTGGTGTTCTTGTAGTAGGAGCACTTCTCATTGGTGCAGGTAGCAGACTGGCACCTTTGTTCTTGACTCCACCAGCACAGCAGGTTATACTAGACAAATAGAAAGTATCTATTGTAATGGATCTTGTTGACTCCAAGTATATTGGACTAGTATCGTCGCGCCTACAAAAGTTCAAACGGGTCAAGCAGGACCTCTATAACTTCCGTTGTCCTATCTGTGGTGACTCACAGAAGAACAAGAACAAGGCACGGGGGTACATGTATGTTGTGAAGAACAACACGAACTTCAAGTGCCATAACTGTGGTGCTAGTTTGTCGTTGAATAACTTTCTAAAGAAAGTAGATCCCACCTTACATAAGCAATACACTCTTGAGAAGTTCAAAGAGGGTCATGCTGGTGGGAGAAACTTTGTTGTTGAGGAACCGGTATTTGAATTTAAGAAACCAATCTTCAAGAAAAAACTTAATCTACCCAAAGCAACAGAGAATGAAGTTGCCAGAAATTATCTGGTAAGACGTAAGTTAGATCCAGAAAAGTTTTACTTCGCTGACAAGTTCAAAGAGTGGACAAACACACAAAAACAAACGTTTGACTCCACATATGGTGATGACGCAAGAATCATCATCCCAATGTACGATCAGGAAAAGAACTTAATTGGATATCAGGGTCGAGCGTTAGATTCTTCTCCCAATAAATATATCACCATTATGATTCAGGAGGACGCGCCGAAAATATATGGACTGGAAACAATCGATCAAAAACTACCAATCTATGTGGTCGAAGGACCCTTTGACAGCACTTTCATCGACAATAGTGTGGCTTTGTGTGGTAGTGACGGTGACTTGGGTTATCTTAAGGGAAGCGATATCATTCTTGTTTACGATAATGAGCCCCGTAATAGAGAAATTGTCGGTAGGATTGGAAGATGCATCGAAAGAAATCAAAGAGTCGTCATCTGGCCAAGTAGCATAGAAGAAAAAGACATCAACGATATGGTCCTTGCTGGACATGATGTTATGGATGTGTTAAAATGTAATACATTCTCTGGATTAGAAGCAAAAATTAAATTCAACACCTGGAAAAAAGTATGAGCAACGGTACAAAGGTAGTTAAGAGAGATGGAAAGACTGAACCTCTTGACCTGAATAAACTCCACGTTATGGTGGAAGAGGCATGTACAGACCTTGCAGGGGTCTCTGCCTCACAAGTCGAAATGCAATCTGGTATTCAATTCTATGATGGTATCACTACAGCAGAGATTCAGGAGATCCTGATTCGCTCTGCAAGCGATCTGATTGATCTGGATCACCCCAACTATCAGTTCGTTGCTGCTCGTTTGCTTCTGTTTGCCCTCCGTAAGCAACTGTATGGCAGAATGCGTGACGTTCCTGGTCTTTACCAGCACGTTAGAACGAACGTTGATAGAGGCGTATATGATGAGCAGATCTTTGATCTCTATACTGAGGAAGAGTTTTCTAAACTTGAATCATTCATTGATCATGATCGCGACTTTTTGTTTACATATGCTGGATTACGACAAGTCGTCGATAAATACCTAGTGCAAGATAGAAGTTCGGGGAGGGTCTATGAAACTCCTCAGTTCATGTATTTGTTGATTGCGGCAACTATCTTCTCCAAATATCCAAAAGAAACTAGACTGGATTACGTTAAGAAGTACTATGACGCAATCTCACGGCACAAAATCAACATTCCCACACCTATCATGGCAGGGGTGCGAACTCCACTTCGACAATATGCTAGCTGCGTGCTCGTTGATATTGATGACACCCTTGATAGCATCTTTAGCTCTGATATGGCTATCGGCAAATATGTTGCACAACGGGCTGGCATCGGCATCAACGCAGGCAGAATCCGTGGCATCAACAGTAAGATCAGGGGCGGTGAAGTTCAACACACAGGTGTTGTTCCTTTCCTTAAAAAGTTTGAATCGACTGTCCGATGCTGTACACAGAATGGAATTCGAGGTGGCTCAGCGACTGTCCACTTCCCAATCTGGCACCAAGAAATAGAGGATATCATTGTACTTAAAAACAACAAAGGCACTGAGGACAACCGAGTCCGGAAACTGGATTATTCTATCCAAATCAGCAAACTCTTCTATGAACGGTTCATTAAAAACGAGGAAATCTCCCTCTTCAGTCCTCACGATGTTCCAGGTCTTTATGATGCTTTTGGAACTGAATCATTTGATGATCTCTATACAAGTTATGAATCTGATGGATCTGTTCCACGCAAAACTATCGGGGCACAAGAACTTTTCCTAGATCTCTTGAAAGAGAGAGCAGAAACTGGTAGACTCTACATCATGAACATTGACCATTGCAATTCTCACTCGTCCTTCATGGACAAGGTTGAGATGAGCAATCTGTGTCAAGAGATCACGCTTCCTACCAAACCTATTCAGCACATCGATGACCCCGAAGGTGAAATTGCTCTCTGCATTCTTAGTGCTATTAACGTTGGCAAAATTAGGGATCTTTCGGATCTTGAAGTTCTCTGCGATCTTGCTGTTAGGAGTCTTGATGAACTCATTGATTTTCAAGGGTATCCTGTCAGAGCAGCAGAAATCGCCACCAGAGCGCGTCGTTCGCTTGGAGTAGGGTTCATTGGTCTTGCACACTATCTTGCCAAGAACGGGCAGGACTACAACGATCCTGAGGCATGGAAACTGGTCCACAATCTCACTGAAGCATTCCAGTATTATCTGATTTCTGCTACAGTGGATCTTGCCGAAGAAAAGGGTGCCTGTGAGTATAGCAGCCGAACAAAGTATGGAAATGGAATTCTTCCAATCGATACATATAAGAACGATGTCGATGAAATCGTTCCGAATGAGCTTCACTATGATTGGGAGGATCTTAGACTTCGGGTCAAAAAGCACGGAGTACGGAACTCAACATTGTCTGCTCAGATGCCATCAGAAAGCAGTTCCGTTGTGTCAAACGCAACAAATGGAATCGAACCACCTAGAGGATATTTGTCCATTAAGAAAAGCAAAAAGGGACCGCTCAAACAGATTGTTCCACAATATGCATCTCTTAAGAACAATTATACGCTTCTCTGGGATATGGGCTCCAATCGTGGTTACATTAATATTGTTGCTGTGATGCAAAAGTTCTTCGACCAGGCAATCAGTGGCAACTGGAGTTATAATCCAGAAGATTATCCTGATAACGAAGTACCAGTTTCTGTAATGGCACAAGATCTTTTAACTACATACAAGTACGGTTGGAAGACATCTTATTATCAGAACACCTATGATATTAAGACTGATGAGGTGGAGGAGGACACCAAACAGTCTACTTTAGAAAACCTTATGTCACAATTAGAAAACGCAGAGGAGGAAGACTGTGAGTCTTGTAAGATTTAAAACTAATAGCCAGGAGCGTCAAGTGGTCGAATCAATGACCGTGTTTAATTCTGAAGAAGTTGATAGAAAAAAACAACCAATGTTCTTCGGCAAACCTTTAGGTGTTCAAAGGTATGATTCTTACAAATATCCAATCTTTGAAAAACTCACAACACAACAACTAGGTTACTTTTGGAGACCAGAGGAAGTCTCCCTACAGAAAGACAGGAGCGACTACCACACCCTTCGTCCAGAACAAAAGCATATCTTTACCAGCAACCTGAAGTATCAGGTTATGCTTGATTCTGTGCAGGGTCGTGGACCTGGTATGGCATTCGCGCCATACTGCTCACTTCCAGAACTTGAAGCATGTATGAAAGTCTGGGAGTTTATGGAGATGATCCACAGTCGTTCTTACACTTACATTATCAAAAACGTTTATTCTGACCCAGCAGATGTGTTTGATACCATCCTGTCAGATGAGCGTATTTTAGAACGTGCGGTTAGTGTAACACAATCTTATAACGACTTTATTAACTCAGCGCATCAATACGATAACTCATCGGAATGGCAACACGCACTTGAAGAAGTCCCTTACGCCTTAGACGCGAGGTATGAACTCAAGAGAAAACTATTCAGAGCCGTCGCAAACGTCAATATCCTGGAAGGAATTAGATTCTATGTCTCCTTCGCTTGCTCGTTCGCATTTGGCGAACTTAAGCTTATGGAAGGATCGGCTAAGATCATTAGCCTTATCGCCAGGGACGAGAACCAGCACCTGGTAATCACTCAGAACATCCTCAACAAGTGGAGGGAAGGCGACGATCCCGAAATGAAGAGAATATGGAAAGAAGAGGAGCAATGGGTCATAAAGACCTTCCAGAACGCCGTCAATCAAGAGAAACTGTGGGCAGAGTATCTGTTCAAGAATGGATCGATGATTGGTCTCAACGAAAAACTTTTGTATCAATATGTTGAGTGGATTGCTAACAGAAGGATAAAAGCTATAGGTCTCAAACCTATATACGATATCCCTGCAAAAAACAACCCACTGCCTTGGACGCAGCATTGGATCTCTTCCAAAGGGTTGCAGGTAGCACCACAAGAGACAGAGGTTGAGAGTTATGTCGTCGGAGGAATCAAGCAAGATGTCAAAGGAGACACTTTCGCAGGATTCAGTCTCTAATAACCAAGAAACAATCCGTTCTCTGCAAGCGATTAAACTCGCTGCGGAGGCGGATGCTTTTTTGTTTGGAGACTACGATCCTTACGAATGGTTAGATGATTACGATGATTACGAATACATGACAGGGGGTTGACACCCCTTTTTTTTATTGCTAGAATTACCTTTGTCGAGGTTAAAGACCACTAGTAGCTTTAAGATATGTCTAATACATGGAGATCTGAATACATTGATATTAAAGGAAAGACTCTCAATAGAAAACAGATAGAGTTATTGGAGAATGGACCACATAGTCTCTCTTCCAGTTGGGCATTACAAGCGATGCATAATGATTGGAAGAGGATTAAAGGTCTTGATAAAGATGATCCTAAAGAAAACACTGGACAGTTTCAATCAACGTTTAAGAAAACTTTTAGGAAGTGGCGCTAAATAAGTTTCAGAATAATGAAACATTTTGGCAGACTATGAGAATCCCTGGTCTTTTAAGGGAAGAGATTTTTTATCTGAGGATATTGACGATCTGTACGGTTTTGTCTACTGCATTACTAATACAACAACGGGTAGAAAGTACATTGGTAGAAAATACTTCTGGTCCTTTAGAAAACCACCGGGTAAAAAGAGAAAGGTAAAACAAGAGTCTGATTGGAAAAAGTATTATGGATCTTGTCCTGAGTTAAAAGAGGATATCAAGATCAATGGCAAAGAGATCTTCAGTAGAGAAATACTGAGCGTTCATCAAACGAAAGGTCTTTGCAACTATGAAGAAACCAAACAGTTGTTCTTAAATAACGTCTTGTCTGAGTCTCTTGACACAGGGGGACCGGCGTACTATAATAGCAATATTCTAGGACGCTACATGCGAAAAGATTATGGTAACTTTGGAGCAAACGCTAAGTCTGACACATGATTGGGTCATTGATCGTATGCACAAGTTATGTGACGAAGGTTATGAAAGGATTGAAGATGCACATGCCATTAGACTAGAATTTGACGAATGGTTGGACCCTAACATCCCAGATCACAACGTTTACTCATTGGAATACATCGGAGAAGGAAGTGATTACTAATTTGTTTCTATCAACATTAGTTGCTATTGGTCCTGTGGCAAGACCACAACTGCCACAATTGACACATAATGATTATGTGAATCTTGCTAAAGTAATTCGTGTTGAGGCGGCACGTAATACTCTTGATGAATATTGTGTTGCTGCCTCTATATTAAATAGAGTTAGGTCCAATCAATTCCCAAACACTGTTGAGAAAGTTATCTATTCTCCTGGTCAGTATGAGGGAATTACACGCAACAAAAATGTTCGCCCAGATATGAGTCTTGTACGCGAATTAAAGTCCGAACAAGGACAAAGTTACTTACGCAAAGCTCTACGTATCATTGGCAATCGAACAGACTTTAAGGGTCAAAGAATGCTCGGATACAGGGTTCCTTCAGAGGATCCCATGTGCCACTCCAAAGGAAACTTCTATCACTATCACTGGCAATGAACCGATTTATTCAAAAGATTCAAGAACTTATTTCTCCAAAAGAAAAAATTAAAGATGAAGAACTAGAGTGTTCTGTAGATGAGGATGTAGTTGATTGTGAGGGTAAAGCATTCAAACAAGATGCTATCAACTATTACACTGGCGTTCCTGCTCCTGTCCTCAATCCTGTAGACGAATGGTTCTCAGCTCCATACGGAGCACCTGCTGCCATTACTGAAAAGCAGAAGGATTATATGGAGCAAGAAACTCTCATCAAACAGCAACAGTATCAAGAAACTCATTCTAGTGAACCTGAGAACATCCATGAACTAATGTATGAGATGGCAACCAAGAATCAATCAACCACCTTGCACCTTGACCCTCCTGGTGGTTCTGAGAATTTTCAAGAAGGGTCTGACGGTTGGCAATCTGGATCGGGACGTTACCAATGACTTACGACGACTGGCGCTACAATGACTTCAAGATGAAGTTGAGACAGGAAGTTCTAAAGATTCTTCTTTCTAAGTACGGTGGTCAAATGGAAGGTGTTCAACCTAAATACAGCACCCAATCAATCTATGAGTGTGCTCATGATTGGATTTCTCAGGGTCATAAAACATCCTTCGGGGTCGCCAAATACTACGAGGCTTACTATGCAAAAAGTAATTAATGTTTTAGCAGTTCTATCATTTGTAGGAACTGCCGGTATTATTGGCGGAGGAACAGTTGTTTATCTCCGTCGTGATGCCATCGCTGAAAGTGTCAAAGAGCGTGTTGCTAAAGCAGCAACAGAGGCAATTGCAGGAGCACTTCCTGGTATGCTAGACGCAGCAATGCCTGAACTTCCTGGTGCCACTGGTGGTGCTATTCCTTCTTCCGGATCTTCTATTCCTTCTTTCTAATATGAAAAAACTTATGATGGCACTGGCAGCAGCACTTATCTCTGCTCCAGTATTGGCAGATCCTATCAAAGAGGATGAGTTCTTTACTAATCACTCAATGGGATGCATGTTGCTTAGGGAATGCACCGATCATGTCGAAGAACTCAAAACAGTCACAGACCTCAACAAGGATGATTACCTGGCTGACGTTGATTATAGTATTGTTGCTGATGAGTTTGACTCTCTCGTCCGATCACTTAATAAGGTCGGAGCTAGGGTTTTTCTAGCAGACGAACGATACTTCCCTGTCGGTCATCGTGGTGTCTATCACACTGTGAGTAATAACTTCTTTCTGAACATTGCTCATATGCGTCGTCCTGGCACTATGATGTCAGTGATGCGTCATGAAGGATGGCACGCTGCTCAAGACTGTATGGCAGGCAGCATCAAGAACAACTTCATTGCTATCATCATGAATGAAGAAGAAGTTCCTCGTATGTATGTGGCAATTGCAAAGGATGCTTATAAGTTCCAACCAGAGGCGATTCCGTGGGAAAAGGAAGCATACTGGGCAGGTCACACTGAAGGTATGACTGCTAAAGCACTTAAGTCTTGTGCTGCTGGAACGATGTGGACTGACTATGATCCAACACCAATGACACGCGAATGGTTAGTGGAGAATAATTTTATCGCTAAATAAAGCTGCCTAACCCCTTTTACCATGCCCGAAGAAGTAAAGAAGGAAGAAGTAAAAGAAGAAAAGAAAAAAGGACCTATTGGAAAGTTGAAAGAAAAGGTTGAGGACTCTGAGGAGCATCTTGCCATTCTTTCAACTTTTGTTCGTTTAGGGATTCTCGTTTGGTCTGGTGGTATTCTTACCCTTAACTATGTGACCATTCCTAATTTCCCACAAGGGAAGATCGATCCCACATTTATCGCCAGTGTCTTTACTGGGGTTTTAGCTACTTTTGGGGTCCAGACTGCGAAGAATAAGAATGGTAATGGTGGTAGTTCCCCTTCAGGTGGTGTGAGTAAATCTGATCTGGAGAAACTGATCAATGCCGCCGCTCAAACTGCCCCTGCTCAAACGATTAGGATTGAACAAGCACCACTCCAAATCGGAAATCAAGGACCAGCAAAGTCAGACGATTCCTACAAGATGTGATGCCATGAATATTAAGTGGGCGACATTGACAGTGGGAGCATTATTTGGTTTTGCTCATATCGGTATTTTAGGACATATTCTTAATAGACCACAATATCCTGTTATCAATTTTCCAGAGGGTGATTACTCTTCGTTTAAGGTTCAGTCTGGAAAGAATGGTTATAGTTTTGAATACAAGGCAAACGATCCCACTGTATTGGAATCAACTAAATCTTTGATGGTTGATAAAGACAAGCGTGGACTGTTTGGTCCTACAACTGATATGCGTCGTGAACTTCGTAGTGATCAGTATACGATGGACGGCACTCGCAACATAGGAGGTGCTGTAACGCTAGAATCTGAGGGAAAGCCCCTTGCAAAAAGCGAAGAGTGCATCAGGGCGGACGCTGGCGCACGAAGTCAAGGTGCGATGGCGGGAACCGCAGTTAGTGCTGGTTTAGTCGTTCCTGCCGTTAGTGGCATACCTTATATTGGATGGTTAGCATCTGGATGGGCAATGCTTCTGGGTAACAAGGCAGGTTCAGAACTTGGGTCTGAAATTGGTTCCGTATTTAACGACTGTTAAGATAAATAATAGTGTAGTCACGGGCACAAGACCCAAGCAGGTTTCCCATGTACCGGGAACCTCACTTACAGAGAAAGTCAGATGAATGTGCTGACCTCTGGTTGTGGTGGAAAGAATTGTGGGACAGAGATAAGAGTAGTAGAGAGACGAAAGATGCAAGGCAAAAATGGTGCCAGTGCGTTACAGAACATGGGAAAATGATAAGTCAGGAAGTCAAAACAAATCCCCGTTATAAGAATTTAAACCTAAGATAGATAGTGTAGTTGCGTAAGATTAGATGAAGTTCTTTTTCGCACTTCTCGCTACACTTTTTCTTGCTACACCTGCTTGGGCTGTAGATGTTCAAATGGGTTCAGGTGGTAACTTGATTTTTGACCCAGCAGATGTTACAATTAGTGCCGGTGAGTCAGTTCACTTTGTGAATAATATGCTCCCTCCTCACAACGTAGTTGTTGAGGATCATCCTGAACTTTCTCACGAAGCATTAGCAATGATGCCTGGTGAAGAGTTTGATGTCACCTTCCCTGAGGCAGGTGATTACACATACTGGTGTGGTCCCCATAAGGGCGCTGGTATGATCGGCACTGTACACGTTAATTAATTCATGTCTTATAACATCACTCTAAAAACTTCTGATGGTGAACAAACCATCACTTGCGAAAGCGACCAGTATATTCTGGACGCTGCTGAAGAGCAAGGAGTAGATCTTCCTTATTCATGTCGTGCCGGTGCTTGTTCTTCTTGCGCTGGTAAAATTGAAAGTGGAACCGTAGATCAAAGCGATCAATCTTTCTTGGATGATGATCAACTTGAAGCGGGATTTGCCCTTCTCTGCGTATCATATCCTACGTCTGATTGTGTAGTACAAGCAGAGGTAGAAGACGAACTCTACTAACATCGGAATACCGTATGCAAAAACTTAACACGGTTGTTCTTAATTTAACTGTTGCAATCATTGACTACCTTTATAGTGGTAGACACTTCCAACGTTTCTGGGTGCTTGAGGAAATTGCTCGGGCACCCTATTTTGCATTTTTAAGCGTGTTACATTTACGTGAATCTTTAGGTTTACGTGGTCAATGGCACATTTATCTAATGGAGGAACATTTTGCTCAAACTCTTAACGAAACAGAACATCTGGAATACATGGAGAGTAGGGGTGGCAATTCTTATTGGATTGATCGCTTTGTCGCCAGACACCTTGTACTTATCTACTATTGGATCAACGTGGTTTATTATTGGGTATCTCCTATGTCTGCTTACCATCTATCCTACGAGATAGAAATGCACGCTGCAGAGACCTATGCAAACTATCTTGCATATGAAGATTATAATGATAAGGATATTTGGAGAATCATGAATGATGAGATCCAACATTTCCAAGAACTTGCAGAAGCTATGAGGATCATCGATCCTGATCACCTAACTGTAAGAGAGAAGGATCGTGAACCATTTCCACCAGATGTAAGTGATTTAGTTGTAAAGGTGGAGGAAACGGTATGAGTCTTTTGTTTGTATTTGCTTTCATTACGTTGCTAATTTCTGCAATGGAACTATCATGGCCAATGAGGTATAGGGGTTAAAATGGAAAACAAACCCGACAAGGAAAAGCAAAAACGAATTGATAGGATCTCAAAACATATTCATCCACATGATGATGAACCAGATCCTACCGCACACATGGGGAACTATAACTTTCCTCAGATGCTTTTTGCTTTCTGTGTCGGTTTTGCTACTATGTTTGTCTTAGCAGTTGATGAGATAAACGATTTCAAGGGATGTCCACTCCCAGAGTATTTTCAAAACGAGGTAAAAGGATGACTAACTACATGCCTGATTTTACAAAACAAGAATATGTTTTGATTATTGAGGCACTAGAAAAAAGACAGCATTGCTATATTGCTGGAGACAAAATGTATAAAGAGTATGCCAGTCTGGCAATTGAAATGAGGAGAAGAATGCAGAACGCAGTTCCCTGGAGGACATGATGAAAGTCGGATTAATTGGATTAGGACGGATGGGCGAGGGTATGTCTCGCCGTATGCTCAAACAAGGTATTGAAGTTTATGGATACCGCAGAAATTACGAAAAGGCAAAAGAAGCAGCAAAGAGTGGGTACATTACAGATGCTGCAGATTCTTTGGAAAGCCTTGTTCAAGTAGTAAAAAAGAAAGGTCCTGGTATCTTTCAACTTGTTATTCCCGCAGAATTAGTAGAGGACACACTCAATGAGTTACTACCATTACTTAGCGACGGGGATATTATTATTGATCATGGCAATAGCAACTTTAAGGATTCTCGCAGGAGAGCAGAAAGGTTGGTTAAGATGGGCATCCAATATCTTGACTGCGGTACTAGTGGTGGAGTTTATGGTCTGGAGCGTGGATACTGTCTTATGGTTGGTGGTGCAAGTGGTGCAGTATCCGTCTGCTCTCCTATCTTTAGGGCACTCGCACCCGGCATTTCCGCTGCACCCCGCACAGACACGTTTACTCGTGCAACCAGTGCTGAATACGGTTGGCTACACTGTGGCGGTCCTGGCGCAGGTCATTTCGTAAAGATGGTCCACAATGGTGTAGAATATGGAATCATGCAAGCATACGCGGAGGGGTTTAATATCCTGCATCATGGCGATCTTGGTTCCCATTACATCAAAGAAGGTGATGCTGAGGTGGCTCCGATGGAAAATCCGGCAGATTATCAATATGATATTGACACTGTTGAAGTGGCTGAGTTATGGCGTCGTGGTAGCGTTGTTGGTAGTTGGTTACTTGACCTTACCGCTGATGTTCTGCGCCATGATCCTAAACTGGACAAGTTCGATGGTGGAGTATCAGACTCTGGTGAGGGTC
>Ga0213860_10000624_pt1 | contig 14206 bp, 19 predicted proteins | sample PICome_3_FD_160118 | JGI IMG/M metagenome (GOLD analysis project Ga0213860, IMG submission 160118) | Coastal seawater microbial communities near Pivers Island, North Carolina, United States - PICO550 | ecosystem: Environmental > Aquatic > Marine > Coastal | place: USA: North Carolina...
AAGTATGAGAGATCAGGATCCTCTTCTTCCTTCATAGATGATACCGCAGATCCAAACCCACTGGGTTCAGGAGTGGACGGTTCATTGAATGACACAGGGGTATCGAGTTCTTGCTCTTCTTCTTGGACAACAGCAGCACGAGAGGTGCGACCGAGTACAAGGTTCAAGCGTGCTTCCAGTTCCTCATAGGACTTGAAGTTCTTAGGATCAGTGAAGTCAGAGAGTGAATACTCCTGATTGTAGATCGCTTCCAACTGTTCGTCATCGAAGTCACCCAGCGTACCAGGTGCAGAGAACTCAGAGCGATCATAGTTCCAGTAACCATCTTGCTTAACGATCTTCAACTTGAAGTCAGCACCTTTCCAGAAGCAGAAAGGATCGATGGGTTGTTCATCTTCAAACTGAGGTTTCAGTGCCTCAACAATCTTATCATGAATCTTCTTGCCATACTTATAGAGGAAGACTTTGCCTTCGTTCTCAGGGTGAAGAGGATCCTTCACAACATAGATGTTGGAATAGTATGACAGTTTACGTTTCTGTTTGCGGGCGACATCTTTGTCTGAATCAAGTCCGCTGTTCCAAAGCACACGGTTCAGGTCACCGACAGGATCTTTCTGTTCCAGAGTGGTCAGAGAGTTCTCGATGTACCAACCGCCAGGACCTTTGAATGCGTGAGACCAGACTTGTGCCCAGGGCAGTTCCTCCTTTGCAGGTGCAGGAAGGAATCGGATAACAGCATAACCGTTACCTGCTTTATCGACTTCGGGTTTCCACAGACGCTCGTCGGGTCCGCGACCACCACCAGTCTTGTTCATCTTGTCCAACTCCTTGGTCAGATTACTGATACTAGAAGTGCTGGACTTTTTAAGGGATGAAAAGGACATTCGTATTCTCCGTATTGGGTTTTGTATTTGGCGTGTGTGCCATGAGTATCATGGCATATTATATAGGTGTTGTCAAGCGGTCTCGTTTTGGATGTCCCGCTTCCAACCCAGCAGTTTGTCCTCCATGACTTGGAGGATCTGCAACAGGTTGTTGCCACCAGAGTAGATGGCAGACAGGTTGTCGATGCGTTCCTTCATCTGTGCAACCTCTGATGGTTCATCACCATCCTCTTCAACATAATTGACCATCATCTGCAAGCGTGAGTAGAACACCTTCTGTTTAGAGATGAGTTCCAACGTCTTGTTGATGTGGTCAATGCGTTCTTGTGGTGCAAAATCCTGAAAGTTCTGTGACATTTTCAGGAGTTCTGTGTATGTTCCTTGGAGGTCATCAAGTTCTTCCTTGACAACCTCACTCTTAAAAAAGTCTTCGGTCATAGTTTTCCTCCTACCACCCCATTGTTAACGACGCGAGTGGAGTCGTCGATAGTGCCGTCTTGAATTGCTTTCAAATGCCAGCGTGTCATTTGAAGAACACCATCCTCAGTGCCACCAGTAATGAAGTGAGCACCAAGGGGACGCTTCAAGATAGATGTGAAGAGTCCAAAGCGTGTCTTCTTTATATAGAAAGCATCATCAATCCACTCAACGTCTGGGGGAATGATCTTCTCAATAGTATTGTTTGGTCCTAGCGATTGCTTCAACTTAGGGTGAATCGTCTCCTCAGATGGGGAGGATTCCACGACTGGTTCGTTTGATGCAGTTGAGTTGCTGTGCATTTGCTTTGATCTTATCTTTGAGTGGTTTACTGATTAGTTTACTTACCATCTCAACTTCGATCTCATACTCTTCACACACCGCTGCTACTGCTTCGATGTAATTGATCAGACCGTTGTTGTTCTGGACAGCATGTTCTACGAGAGCACTGAACTTGTTCTGAGTCATAAAGTTTTCTTCTAGATTCTTCACACTTTGCTCCCTAGAAAGTAACGAAATTCCTTGATCCATTCACACAACGTATCGATATAAGGTATCTTATCATACTTTTGAACCACTTGGGTCTGTCCATCCTCTGCGATGGAAAGTGTAACAAGTTTCTTTACCTCACATCCAGTGCGCTCCCAATACATGTAGGAGTATGCTGCTTCCTGGACAAAGTATTTCTCCAACCACGCTTCCTGTTTCAGGGTGCCCGTGGTCTTGAAGTCAATTATAGCAAGCTCGCCATCAAACTCAGCAATACAATCAACCCTGCCAGCAAGACATAGATCGTTACTATAAAGAGGGGCTTCAATACAGTGAATGTTATCAATACGATCAAGATCCTTACGAGCAAACCCAAAAAGGTACGCGGGAAGACCCTCGCTTTTCTCCACCTTTTGAAGGTCACCTTTAAGGTACGACTCAACGATTCCATGATACTTTGATCCTCTCAATGATGATGTGCGTCTGATTTTCTCTGCCTTGTCCCAACCTACACGTTCTTCCCATGCTTTGATGGTGGGTGCAGAGATATGACTCGTGACCGTTGTCACCGAGGGATACCATTTGTCGTCAGGCGTCTTGTAAAAACGACGCCCTTCAACTTGGGTCGCAGTGAGTTCAATGATCTCACTTGCGGGTCCCACATAATTAAATTGTTTCATCAATTAAATCCTAGATTGATCTTGCTGACGAGATACTCACGTACCATACCAGATCTAACGATGTCCTCAATACCAAACTCTACGCACTCAAACGAGGGCATGGTTTGAAGAATCTTCATGAAGTCTAGCACACCAGTACGCTCATTGCTCTTCACAAGGTCTGACTGGGTGTAGTCACCAGAGAAAATGATCTTCGCATCTTCACCCACACGAGTGATGATGGAGTCAAGTTCGTGGAAGTTAAGGTTAGAGAACTCATCCACAATGATAACACATTTGTCAAGGGTTACGCCACGAATGAATGACGTAGACCAGAACGAGACAGTCTCCTGTGCTCTCAGGTTATCGTATAGCATCTCAAAGGATGCATCATCAGGCATGGTGAACATATACTTCACCATGTTCTTGTAAGGAATCTGATACAGATTACTCTTATCCTCATGGTCGCCAGGCAGGAACCCAATCTCTCTGGTAGGCACCAGTGAACGAACCATGTAGATTTTCTCGTAAGGAGACTCAGGATCTAGTACCTGTTGCATTGCAAGGTAGAGACTGATGAAGGTTTTACCTGTACCAGCAGCACCATGAAGAACAATGTTCTTTCCTTCTGCATATGCATCAAAGACTTTTCTCTGATTGTCAGTCAGAGGTTCAATCTGTTTAAGGTGTTCTAGATTGATCGGTTTCTTCCGACGCATTTGCTTTGCAGTCATACCTTTTCCGACAGTTTTGGATTTACTTTTGATAGGCATAGATCAAGTGTATCTACTAAGGTTGGCACCTGGGTGCTCAGATTGAATCTTGGACATAACTTCTTTGAATCCGTCCGACTGTTTAGGTTTACCGTAGGTGGTGCCAGCGACACCTGCCTGCCAGTCTTTATCCCAGTCAGGGTTCTGTTCTCGCCATTCCGAGTATTCTTTCATGGTCTTAATGAAAGTCTGTTTCTCACCAGTGACCTTATTTATTACACTGTAAGTAGGCATGTTAGATGCTCCTGTTTTGCGGTAGTGCGATAGCGCAGATGTATTTACACGATGGCATATCTGCTTGAAATAGTTTCTTTGCCTCACTCTGACAGGATGCCATGTACGGTTTGTAATGGTGGCGGTTGCCTGTGCTAGTCATGGTGTAGCAAATCTGATAGGGATACTGTTTCATCATGGGATAAGAAGTGCAGATTGATAACAAGGATCATCATCCTCAGGGCAGTCACATGTGTTGTCACACCAACCCAATGCCTCAGAGACAGTAGGGAACTGACATATGAAGTGACGCTTACAGAGTTCAGCGATCTCCATGTGCTCTTTCTGTGTACCGTTAGCAGTACGCAGATTGATGTAATGGATCCATGACCTAAGATTTCCTGTCATGTAGAGTTTTGTACCTACGGCGAGGGGAAGCACGAAACGAGCACACTCCTTTGCAATCCCATCTTCAAGCATGTCCTGGTATAGTTTCATACCTTGCTGGAAGTGTTGCTGCATCAGGATCTCATACTTCTGAACCACAAAAGGATCCAGATCATCAATACTATTCTGACGATTCTTTGTGTCCTGCCTACGCAGTTCAGGTAGTGAGATGTCACCCAGTGCAGAGGAGTCTGCATACCGTTGGGAAAACTCTTGGAAGCAGAACGAACGGTGCCTCAGGATTTGAGCTCCCAGTCCCCTGGTAGTCTCAATCTGCAACGTCATCGTTGCCTGCTCAAACACAGACCAATGTCCATGCTGGATACAATACTTCAATAGACCTGCAACCTTAGGGTTGTCCTGGTTTGCAGGATTTGATACACGAGCGATGTAACCGATCGTCTTCTCTGCATCAGGAGTTACAGAGACAAGGCATACTTTTGGTTTCATTTAATTAAAAGTCTACTCAGAATATAAAGACCAACTGAATGCACCCAGTTGATAGATGGCAACCCAAAGATAAATGGCATGGTGATGTTCCATGCGATCCAGATAAGGAATGGGAGTAGGAGCAATCCTAAAAAGAATTCTAACACAGATTCGCCCATTCGTAATCCTGCTTTGTAAGCAGGATCCTGGGTCTCATCTGGTACTTCCTCTTCCTTCTTCAAGTTAAATGTATAAGGATGATTACTCATTTCTTTTTCTTACTATCTTTTGTTTGGTTACCCCAGAGTTTAGGATTAACCCTACCCTCTGTTTGTTTCATACCAATAAAATCGTGGCGATAGTTGTCCCAGTAGTGATCAAAGATCTCTACTTGTTTAGCACCAATAGCGATGTCATAACAAATCTTACCATCCAACTTATACGTTATAACGTATGCAGTATATGGAAGACTGGTATCGTTAGCGAGTTCTGGACTACAATCTTGATGAAGGATCTTCAAGAACGACCTCCCCACTGGATAGAGGGGAATGCTTCGGATACACACGCCTTCGTGATTTTATATCGCTTGTTCAGTTTCTTATCCTTAGCGAGGACAACAACGTTTGCCTCGTCAGGATGAAGACCTTCAAGCATCTGGATCAGCATGGACTCACGTCTGATCCCAGGAATGTTTGAACCTCCCTTGAAGAAGTGATGAAGCAGTCTTGCTTCCTTCTCCAAGACGTTATGCTCAGTGCCCATAGGTGCTTCGTTCTTCTCGAACGGAGGAGCACCTTCGGGGAGTAGAGAGACGATACTCTCATCGTAATTGATGATGAAGATAGACTTCAACGCCTGAGATTCATTCTCTCTCAGGATAGCAATCTTTTCTGCCTTAGTCTTGGCGTTATGTGCTTTCTGTAAGATTTCAGAAATCAAAAGTTTCATTGTCAGAACTCAGTAATGTGGTCAAGCATTTCATTCAACTCATGTCGAGCGAAATAAGGATACATCTTACCCCTAGGATTGGGGTCAATAGATTCAAATGTATTTATGATATCAGTATAAACCTGATCTGGGATACATGTAAAGTCAATGAGTTTACGATTACGTTCGTAGTTCTGCATAGTTTTCTCATCACAGAACTCTTCGGGTGACATGTCAATCCACCGTGCAAGTTTTACTTTACTCAGTGGACGCTGCCTCTTCTCAGACACAAAGGTGTCATCATCCGAGAGGAAGTTAGGGATGCCATCACCACGGTCACCCTTGATGATGTGTTCCAGAAGGTAGACCTTAGGGTCAACACCATTCATGAACTTCTTCTGGATAGGATTGTACTGATTGACAAACTTGTAGCGTTGCAACTGTACAAAGTCCTTATCACCCGACAGGATCAATACCTTCTTAGCAGGTTGCATGTTGTTCTGCAATCTGATGTTACGCATTGCTTGGTCTTTCACAAGAGATGCAATAACATCATCCGCTTCTGCACCATCAACCTCCACTACCTTGTATGGCATGTGGTCTCTGATCTCATCACGGATCTTGTTTAGCAGTTCAAAGATCTCGTTCCAATCAAGAGAGGACTTCTGCCTGTCTTTCTTACGAGTACCTTTGTAGTATGGGAATTCTTTTCGTCGCCAGTAATGCTTACTGTCGTAACACAAAACAAGTTCGCCATATTCTGAGAAGAACTTACTACGATAGAACCGTAGGGACTTCATCACCATGTGGCGAACTAGGGATTCACTTAGTTTGTTGTTGGTTGTAGTCAAGGATACCATCAGGTTGCTGATGCAAACCTGATTCATGTCAACAAGGATCATTCGATCACTCTTCGTCTTCGTCGTCTAGCATATCATATGGTTGCTGGTAACGCAAGTAGATCATGGAGTCATCCGTGATGAGTTCACCATCTTCATCATACATCTCAGGATGCATAACGATACGTGCATAGTCTGCACGCTCACGCCATTCGTCGTAGACATCCTTCACATTCCATACAACGATGGAACCGAGAAGGAAGGAACCAACAGTGAGGAAGAACGCAATATAAAGAAATGATGCATCTGCCATAGCAATCCTCCTATGTTTGTGTAGTTATTTAGTCAGTTTCTTACGGTTCTTTGAACCAGGTTTCCGACCAGGTTTCTTTTCAGCATGATACTTCCATGCATCTTCGAGGATACTGTACAGATAGTCTCGGATCTTCCTCGCTTTTGGTTTAGGGATGTGACTGTATGCCTCTCGAAGAGTCTTGTCACCACCCTTAATATATCCTTCTAGTTCAAGGATAGTATTGTTCAACGTTGCTGCTGAGGCAGACTCAATGAACTCGTTCGTCATGCGACGAGTCCATTTATTACCGCGTAGGTATGAGTCCATCTTGAAGAGAAACTTGTGCTCAGTCATGGCAATATCTACTGCCTTGTCAACTAAGATATAGAGTTCGTCTTCGTTGGTCTGTTTCATCAGAGAAATGCGCCTTCACGTAGGTACTTGATGGTTTCAGTGCAACCACCCATCCTCTGTCCATTGATGAGGACCTGAGGGAAGGTAGCACCTCCACCAAACTCGGTCTTGAACTGTTCACGAGTGAACTGTGCCCCGAGTTTGTACTCAGTATACGACCAACCACGCATTCTGTAAACCTCTTTGATCTTAATGCAATAAGGACACCCATCACGAGTGTAAATTACAGTGCCGCCAGGATTCTTTGCCATGATAATTTATAGGATGAAAAAAGGGAGCGAATGCTCCCTTGTATATATTATATTGTATCTACGTTGGATCAGAAGGAATACTTCACACCCAGTTTACCACCGTAACCACGGTCGATAGAGTCGTCACCAGAACCGATGAAGGAGACTTCACCATAGACACCCAGTGCCTCGGTAGCAGCAACGGAGATACCTGCCTTACCAGAAGGAACAGTGTCATCAGCAGCACCGTCAGGAGCGACGTAGCTAGCACCACCTTGTACGTACCATGCAGCAGACTCGCCGAGGGCACCCTCGTAGCCTACGTGGAAATCAGTCGTGGCACCAGTGTAATCCGTGCCCGTCCAACCTGCCTTGGTTTCCACGTTCACGTAGGGTCCTGCAAGGGCAGCACCAGGAGCAGCGAAAGCAGCGGCGGCAGCGGCGGCAGCGAAAGCAGTTTTGATCATTTGTTGTTTACCTTTAAGTATGTTTACTCATGGAGTTTAACCCATGGATGGCAGAGGACTCGACATGTCCTCGTCTTTGTTACAGATCGTTACGCGCATAACGACCTTTATTTATACACTTTTGTTTCCAAAAATGCACACCCTTGTGACAGTTAGTCCTTGTTCAGGTAGTCACGGATGTCCTCAGCAACCTGCTCAGAAACAGGTTCCTCAGGGGTCTCAGTAGGAAGGATTTGGATCTCTTCTGACTGAGGAGGTAATTCTACCTCCTTCATGTCGATCCTGTCAAGCTCTCCTCTCCAACCATGATAGTATTTCTTCATCGCTTTGAGCATCTTGCGCTTACCACGAGGGTCATGCTCGTATTTTTCCAGCACTTTTCTCAGTGCGTTCATGCGTCTGGCAGAGTGCATAAGACTTCTGTCAGCAGCAGAGTTGCCAAATCCTTGACTCATTCTACTTCGTCGATAATAATTTTGAACTTAACTCGATCAACCTTACCACCTGTCTGACACAGATACCAGATGTTTGAATCTCTGTTGTGTGACTCTTGGTAGAAGACTTCACGAGGTGTGTACCTATCCTCGCTGTATCTACGAGCAGTACGATCACTCATACCGATAGTTGTTACGTCGATTTCCTTAGGAAGAGGAACATTAGCACCAGCATCCCTAGGGAAATAAGGAGTGACAGAACCGTTTGAGTTCTGGTACTTAGGTTTCTTCGGTTGTTCTGGTGGCCATACCATTTCAAACTCTTGTCCGACCTGATATGCCTCACCACGATCAACGATGTCGAATACTTCCACGGCACACCCCCAGTATATATTACTACCGTAGCGTGAACCACCTGACCAGGACTGATCAGGGATTGAATATGGCCAGAACGCCATCCGAATCTTTCCTAGGTTGGAATTTTCGATTGCCCGTTCCTTGTTACCATACTCACCCATCACATAGTCATGCATGAATGACATCTTACTGTACTGTCCATTAGATGTAATGGCAGTACCCTTAGGATGTGATGCAGGATTACCTTGGTTGATACCCTTTGCATAATAAGCATCGATGTCGGCAAACAAAGATGCTTCATATCCATAGGACACAGAACGATACTGTGCAAACCAGGCATTGAAACCATGACTATTTGATAGATGATAGTAGTTTCTCTTCAACTTGTCAACCGCTCTGGAAGGACGACAGATCAAACCACGTCCATGCTCGAACAGAGTGTTGTAGAAGATGCCACGGACACGACCTCTGGGGTTGTTATAGGTATACACATTGTTCCACTGACCCCGAGCGTCATGCTGGGTGCTCATAATATGACCCCATCTATCAGCAGTACCACCCTCATAGAAACCAGGGCGTGAATTCTGTGGTGAGAACTCTGCCCAGTCATCACCACCATAATAGATGTCATCCCAGTCAGCACTCTGACCATTGTTAGCATTGGTATTCAACTGACCATTATTCCATACAGTTACAGGGTCAGTCCACTTCTCCTCACGGTGATCCCAGAGAGCGATCTTCAACTTCTTAATCCTACCCTGATCAGTATCAGGTGAAGAAACATTCTGTGAAGATGTTCTACCAGCACCATAGGTATTGGATCGTCCAGCACCCTCACCTGCACCACCAGCAGTGATCAGGTTTACGTTCCATGGTTTCTCAAACTTATCATCGTTTGTGTCCATGAGAATGAATCCAAGCGAAGCATTACCATAGGCAGGACCACGTATAGGTCCTTCGATTACAAATTTAAGTTCATCATCCTCAGCAACATTGAACGTACCAAGATCAACACCAACGTTTGGCCAGTCTCCTACGTCTAGTTGCTTGTTAATTACATCAACGTTATTCTTTTTTAACTTGTATCTGAACTTGATGTCCTGAGACTCAGGTGCGTTGATGAATGAACCGAATGCTTTGAGTGCAAAAGATCCAGACTTGTATGCTTTGATTGTCTGTGTCTTGTTGATTTCAGTCAGGTATTCACCATCACACTTACCGATGTTTGAGTTCTTGAACTTATCCATCTCGTTCTCAGGAACTGGACGACCACATCCAGCACGAGTCATGGTTACATCAGCAAAGATGCCATCAAAATTAGGATTAGAACACTGCTCCTTAACGATGATAGGTAGCATCACCTTCGGTGGTGATGGATTATCAAACACATAGCATTCAATACCTTCATACTTATAGTCACCACCAGGTTGCATCATCTCATAGTAGATCTTGAAGTCATCGTAATCATCATCACCATTCAGTAGATCTTCCCACCACTGCCAGTTGTTACCATTGAATCTAACCTTAGATGTAGAAGCAGATCCTTGATCCTCAGTCGGATTCATCTTCCTGTAAGAGAAGAACACCCAGTTATTTTCTGTGGATGAACTGTGCTTATATCCCTGAGGACTTTGTGAGGTGAACGAGATCGACTGTCCAGAACTTACACCACCATTACCATCGGGGATCAAGAAGAATACAATGTACTTGTTAGGATATTGAAGAAGAACATCCAGAGGAATTTTGTATTGAGTAGTCTCAATATCTCTGGTTGTGTTTGCTTCAATGACTCGTGCCCAGTAGATCTGATCACCATCCTTATTGGTAATTGCAACACCCCAGGAGTTCTCATACCCAGCGTTACCTTTGATGACGTTGTAGGAGATTACAATGGGCGATACGGGTTTAGTTGCAATCCTATATGCAAGACGTGATGGATCATAACGTAATGGTTTTTGTGGGTTGGCATACAGAACAGTGCTGTACTTGTGATCAGTTGCTGTACCCAGACCACCACTTCTCTGTATGTCACCAAGATTTACGGTGGCATTGCAATCATTACCATCACCATCACGTAGACACAGAGACTTGTTACCGTTCTGACGAACTGCATTGAACTTAATCCCACTAACAGGATATGTCTGACCACCATTCACAGTGATGTATCCTGATCCTGATCCTCTCCTGCCGCTTCTGTTAATAGAGAAACCTGCCACACTTAGAGTATCAAATGCTGTACCAGCAGTGCTGGGGTTATCATTCCATCTAACATCAACCTTTAATTTAATACTACCACTACCACTAACCACCAGTTGGTTAGAACTATTGAACTCAGCAGTTACTTCTTCTGGTTCTCCACGTCTCATATATCCATGGAGTTCTTGAACTTCTTCATCATTGTAGAGATAGTTCATTGCCTTTGCAGGATCTCTAAATGCATATCCCAAGAGATTTCCCTGGGTGTATCCATTATCATCAATGTATGCACGGATACCCTCACCAGGACCATCAGGTTTACCTGGGTTGACAGTCAGGAGAGTGTCTTGAACACTGCTGGAATAGAACCTGTACAGTGGCACAGTACCTTCACCAGGTGCTTCTAGGATATAGAAGGCAGGTTCATCACTGACCAGATTATATCCTGGGTCAGGTGTAGCACTGAGACCATACCTATGATCGTTTGCACCAGGTCCAGTGACCTCCAACTCAACAGTCAGATCATTCTTACCAGCGTTCCATGTGTGGGTAGTAGAGGTGCCTGTGGCAGGCAGAGTGCCCGACCAGGAATCAATCCACCACTCAGAGTCATACTCATTACCATCAAGCACACCACGGCACTTGAAGGTCACTGAGGCACCACCTAAGGAGACAGTACGAGTCTGGATGCTACTACTATTAAAATACTTATTGCCTGCTTCACAGAATACTTTACCACCATTGTAGTTACCAGCAACATCAGTCGTGATAACTCTCAGGTTATGCTTCAAGAATGAACCAGATCCATCGATGCCATTACTGATAGGTGAGAGCATGACATTTCTAGCACCTGCACCACTGGTGTACTCATAGATAGGCACTCGTGCGCCTGCACAATACTTGACACAGATCTCACCAGTCGTGCTGTTCTGTCCTCTGAAATAGAACGTAGAACAATCAGCACCTGGTGTCTTCCATGTACCAGTGATGTATGGTTTGAAGATACACTCAACCGCTTCCTTAACACACTTATCCCAATCACCATCATCACCAGGGTCGTCAGTGTCTCTACCCTTTCCTTTACAAATCAGTTTCTCACCAGTGTCCAAGACATAGAAGATACCTTCGTCTGCTTCATCAGGTCTGGGACTAATTGCTACGGTCTCGTCTGCAAGTCCTGCCATGACTCTTTTACAGTCATCTCCACCAGGAATAGGACCATCACCATCAGGGAATGGGAGCGGACCAATAGGGAAGAGATTACAAATAGCAAGGTCAGGAAATAGATCACACAACCAGTCAGTAGGACCAATAGGATCCAACTCAATGATGGGATCTACACCAGGGAACTCATCAGGAGTGATGTCAGGTACAGGAACCACAGGATAACAGCGGTCCACGATGTCCCTGATAACCTGTCCAGGATTGATCTGAGGTTCAGGGTCTGGTTCGCCCTGGCGGGGTCTAGGAGGACCAGGAGGACGTGGTGTGAGGGATATATCATCAGGACCATAACAGTTCTGTACGATCTGTCTGACCAGTTCACCAGGTGACATCTCTGGTTCTGGATCCTCCTGACCAATACGTCGTCGTGGATTCTGACCAGGAATCGGACTATCAGGTGTCAGGACAGGACCATCATCATCGTTGTAGCAGTTGTCAACAACGATCCTAATCAGGTCAGCAGCAGTAGCAGCAGGCAGAGGCGTGCTGTCATCGATGGTAGGTGGTCTAGGAATGCTGACCCTAGGACTATCGCTAGCATCAGGGGTGTTCACAGTCATAGGAACATCCGCCTCATAGCAGTTACCCACTGTGAGACGGATGTTAGCACCAGGATTAACGGGTGCAGGGGGAGGAGTATCACCCTGCCTACTCCTCATGTATTGGTTTCCAGCAGGGTTCGTACTGCTAGGGAGCAGTGGAATGCCACTATCGCCAGAATAACAAGGATTACCCGCTGCCATGTATAAAATTACTTATCGATATATTTATTCTCTTCCAACCACTCCCTTGTCAGAGGTGTGGGTGGATAGACTTCCCACATTCTACCACGCGCACATGCTTCTAGTGCTTTCTGTGTCATACCTTCCGTTTTACCTGCCCAAGTTGCTTCCTTTTCCCATGGTTGTGCTTCTGGTGGATATGTACGCTTGACCATCTCTTGCCAGATCATAGGAACATCCTCTTCTGGTTTGATGATAGCAATCATGTTGTTATCGATAGTACCTGCCATACAATCCTGTGCAGCGTGCCATCCTTCATGTCGTACAACACTCATCAACACATGTGGTCGATACATATATGCACGATTGAGATAGAAATGATTACTCACAGTATGGTAGACACCACGATGACCAACTGGGAAATACCTTTCATCAGCAAGGTATACGTTCACACCAATCTCCTTGAATGCGATCATAATATAATCAAACTCATCACTTACTGCATCCCAATCTGAATCAGGATATGCATTCATGAGATCAATAGATGAGTTGATACGTTCTACATCTTTGGTGCATTCTTTAAGTAGCATACAACCCATGGCATCCATGGAGTAGTAACCTTTGGTGATCTTTTCTTCACCTGCTGACACTGGAACAGTCATACCATGTGCTGCCCCCAACAGGAGACCAGCAAGAATATATCTGAACATAAAAATAGGGGTCATAAGACCCCAGAAGTATAGCACCTGACTTAGATTTTGCCAAGTCAGTTTAGCGGCGACGATATCAATTATTTATTGATAACAGTTATTAGATGCATTACATGAATACTTAGGGTTGGTAAAGAAATCATCAGGCAACCCATCAGATTCATGATAAATTTTAATTTTCTTATGAATCTGATTCAAGATGTAGTAGTCTTTTGTATCCCCAGTGCTTTCTGGTTCATCATCATCTGGTTCTGTTCCATCATCACGAACTGCTTCATACATGCTGTTTTGATATGGAACATCATTTTCATATTCCAAATACATGAAAACGTTGTCAAGTTCTTGTAACTGTGCTGGTGTGAACACTTCCAATAGTGTGGGGTTCCACTCTGCATAAATGCCGCGCATAATAAAAGGAGATCCGAAGACCTCCTTAGTATATCACAGAGCGTTGCCTCTTGGCAAGACTTCTTCTGGGAAGATAAAGTTCTCATGTGGTTGGTCAGCAGGTGCCATCCAGGTACGAAGACCTTCATTCAGAAGGATGTTCTTGGTGTAGAACGTCTCGAACTCTGGGTCTTCTGCTGCTCTGATCTCTTGGGATACAAAGTCATAAGCACGAAGGTTGAGAGCAAGACCAATAATACCGATGGAAGCAGTCCACAGACCCATAACAGGAACAAAGAGCATAAAGAAATGCAACCACCTCTTATTACTAAACGCAACACCAAAGATCTGAGACCAGAAACGGTTTGCAGTAACCATAGAGTAGGTTTCTTCTTCCTGAGTTGAGTCAAATGCTTTGAAAGTATTTGCTTGATCACCATCTTGATACAAAGTATTCTCTACTGTAACACCATGGATAGCACTTAGCAATGCACCACCCAGGATACCTGCCACTCCCATCATGTGGAAGGGATTCAGGGTCCAGTTATGGAATCCTTGTAGGAAGAGGAGGAATCGGAAGATTGCTGCGACCCCAAAAGATGGAGCGAAAAACCAACTCGATTGACCCAGAGG
>Ga0213860_10000628_pt1 | contig 14191 bp, 15 predicted proteins | sample PICome_3_FD_160118 | JGI IMG/M metagenome (GOLD analysis project Ga0213860, IMG submission 160118) | Coastal seawater microbial communities near Pivers Island, North Carolina, United States - PICO550 | ecosystem: Environmental > Aquatic > Marine > Coastal | place: USA: North Carolina...
GCGACACTAGAATTGAAGGTAACAGGGGAAGAGAAAGCAAGCTGAAAACTTTGTACATTGGCAGTATTCCAAGAAGAAATATCTTGGTTGAATTCAGAATCATAGCACAACTGATCCATATTGTTGATATTACTAGTATCCCAAGAGGTAACGCTTGAAGTTAATCTACTAGAAGTACCGGAAAAACAACCTGCAAGATTACGAAAATGAGACGGTATAGAACTAGGCAAAGATTTCAAACGTGTTTTCGCGCTTCCGAAAGTTCGGTCGTCTTGATCTTTAAAGCCTCTAATGCTGACGGGCTGGATATCATCAGGCTTCATTATGTATTGTGGGAATGTTTCCATGTTTCCCCAATCAGATACAGTTTTACTAAACAAAGTTGTCCCAAAAGTAGTTGATGCATACTCATAATCAGCAAAAAATATTCGATAATATTGATTGGTTGTGATTTCTAAGGTAACGTCTGGATTGTCAGCAAACAAAAATACACCTTCTTGGTCGGTACGCTGTTCAACGACATTAGAAACTTCGGTAAAAGGATCTTCTATAATTCCTTGCATCACATTCCTAACTGTGCCTTCATTTGCAATCAACGGTGTATGGAGCTTACCATTAACGAATTGCCACTCCTGCGGGCTTTGATTGAATGGGATATCGTTCCAATAAGATTTGGAGGTGTAATGAGAAGAGTCAAAATCAGGTCTTACATATAAAGGCGTTTTAACTTTGAATGCCCGTCTGTCTGTAGCAGGAACAGTTGAAGTTGCAGTACTTATTAAAGTATTACCCTGTTTTAAAGATATAGCTACATTCATAGGATCATTAGTAGGACTTTTATTCAGAATCCAAAAGCTAATATAACCGGGGAAAGTCCATTCCAGCTTGGTAACTCCATCCACCTCTATTTCTTCCGCATTTTCGTCTCTATCAATAAGATAATGATAACCATAATTTCTGAATAGTTGGTCATGTCTATTAGTATAACTAGTAGTATCATCTTTTATATTGTCTTCATCCAAGCCAAAAGTAAAGATAGATGTGCTGAACGACGCAGGGGGCAAAGTTGTTGTAGTTGTAGTACTAGTTGTAGTACTTGTTGTAGTAGTAGTTGTAGTTGTAGAGCTTGGATCGGCGGTGGTTGTTGTAGTTGTGGTTGTAGAACTTGGGTCAGCTGTGGTTGTTGTAGTTGTAGCACTTGGGTCAGCTGTAGTTGTTGTGGTTGTAGTTGTCGGACCTGTTGGTGGTTGTGGAGGATTTACAACAGATCCAAGATCTACTAAAGCAATTTGTTTCCAACCGGCGCTAGTTTTAATATATAAAAAATTATTATCAAACGTAATTAGTCCAGCAGAAAACACTTCATTAATATTGGTAGGAGTATACTCGGTAACAGGATTAATAGTTATAGCCTGATCCCAAGTCGAATCATCAGATGATGACACTTTAAGCTCATAGGGAAAAGAACTAGATAAAGTAGGTTCTCCCTTAGAAAGCTCTGTGTTAGCAGATTTAAAATTTTCAGAAGAGTCTACTCTAAAATTAATTTTAGTCATACCACTATATCCTTTGTTCCAAGTTCTTGTTATGTATAAGTTTTTATATCAATGAAGTTAAACGTATTTACAGACGGAATTGCAGCAGGCGAATTAGGCTCTATAGTATTTTGATAGTATATTCCCAGTTTGCCATCATTAGGTAAAAGTTCTGGCTCTTGAAAGTTAAGTATTTCATCCCAAACTCTAGTTGTATAATTGAACACTCTAACAACTACAAGAAACTGACCACTAGATACAGCATAGTAGGTTACTACGTCAAAAGGCGTACCTTTGTTAAAGTGGGATTCATCTAAGATTGCCTCTACTCCCCCAATACGTCTTCTTAAGCTAACAGTGTAATTATTTTGAACATGACTTCTTTCAAACTTTACTAAGCATGTATTATTAATATCAGAAAATCTAAATAATTTGCCTAGCGAAGATGTGGGACTTAGTGTAGACGTATTAATGTTTAACTGAGATTGTATAGCAGAACTAGACGTAATATCCGCTGTATCTATGATAGCAAATTTTTCGCTATTAGTAAGATCTCTAGACATGCAGGACACAGCCCTAGATGGGCCTATTACCCAATCTCCAGTAACTGCTGAAAAATCTTTAGATGCTTCTAAAGGCAAAACCTCTGGAAAGGCTGTTTTCAAAGATGATATTTCATGAAATACATCGTCTTCTAAAACAATTTCGTTAGCAAAGGGTCTATATAGAGTAGGAGCGGGTAAAGATGAGTAAACATCAGCCATAGGAAAGTAAGCAACTCTATTGTTACTTGCAGGAGCTTGTATTGATAAAAGATTAGAAGCATCTTCTGAATATATTGGTTCTAAAGTACTAAGACTATTATCAATTAACCATTGCCTTGTGCCACTAGTAGAAATTTCAGGAAGCGTATTTGAAGCATATGAAATATAAGAACTCATAAAACCAGACAATAATGCAGCGGAAGCACTCGTTCCCCTATTAACAGAAGGTGTGGAATTATTATTGTATGAAACTATAAGACCCTCTCCGGGTGCATATATATCTACAGCATTTCCACAATTGCTAAAATCAGCTTTATATCTTCTAGGGTTGTTTGAAACAGAACCAACTAAAATTGCATATGGGTGAAACGTAGCTCTATTATAATACTGTGTTTCATATGTAGCAACCTTTGTTCCATTAAGAAGTGTGGAGGTGGTTGCATACTTAACATAGTTGTTATAATCAATATGATCAAACTGAACTATTTTCTGAGAGCTGTTTCCAGCAGAAGCGATTAATGTGAGATTTGAAGATTCAGAAAATTCTCGTATAGCAAATTGTTCAGTTGCAGTTGGCTGAACTGCAACGGTTAATGATGTTATTATATCATCTTCATTTCCAGTGGTTATGATGTTTGGTATATTTGAATGTATTCCTTTGCTTAGAAGAAAGTCAACAATATTTTCTGATTGTTGTTCGTATTCATAAAATAAACCACGATACATTATCCGATCTAAATAAGCATTATTGTCAAATTGATTCAACTGAAAATTCTCAGAAAGATTATACCCAGTTCCAATTTGTACAGTCTTTACAAATTCAATCGGCGCACACACAACCGTTGGGTTTTTCTCGCCAGTATTTGGATTTACGCTTTTCCCATCGTGCCATGCTTTTAGTGCATCCCAAATAACATTAACTCCATTTACATAAAAGTTTAAATAATTTACGCAATATAAGTTAGAATTTGTCGCAACTCCATTATGAGAAACCATATAAGCTGCCATAACCTGTGGGTGATTATTGGGATCGTCTGCGAAGTTGGTTGAATGATCTGGATACCCATCTGGATAATCTGCATCAAAAACTCCATCAGCATAAGAGTACCAATCTACATAATTAAATCTGCCATTGAATATTTCATTATTAGTAAAATCCTCACCATCTACCAATAATATATCAACATCGCTACCATCAGGCATACCTTCAATGTAAGCAGATGCGGAATCAAAATATTCTTCCGCTCTAGCATATGCATTAGATTTAACCTCGCACTCTGTTACAATAGAACAGTCTAACACTGCGCCAGCTTGATTTGAAACTAATCTTTGACACTGTTCTTCTTCTGCATCAAATCTAATATACTTTGATCCACCCATTCTGTCTATAGATGAAATGCCAAGCTGGTGCATTGCATTTATAACGTCTTGTTTAGATTCTTTATTTCTTAGTAATATTACATAAGGTAACATATGTAACTCCTATGGAGGTGGCTGGGTTGTGGGAACAGCAGTTGTTGTGGTTGCTGGCGTATTGCTTTGATTAGGGTTATAACTATGATCTACACCCCAATGTCTTAAATAGTGAGAAGATACGTTGCCTGAAGTAACCATATCCATGATTCCCCAGTTAGAACTCAATGCGCCAGTCGCAGAATTAGATTTAATATAAACCTGCGTTGGATATGTATCTAGAACGTATGAAGTACTTACCGTACTTGAAAGGTTTCTGTATACTGCCTTTCTTGCAGAAAAGAAAAAATTGTCTTTGTTGAGAGTAATACGCCCCTGTTCATACGGAGGGAAAAATGAAAAAGTATGAGGGAAAAACTCACCAACTGTAATCATACGATCTGTACCTAAAGAATATGGGGAGACGGAGCTATTTTGATAATATCTAGAAGGAGTCATGAATCCGCAATTTCTCCCAGCAGCGTAAACAGACATATTACTCATGGTAGCAAAAGAATTATTTAAAGGATTAAGAACTTTACTTGAGAATATAGTTTTTCCTTCACCCGGAATAATGGTGTAAGAGCTATAAGATGTTCCATTAAGTTGTCCCTTAAGCATAACATCGCTATTATTTGCGTATATAGAAACCTCGTTGCCAGCAGAAAATGAATCGTTTTGAGTGTTACAATCTGTAGCTTCCAAGGTTAATGATTGATTGGCTAAAGAATAAAGATTGCTTCCAGCTCTAAATAGTAGATGATTCATACCACAAGATATATCATCAATATTAATACTAGGTGTAAACTCCAGCTTACTGGGATAGTTTATCCAAGTAGTAGAAACGTTGGGAGCTATAGTATTTCCGTTGTCCGTTTGCACAGCTCCCCACATGTATAAATCGTTTTGATCGTCCAGAGCAAAATATGTTTTGTCATATGCAGAAATTTTGGTGAACACTAAAATATTATTAACCAGAAATGGCTCTGTATAATTAACTCCATTAATAAGACCCCACATATAAACATGACCGTCTTCTGTAAGTCCAATTGCTGAATTTCTTCCACCAGCAACCTGAACAAATTTTAGTGTAGCAACTTTTTGTGGGTAGTCAACTCGGGAAGTAGATCCATTTGCGCACTCTCCATTATTATTGTCACCCCAAGCATACAAATCGCCACGATGATTGATGGCAAAGAAATTGTTTGAAATACAACAATCTGTGTAAATAACATGCCCCATATTTATAGAGGAAGGCAATCTTGTTAATGCGTAAAAATTGCTTGCTGCTAAAGGTGGGCGAGAAGACCAAGTATACTTATCGCTGTAATCTGGTGGATTTGATTCGACAGAAAGACTAGTATCTGTAGAAACACCAGTGAAGTTGTTTTGACCACCATGATATATACATGAATTAAGTACGTCTGTATTTTTAATGTCAACAGAAAAACTGTTTACAGCATTTGTATCGGTTGAGCTAGAACTGAAAGATACTCTAGTTCTAAAAGTGTCATTTGCTGACAAATTTGCAGAAGAGATAGGTAGGTTTAGGGCGAAATCGAAATAAGAACCAGCTGATATAGTTGCAACATCTACTGGTGGTAAAAACAGCTCTCCAGATGGATGCTTCTTTTGAACCTGAAGAACTACTGAATCATTTGAAGGATTATCAATATTAGAAGGAAGAGAAACATTGAATGTTCTAGAGTCAGCCTGTGTAGACCCAACAGTAGAAGTTTCTGTGATTTCAGCAAATACAGCTTGACTATTAACAGTAAATGGAGAAACAGCATTATTAACAACCGTCACTGCTGGAGCGGGCGTAGTTGTGGTGGTAGTAGTTGTAGCATCTACATCGGTTATAGTTGTTTTAGGATAATTTTCTGTATCAATGTCTACATGTACTTTCACATAAAATGGCTTGGTAGCAGCAAACGTGTGATGGGACTCGTTTATCGCATCACCACCACCGACTATTACCTCTTCATTATTATAAAAATTAAAATGAATATACTTATTATCGCCAATCTCTGTTAAGTTAACATGATGTAAAAGAACACTTTCTGGTAAAAAGAAATCAGTTTGTGAATCAAAAGTACATTCTTTAATAGTATAATTTAAACTGTAACCACTTGCTATGTTAACATTAACTAACTCTGGATACTCGAAAGATACTGTGTTGGACTCTAAGCTAAAAGAAGCAACTGGAAATTCAAATGTTCTCGAAATGTCTTGCAGGTCTCCGTAAACAACTCCAGAAATAGTATCAATTTCAGAATTAACTGCATCTATCTGGGATTGCAATCCCTCTGTAGTCTGATTGTCCGCAACCCCGTCTGGCAAATCTTCCATGCTGATTGATCTGAAAGAAGGTAAAGCAGAACCACAGTCGCTAGAACATCCATCAGGTGGAATAGGTCCGGCTAAAAAGTATCCAGCATTTTGGCTTTTAATCTTAAGTATTTGATTAACGTCACCACTTAATTCAATGATGGCATTTATGTTATTGTCGCCAATTGTATTTGGCAAGAAGTGCTTGTACTGTATTCCTCCATCGTAACTTGAATCGTCGCCGTTGTTTGCAGGAAAATGAATTCCTGTTGGACCTACAACAAAACCAGAAGCACGAACCATAGATTGATTAGAACCATCTCCTTGAACATCTATTCCATACTCTGGCACATTTGTTCTAATACCTAATCTTTTTAAAGTATCATTCCAGTACAAACTAGAATCATAATTTAGGGTGTGGCTAGACTCCCAATATGCTATGCCATTGCTTTGTGGAACGTTATGATTGCAAATTCCAGACCCCATCATGACAGCATTGGTGGCTGGATACGTAACAAAAATTTCTTTTTTGCCTTGTGGGAAATCAATATTATTAGAATTTCTATTACTAGTAACAATTGCATGTCGTTCTATTTGATTAGTTACGCCTGTTACTAATACTCCAGATCCAATCTCGTATCTAGTTCCGTCAGTTATAGCATAGAAAAATTTATCACCATCACCATAAGCTTCGCCAAAATCGCTAAAACCTCTAGCAGTTTCTGTTAATTCTAAATTTCCAGTACCCGTACTATAGCTAAATTGTTTGATTCTGTCTTGCAGGAATGGATATCGACAAGAAGGATCTTCGCTTTCTTCACTTGGATTAGCCGTGGTAGTGCTAACTGGCGAAGCGGTTGTTGTTGTAGCTGGTGCGGCTGTTGTTGTAGCTGGTGCGACTGTTGTTGTAGCTGGTGTAGCTGTTGTTGTAGCTGGTGTAGCTGTTGTGGTTGCTGGAGTAGCAGTGGTTGTGGTTGTTGGAGCAACGGTGGTTGTGGTTGTTGGAGCAACGGTGGTTGTTGCTGGAGTACTCGACAGCACATTAATCGTTCCCGCCATAGAACTATGAGCCGTACATTCATAGGTCCAAGCTCCATCCACGCTAGGTGTCCAAGTAGCATCACTGTCTCCACCTGCATAATCACCAAAAGTAGGTTGACCACTTTTACTTATTCTAAAAGGATGTGATAAAGCGGCTTGATTAAAAGTGAACGTAATACTGTCTCCATCTTCAATGGTTAGCGTTGGGTCATAAGAATTAGAGTCTATAGTTCCATTAAAATCAGAACCACTAAACTTATAGCCTGTAGTATCACTAGTGCCTAAAATAGTTATATTATAAGTAGCCATTGAGGATAACTTTCATGTTAAATTATTCTGGAGTGGGTAAAGTAACACTTGAAATATCAGTACCAACAGAAACGCCAGAGGCCAAACCGTAAACCACAAGATCGTTAATAGAAGCGTCTACATAGTTGCCTTGTTCATTTAGTACAAAAAACGTAACATAGTGAGGACTCAAGTTAGTTCCTTGACCACCTCTTTCGACTAAGCCAACAGTATGTCTATCAAATTCTCCAGCTTCGTCGCTATCGCTTCTAGCACTACTAGAGCCAACTGCTACAAAGTTAGCATTAGCAAAAGTTCCGGGCTTAAAATTAATTTGAAATTTACCTTCACTAGCAGGATCGCTTGGATTGGCTTTCCACCTCTCGATAGCATCTACACCGTAAGCAGCAGTAACTGTAACAGTTTCGTCTACTCCAGAAGCCCCAAAGTTTAGCCAAGCTAAAGCAGAACCTTTTGCTGTACTAAGAGAAGAATTATCATAAGCAAATTTAATAGAAGTGTTGGAAGCTAAATTGACAACTTCGTTTTGATCTGCATCCTGAGTAAATTTAATACCTCTATTAGTGACACCACTAGAACTTATCCAATCAGCATTTGACCAATTACCTTTAACATTTCTACTTGGAACACCTTCATCTCCGCACAAGCTAGGATCTGTAACAAAGTATTGAGGATGGGCGTCACATAAATCTCTACCAGCAAGGCCAGAGTGAGGTATATTCCCAAGCCCCGGATATCTTTCAGTTTGTAATCCATCTGGGAAAAATATACCACTTGTTACATGTAGGTACACAGGAGTGCCATCTTGCGATGGTCCAATACGAACATCGTTTTCAAATGTTAAAGATTCTTCACTTTCAACCATAGGGATAATTGAATCAACAATATCCAACATGTTTTGCCTAACGTCTCTAGCCGATATGTTTCCAGCGTTGTTATCAGCTAAATCGCTTGTAATATTATCCGTCAAACCCTGCTTGCTTCGTGTAGCCATTTATGTCTCCTTTAGTATTTAAAATACCCACCTCTAAAATCGGTATCAGAATAGTTTCTTCTAACAAAATCACTACCGGGAGCGTAAGGACCAAGGACAGCATGACCAGCCAAACTGTTGCCAGCTTGATAATCAAGTAGCATTTGTTCATACTTTCCGCAAATATCTTTATACAAAGATGTTAATGTTCCAGATACTCCTCGCAAATCTATTTGAGATGGACCATCTTTAATAGAAATAGCATTACCAGATTCTGCCTTAACTTCACTGCCTAGAATTATACAGGCAGTTTTTAGTGTAACAAGAGATAAGAAATCATTATCTTTTGTAGATTGTTCAGTAGGGTCAGGGTCCAATAAACACTGCTCTACATTTATGTCGTAATTATTTTTAAGATCAACCTCCGTAGACAAAAGGTGCGCAGCAACTAAAATAGTTGTTTCTAATCTCCGAGGAGTATACTTATAATTAGTCGGATCAACGTCACTAATTATATGACGAACCATTGTTGAAATTTGACCTTGCCAAGCCATACATCACCTACATATCTTCTACGTTGCAGTGAACTTGAAAATTATAAATACTTGTGTAATAAGTTGAGCTTCCTATAGAGACTCTTCCTTGTAATTTATAAAGTCCAGCCTCATTAAACTCCCCAGCCTGTATATCATAATACAGCTGACCATTTGGACCATCACTAATAGTTCCACTTCTAGCTAACATAGAATCATCAGGTCTTTTAATATATATACTAATACTGGTAGCCGTAGATATATCTATAGCTACATCATCTTCCTTGATGGTAATTAAAAATCTTGTGCCAACGTCATCTACATGTATTTCGCTTGCCATATTATCTTTTTAATATTATGTTAAGAGTTTGTTTTATATTTAAGACGATTTCTACGGTGTTCATAATTCTATAACTTTATCTTGCTCAATATGTAAACTAAATGATATTACAGTTTTAATATCTCCACATACCTTGTCAGATCTATTGATATATAATATTATTCCTTGTTCGTCTCCATTTAAAAATTTTGTAATTGAGGTAGAAAACGGAAGTATGCTAAAGCCAAACATTATAACTGAGGATCACTGATGACGGGGTTAGTAATAGATTCTTCTAATTTAGCCCTAGCCTCTTCTACTTCTACCTTCTTTACATTTTCAGATAAAAATTCTCTAACTATCCTGTTGGCAAAAATATATGGTGACTCTGGATTGGGCATATAATGAGCTGGGTTAGATGGGTTAGGCACAGTTTCTGGTCTATTGTAATTCTTGCAAATAGCACTAATTACACGATCAACGTCCTCGTCTTTAATAGAAACAGAAAAAATAGCCATAGCATCTCCTTAACTGATTATACACTAAAATCACGCAGATGGAGGCGTAATAATATTATTCTCTACGCCTATTTTGCCTACATATGCCATAATACTAGTCATTGCAGCTTGTAGGTCAGTATCTTCGTCAGACTTGGCTAACATATTATCTACCCTAATCCAGCTACCGCCTTTTGGGTCTAACTCTGCCTTTTCGTCAAACATGCCATATTTGTGTAATTTCACCTCTCCAATAATGTCTTGGTTAGGATCAGGGGCGCGAATAACTACTTCCGAAACCCAAACTCTATCATACACTTTTGCAGGAATCTCTGTAGGTTCTGCTGCGTTTAAAATAGGTAAATCTGCCATAATATTCTCCTTATTTAAGTTTTAATACAAGCTAGTAAAGCTACGTTTCTTGGTCTAATTTCTGACTCATCCCAAGCTGTACCCATTGCAGCTGATGGGGCGTTCCAGCCTCCTACAAACAATCTGCCAGTATAAGTTGGATATATGGTTTTACCCATATTTACATGAGTGTGATCATAACTGTAAGTATTCTGACCTGTGTTATGTTGATAAAAACTCTTCCAATCTTGTGATTGAGAAGAATTTATTGCCCTTCCAGAATCTACTACCCTTCCATCGTCCCAGCACCTTAAAAATTCTCCACGTAAATCTGGCACATTGAATGTCGTACTTCCATCCCCAGCACCGTGATCTGTGCCAATCACATCAAACAGTTCTGAGTAAGTTGTTCTAGATATAGCAGAGCCATCAGCTTTGATCCACCCAATAGGCGCACTGGATAGCGGGAAGAACGCTACAGACCCAGTAAGCGAAGATGATAGTGTTGCGTTGTTGTGTGTTTTTGTCATGATAATTCTCCGAAAAATATTAACATCATCTCTTCAGGATCAGCAAGATTAATAGTACTTCCATAATGGTAAGTAGCGCAAACTCTAGCATAAGTAGTTGTTATAGCTAAATTACGATTTACTTTTCTGTCTAAATTTATTTGTGGAGAATTACTATCTCCTGTGTATTTAAGAAATCTACCAGAACCAGCCATAGACCACGTATCATTTGCAAAAGCTGTATCGAAGTTTACTATATAAGTTCCAGTGCCTTCGTCAGTAACGGTACTAACATTAAACGCATCCCTAATTCCTCCATTAGCTTCGGTAAAAGGTGAAGTTGCAAATCTACCATTAAAATTCACCCAAGCACCAGCAACTCTTCTCTTCACATTTTCAGTTTCTGTAGAGCTGTCAGAAAGTTTGTCAGCAGTTACAGCTCCATCTACAATTTCTGAAGTGTTAACAGCACTAAGTCCAGAGTTAGAACTATTACGAATAGAGAACTCAATAATATCTCCAGCACTAGCACCCTGCGATAATGTTATACCACTAGTTCCATTTAGTGAGTAGTCTTGACCTTGAACAAGTTTAACTCCATTAAGGTAAACCTCAACAGTAGAGCTGGTAAATCCACCAGTAACAGTGACAGCTGTTTGACTTGCTGTTAGAGTTACAGTTTGTCTCGATGTTTGTCTGCTTATGTCTCTGGCTACACTCATGTTATATCTCCGCTAGTTCCTCTATAGTTGTTGCGTCTTTAACCAGTTTTCTTCTAGCTGCATCTGCTCCACTTAATGAAGCTCTTGCAGCACCATACGCCAACATAATTGGTGTCATTTCGGCTACGCTTAATGAATGGGGTTCACCATTAGTATCTAAGATAGTTACAGGGTCTGTAGAACCAAGAGCAGCGGCTTCTTTTGCAAGAGAGTATGCTCCATTTAATAATGCTACGTCATCCGTAGTAATACCAAGACTCCATCCTTCTGGCGTTTCAAATCCAGTATTAAGTATTACTTTCCAATCTTCATCTATTTCTGTAAGCTTATCTAACTTAGCTTGATCTAATTCTGAGATGTCCATAATTTCAGATACAGGATCTACTGACTTTAACAACTCTGGCGTATCAGCTTCGTCAATCCTAGAATCTTCTGGAGCATCACGGAGCTGTTGCTTCTTTGTTTCTATATGGCTTTTCAGTGTTACATTCTGAGCTTCTGTAGCTTTAAGGTAGTCTACATCTAAAGATTCAAAGTAAGGTTTTCGATCCTCACGAACCTTATCTCTCCAGATATTCTTTGCTTTTTCCATATTTACATTTATATTCATGTTACCCTCCATATCCTAGTCTAAAGAACTCTTCCGGTCCTATGCCAAAACCTTCTGGTTCGCTAAAGTCCGCTTCCCATGCATTACGAAATGTTCTATCTGTAGGAACTTCATGTTCTTCAATAATTCTATAAGGCTTGCCTTTAGGAACATCCTTAAGTGCAATTTGTTCTATTGTATATTTTGTATTTGGAGATGGAATAACAATAGCAACCCCACCTTCATCATTTGGATAAATTATTCTTTTCATTTTTTCCCCTTTGTGTTATCCGAAAACAATTATATTTACTTCTGGACTATCGCTGGATGTAGAATTGTAAACAGACCTAACCGTAAGTGCTGTTGTTGTTTTAGTATCTGAAGCTTTTGAGGCGCAATTGTTTACCACAGTAGAATCATCACCGTTATCTCTTCTAAAAGTGACAAAAATATAATTTGTGTCTTCCAAAGCTGTCTCAAAATTCACAGTATAAACTCCAGCAGTGTTTGAAGTAACACTGCTAACATTGAATGCATTTCTGATTGCTCCGTTTGCTTCAGTAAAAGTACTGCTGTTGTAAGTGCCTTGAAAATTAACCCAAGCCTTTGCTTGTCTTTCATTTTCACTTGTTTCTCTTGCTCTTGTCATGTTAAATACCTCACTATGACTATACCCGAACCTCCAGAATAGTAAGCGGTTCCACCTCCACCAGTATTTGCTTGACCATTCAAAGAACCAGATCCACCTCCACCGCCCTTGCTTTTTCCACCGGGATTACCACCAGCACCATTGTTACTAAGCTGACCAGCACTAGCTCCTCCTCCAGCATACCAGTTTGGATGATTAACATCTCCTAAAGCTGGAGATAAACCATCAGCAATAAGTATTTCTCTTCCTACACCTCCAGCTGCACCACAAGACCTACCACCACCTCCACAATATGGATTACCAGTACTACCAGCAGCACCGGCTCCTCCACCACTACCTCCGGTATCATATCTACTTCCAGAAGCAGTAGCTCCGTTTTTGCCTTGACCAGTAGTGCCAGTTCCTCCACCTCCGGGGCTAGTATCACTACCACCACCTCCTCCAGACCCACCATTTGCTCCTCTTTGATTAGCTCCACCGCCTCTACCACCACCAAGAGCAGTTAAAGACATGCTTGGACCTATTATACTAGAAGAACCTCCGCTAGAACCTCTGCCGCCACCATTTCCAACTGTAATATTATACGTACCTCCAGAAACTGTTTGATTTGTTGCGTATATTAGTCCACCAGCTCCACCGCCACCTCCACCTTTCCATCTATTTCCTCCACCACCTCCTCCACCAACAATCAATACATCTATTTCGCCAGTTCCATTTATAGTCAAACTACCACTGGTTTTAAATACATGGATAGTATAATTACCTATAGGCGTGGTATCACCGCCAGTTCCTCCAAAACGAACGCCTCCACCCATCATAAATTTTTTAGTTGTAAATAACATTATATGTAATAATCCTGTATCGCATTTCCATACCAACTAGTACCATCACATGTGAATGTAATTAAATCCATTCTGTTGGCATCCGTAGTAATTGTAGGGGAAGAATTTTGTGGGAACTTAACATTGGTAAAGGTAGCAGTAAAACTGCCAGCTCCTGTTTTAAGGAACATGGTGAAACTTCTACCAGCTTCAATAGCTGGCATATTGAATGTGCAATTACCATTCAATGTATATGTTTGTACAGTACTGTCGCTAATATCTATAGTCTGTGCAGTACCAGTATTACCATTGTCTGTATGTGTTTCTTTATATCCAGTGACAATTAAATCTGCATTGACAGTTAAGTTGCCTGTCATCGTGTCGCCAGTTTTTGCAAGATTAGAACTAGCTACTGTGGCTCCATAAATAATGTATTCAACTACGTCTCCAGACACCGCTGTAGAGTGTAGTCTAAACAAATTGCTGGTTACAATTTCATAGTCAGCGTTAGAAGCAGAAGTGCCTTCTACAAGTTTAACACCATTTAGGAATACTACTAGCTGAGTACTACTAATAGTATCCGTTGTGCTGAAATCAGTTTGATTGCTTGTTACTGAAACGGTTGATAATGATGTATTTCCAACAGCGTTTGTAGACGCATTCAAGGCAACGTATTCTATCAAGTCTCCACTAGTAGCAGGATTAGTCAATGTAAATGACGTTCCACCTCCAGTTTCTTGATAATCATAGCTTCCCGGCGATTGTCCTTTAAATAATTTAACACCATTCTAATATA
>Ga0213860_10000629_pt1 | contig 14171 bp, 13 predicted proteins | sample PICome_3_FD_160118 | JGI IMG/M metagenome (GOLD analysis project Ga0213860, IMG submission 160118) | Coastal seawater microbial communities near Pivers Island, North Carolina, United States - PICO550 | ecosystem: Environmental > Aquatic > Marine > Coastal | place: USA: North Carolina...
CCTTTTTGTCCTTTAACCGATGCACCTTGTTCACCCTTCTGACCCTGTTCACCCTTCTGGCCCTTAACCGATGCACCTTGTTCACCTTTTTGACCTTTCTGTCCCTTAGCACCACCAGGTCCTTCGATGTTCCCTGTCAAGGTCCAGGCGCCGCTCTTGTATTCGTAAACGTCACCATTGTCTGTATCCAGGTACTGGTCACCTTCGTCAGCAGATCCACTTGGAGGACCCGATGCAGATGTCCATTCGCTTCCTGCTTCTCCCTTTTGTCCTTTGTCTCCTTTTTGACCCTTCTGTCCTTTGTCACCAGAGGTTCCTTTCTGACCCGTCTCACCTTTCTGTCCTTTGTCACCAGAGGTTCCTTTCTGACCAGTGTCACCCTTCTGGCCCTTGACAGATGCACCTTGTTCACCCTTCTGGCCCTTGTCTCCTTTAACAGAGGCTCCCTGGTCACCTTTCTGTCCGGTATCTCCTTTCTGACCTTTTACCGAAGCACCTTGTTCCCCCTTCTGTCCCTTTGCTCCAGCGGGTCCTTCAATATTGCCTGTGCTATTCCATGTAGTGCCATTCCATTCGTAGACCTCTCCGTTATCTGTGTCAAGATATTGGTCCCCTGCTTCGCTTCCAGGAGATGTTGGTGCGCCTGATGCTGAACTCCACTGGGAACCTTCTTGGCCTTTCTGACCCTTGTCTCCCTTAGAACCTGTATCTCCTTTCTGACCTTTATCTCCCTTTTGACCTTTGTCACCCTGGTCTCCCTTTTGTCCTTTTACGCTTGCACCTTGTTCTCCCTTCTGGCCTTGTTCTCCTTTTTGACCTTTAACGCTTGCGCCGTCTTGTCCCTTCTGACCCTTGTCGCCTTTGGCTCCTGTAGGCCCTTCGATATTACCTGTGTTTGTCCAAGCCCCAGACTTGTACTCATAGACATCGCCGTTGTCAGTATCAAGGTATTGGTCTCCTTCGACACCAGATATGGCTGGAGCACCAGAAGCAGAGGTCCATTGAGAACCTTCTTGTCCCTTCTGACCTTGTTCTCCTTTTTGTCCCTTCTGACCTTTATCGCCCTTATCTCCAGTAGTACCTTTCTGACCCGTGTCACCTTTCTGACCCGTGTCACCTTTCTGTCCTTTAGAACCAGTGTCACCTTTTTGTCCGGTGTCCCCCTTCTGACCCTTGTCTCCTTTATCTCCAGTAGTACCCTTATCTCCTTGCTCTCCCTTTTGTCCCTTGTCCCCTGTGTTGCCTTTCTGACCTTTCTCACCTTTAGCACCTCCTGGTCCCTCGATGTTTCCAGTACTATTCCATGTGGTTCCGTTCCACTCGTAAACCTCTCCGTTATCCGTGTCTAAGTATTGGTCACCGGCTTCACTACCAGGGGATGTAGGTGCACCAGATGCAGATGTCCATTGAGAGCCTTCCTGTCCCTTTTGACCTTTGTCACCCTTTTGTCCTTTATCTCCTTTGTCGCCTTTTACAGATGCTCCGTCCTGTCCCTTTTGTCCTTTCTCTCCTTTAGCACCGGCGGGTCCTTGTATGTTTCCTGTTTGAACCCAGGCACCCGTCTTATATTCATAGACATCACCGTTGCTTGTATCGAGGTATTGGTCACCTTCGTCAGCAGATCCACTTGGAGGACCCGATGCAGAAGTCCATTCACTACCTCCTTCACCTTTCTGGCCTTTGTCACCCTTCTGGCCTTTATCTCCTTTCTGGCCCTTGTCTCCTTTCTGACCATCATCACCCTTCTGACCATCATCACCCTTCTGTCCTTTAACGGAAGCGCCTTGTTCTCCTTTTTGTCCTTTAGGTCCTTGTATGTTTCCTGTATTAACCCATACGCTACCATCCCACTCATACACATCCCCGTTGTCTGTGTTTAAGTATTGGTCATCTCTGTTTGTTCCTGGGCTTGACGGAACGCCAGATGCTGAGGTCCATTGAGATCCCTGTTGACCGACTTCGCCTTTTTGACCTTTGTCTCCTTTATTTCCCTTCGGGCCAACATCACCTTTGTCGCCGAGTTCACCCTTTTGTCCCTTGTCGCCTTGGTCGCCTTTGTCTCCGGTGTTTCCCTTATCTCCAGTGTCGCCCTTCTGTCCTTTAACAGAGGCACCATCCTGGCCTTTTTGTCCTTTCTCGCCTTTAGGTCCGAGGATACTTCCTGTGGAACTCCATGCACCACTACGATATTCATATACTTGTCCGGTGGTTGTATCTAACCACTGGTCTCCTTCACCGGCAGATCCAGTGGGTACACCTGCGGCAGATGTCCATTCACTACCATCATCTCCCTTTTCGCCTTTAGGTCCTACATCGCCCTTATCGCCGAGTTCGCCTTTTTGTCCTTTGTCGCCTTTAGAGCCGGTATCACCCTTCTGCCCAGTCTCGCCTTTCTCGCCTTTCTCGCCACGGTCACCCTTGTCCCCGGTATCTCCTTTCTGACCTTTGTCTCCCTGGTCTCCTTTAGAGCCAGTATCTCCCTTCTGACCAACCTCGCCTTTCTGGCCCTTGTCGCCATCAATTCCCTTTTGACCCTTTTCTCCTTTAGGACCAGCCGGACCAAGGATACTGCCAGTAGGTGTCCATGCGCCGCCTCTGTATTCATATACTTGGCCAGTAGTTGTGTCCAGCCATTGGTCGCCCTCGTCCGCTGTTCCCGTTGGTGTGCCTGCGGCAGATGTCCACTCGCTACCGTCTTCTCCTTTTTGTCCCTTTGGACCAACGTCTCCCTTATCGCCGAGTTCTCCCTTCTGGCCTTTATCACCAGTAGTACCCTTGTCACCCTGGTCTCCTTTAACACCTATCTCACCTTTCTGACCTTTCTCCCCTTTGTCTCCGTCACTTCCTTTCTGACCCTTGTCTCCCTTAGCACCTGTAGGTCCTTGGATGTTTCCTGTCTGGGACCATGCACCGCTCTTGTATTCCCATACGTTACCTGTATCGGTATCTAAATACTGGTCGCCTTCCTCTTCGTTTCCAGACAGTGTTGGGTCTCCCGATGCGGACTCCCACTCATTTCCTCTTTGGCCTTTCTGGCCTTTATCTCCTTTACTACCAGTGTCTCCTTTACTACCAGTGTCTCCCTTTTGACCCTTGTCGCCCTTGTCACCAGTATCCCCTTTATCGCCTGTTATTCCCTTGGCTCCATCGGTTCCTCGTTCACCTTTCTCACCCTTGTCTCCGGTAGAACCTTTATCTCCAACTTCGCCCTTTTGACCCTTATCACCGGTATTACCTTTAGAGCCTTCTTCACCTTTCTGACCCTTATCACCAGTGTTTCCTTTCTCTCCTACCTCTCCTTTCTGTCCTTTGTCACCAGTGTCACCTTTATCTCCGGTGTCGCCCTTATCTCCAGACTGACCTTTATCCCCGGTAGAGCCCTTGTCTCCGGTGTCTCCTTTGTCTCCGGTACTTCCTTTCTCTCCAGTGTCGCCTTTATCACCAGTGGCTCCTTTGTCGCCGGTGTCGCCTTTGTCTCCAACTTCTCCTTTCTGACCTTTATCGCCGGTGTCTCCCTTAGAGCCTGTGTCACCCTTGTCTCCTTTGTCACCAGTGTCACCCTTGTCTCCGGTAGTTCCTTTTTCTCCGGTATCACCTTTAACTCCTATTTCGCCCTTTTGTCCTTTCTGACCTTTGTCTCCAGCAACACCCTTGTCACCAGTATCGCCTTTGTCCCCTTGGTCTCCCTTGTCACCAGTATCGCCTTTAACGCCTATCTCGCCCTTCTGTCCCTTAGAACCCTTATCGCCAGCAACACCCTTGTCACCAGTCTCTCCTTTTTCTCCCTGATCACCCTTGGCTCCAGTGTCACCTTTCTGTCCGTCATCACCTTTCTGACCGACTTCTCCTTTCTGTCCTTTGTCTCCAGTAATACCTTTGTCACCAGTGTCTCCCTTTTCACCAGTATCACCTTTCTCGCCAGTATCTCCCTTTTGTCCGGTATCACCTTTCTGACCTTTGTCACCTTTGTCTCCAACTTCTCCCTTGCTACCCTTGTCTCCAGTCTCTCCCTTCTGACCTTTGGCTCCGACAAATTGTTTGATTGCTTTGTTGGTTACATTTACCGTAGACTGTTCCGGGACCTGGAAATCAAATGTTTTCCCGTCCTCGGTTGTGATGTCTACGCTAATTGCACCAACCTGGGTTACGTCTATATTTATGCCTTTTTCAGCCATTAGTTTTCTACGATATCTTGTACTACATCAAATGTTCCATACAGCCATGTGCTAACTGTACTGTCCGCTGTTAGTGTTGCTTGTACTCCGTATACATAAGTACCTGCATCCACCTCCATGTTCGTTGAAGTGATTGTAATAGTCAAGACACCTTGGTCAGTTCCAGATATAGAGATGTTGGAACTACTGATAACAAGAGGTCCGTTGTCATACTCACGGACTTCCATCTTGTATGTATAATTAGTAAGGTCAATTCGCTGACCGTCTTTGTCTGAGATGTTTACTTCCAGAACGAACGTGTCTCCTCTACGGCAACAGATGTTAACCTTTGCCGCAGTGTTGAGGTTTACGTTTGAAGATGACCCACACGAACATGGGCTTGATGAGCATGAGCAGGACATTCTATGATACTGTTAGGTTAGTTACTACGTCTTGATCAAGCGGTGGGCGTTGCCCTTGGCGCTGTGCTATAAGTTTACTTTGCGCCAACGCTTGTTTATCTATTCTTTGGTCTTTGCGTTTCTCCGATTCGGCATCAGCCATCATACGGTTACCGCTTTCTATTTGTTGCTCGACTACACCGTACTCTCCTTTCATCTTCTCGATTTGGATTTTGTACTGGTACTCGAGTTCAATCAACTGCGCTTTGACTTGTGCCTCCAACTGAATGCGCTGTGCTTCTATCTGTGCATCCATTTGTTTCTTCTGCATCTCCATCTGTGCTGCCATCTGGGTCTGCTGAGCATTTACCTCCGCTGTTACTTGTGCTTGCTGCTGGGCTTGTTCTTGCTGCTGCTTGATTCGTTTCTTTCTGCGAACAACCAAGAGTCTTTCAGCCTGCTCAACGTCTTTGATTTGACGAATGGCAATCGCATCTTCAAGATCAATTTCTCTTTGTCCAAGTGCAATCTGAATGTTTTGTTCAAGGTATTGTTTATCTGTATCGTTCATCTCGGTAACAACCATAACACCAAAGTTGTACATGGCCAGGTTGTCAAATGAACTTAGAACAGCCATGTTGGTCTCGCCAACAGCGTTCGTATAAACTTTGTAAAGGATACTCTCTGGTGGAATAACCTGTAGACAGCGTACAATATCATCACATACTTTTTTGTACAGAACCATAGCGGCATTCGTAATATCGAATATCGCATTGTTACCTGCAGCCATCGCCATCTGGTTTACACCTACGAGTGCTTCTCCTTTTGGTGTAGAGCCATCCATTACCTCGTTAATACCTGTAGCATCTCTAATCATTCCGAGGTAGTGATTGTATAGCGCTACCAGTTCCTGGATGTTACGAATACGATTTCCGATTTCTCGAACAGGAGGGTTTTGGAATCCTCCTTCTGGATTCTTGCTGCGGTAATAGAACACACCAGTTTGTTCATAGATGTCCTGGATTTCTAACGGTTGTAGTTCTCCGCCACGTCCAAGTTGCACGTTCTCTAATCCTTCAATATCAATGATGAGTCCATCTGGTTTTGCTTTCGCAATAGACTGTTGAAGTTTCAAGTGTGTGATCTGGAGCATGTCGGCAAATCCGATAACAGAGGATACCATTGACTTAGGTATCATTCCACGGATGTTAGTTGCGACAATGCTGTATGATAAACGTGCACGTGAGATATCGTGTACGTTCTTAGGAATGTTCTTCTTAGGTCCGTAGTTGAAGATGTGCTCCGTGCCTGTGATGTACGAACCACCATATACAGTTGCGTTCTTCATGTACACCGCCTCTCTGTTGTATACAGATTGCTGAGGTGCATTGTACTCGTTACCCTTGTAGTAGAAACCAATGTTACCGTATGCTGATTCTTTCTTCTCGTAGATGATGTCATCAACAGACATGTATTCAAAGTCCAGGATTTCAATCTTGTACTCGTCGTATCCTTGACGGTATCTGGTTCCTGGTCTGTCGTAAGTATACCCAGTGGTAGAGAACTGTGTAGGGTTATTACCGTACTTATTCATTACCGTCTTGGCAATCTCCTCATACTGCGCTTCAGTGAACTGGTCACCAGCAATACGCTTCAAGTCCATAATCGTGATGTACTTAAAGTGTCCAGCGTAAGTGAGTTCTGTGAAGTTCGGATCATCCGTGTAGTTGTGGATAAACTTCTTTGGGTCTACATACTCTTCCTTGATTCCGTAGTTAGGGTCGTTGCTTCGTTTAGCAACACCCATACCAAGAGTGGTCAAGTCTTCGACACAACGACGATAGATAGATTGATTGAAGTCGTTCCACTTCAATGTCATCTCAGTAGCAATCTGCGCAGAGATTTCTGCGTCCGTCTTGATGTTAGTGTCCAGGAATATCTCAGTCTCTTCTGGAGTTTCTGGAAGTTGTGATGGGTCTTGTTTTACATTAAGGCCAAGTGACTTAGCCTCTTCAATCATATCGCGATTCTCAATACGCAATACTGTAGCATTCTTTTTCTTGTCCTTCTCTGATTTAGAGAGTGGGTCAATAGCCTCAATCTGTGGGTATGGTTCTTTGGATAGAATCTTGTTTACAACAATCTTTACAAACTTAGGAACGATGGGCACTGGCGTGTAATCCAGTGTTAGTAATGTTCCATCTCCGTTGTTGTTTTCAAGGGAGTTTAATATTTGTCTATAGATTGATGTGTCCTGCGTTCCTTGTGCGTAATCTCTACAGCGCTCGAACTCGCTGTTTCTTCTCCCATACAGAGAGTTTTGATAGTCACTACCAATCCATTGAGCAAACATGGCCTTCGCATATGATAAGCCATATTCTTTAGACATCTTCTCCTGTACCGGTGCTAATGGATCAGGAAAGGATGACTGTCCGTTTTTGTATTCGTTGTCCATACTCAAGATTGCTACTCATGCAAATATACCTCTTATTATCTTCGTATAATTATCTGACCTTTACGGAAGAACTGCTTGCCAGTGAAATCGGTTTTGGGTTTCTCCGGCTTGTGTCCTTGTGCTGCAAGAAGTGCTAATCCACTTGATATAGAAAGGTCATATTTTGTACGGTCGTCTATCTTGAAATTAATCCAATCCTCCAGGGTTCTTTCAAAGTACATCTTACCAAACTCAAGAGTTTCTTCGTTCAGTCCTACGTGTGCGTGTATGTATGATTCAATAGCCTGTGCATGTGCCTGGATAACATCCTGTGAGTTTGACGGTATACCCTTGGTCTTTGTCTTACTGCCGTATGTTGAGGTAAGGTGAGCGGGTCTGTCCAGCAAGAAATGGTCGTAACCCCTTGACTCAAAGTATCTTGCGATTCCATACTTGTTGTTCTCAATCAACACAGGGTACCCATAGAACTTAGCGGCCATCAATATATCTTCATAGAATATCTTAGCCAGGGGAGGTCGTGACGCATACTCTGCTACAAACATATTAGACGGGTAGGTCATGTTGAACTTATTAAAGAAGTGACACGCACCCTTAGACCCACGTCCATCTACAGTGGCATCAATATCATAACTATCGACACCAGCACATCCCAGCCAGTTGTTCTCTGGCTTGGTCTTGTTTCTTAAATCTACTGGGGGCATCCATGCTACTCTCCATCTCCCATTTGGATCTGGACTAAATACAACCTCACTGTCTTGTACTCCGTTTACCCAGTTGAAGTTTCCTACAACAATCGGAGAAGGATACAGGTCTTGATTGTATTCTACTTGTTCGTATATCTTCTGTACATTGAACAAAGAAGCCTTGGCGCTATCTCTAAACGCCTCAGCCTCAGTGAAAGGAAACTGTCTAATTACCTCATTGAGTTCGTAAGAATCTCCTGCCAGTCCTTTTCTTTCATTCTTTAGGTAAGTCTTTGCACCTATGCTTATATACTCACCCTCAAGTCCTATTACTGGTTTCTCTGGGTCATCTATCACAGGCATACCGTACACATCAAAGAACCCTTCCAGTGCATCATACGCTGGTATAAACACACCATACAGACCTGTCTTTGTTCTACCGTTGGCGTTTCTGTCGTTCACATCGCTGGAGTAATACATCTCCCGGTACTGAGTACCCCCTCGGTCCAGTGGGTTTACCGTACTCCCTACTATAGCCTTACCTACAATCTTTCTACCTACAAGCAAACAAGTGCGCTGTATCCTCCAGGCTTCTCGTATATCATTACCCTTCTCCCATTTACCTGCCTCATCCAGATACAGGATGTGTAGTTTCTCACCATCATATGCGTTGTTCGTGGTGTTCTTCCAGTTAATAATTGTGTTAAGCGCCTCTCCTCTGGAAGAAGTTTTGTTCTTCTTGGTAATGCGTTTTGAAGGCTCTCTAAAAGCGAGTTCCATCCTGGGGTTAGTAGTACCATCTTGAATAGGCTTAAAGAAGAAAGGCAGTGACTTATAGATAGGCACCACCTTCTTCATGAATATATTCTCCTGCGCATCTGATCCTGTCTTAGACATGATGCCCAGTAGTTTCTCTTTAACCTGTGTACCCTCGTTTACCAGGACGGCTGCAGACATATTGGTATATCCAGATCGACGACACTTGACGTATATCTGCCCTATACAGCGTGGGTCTGCTATACAGGCTTCAAGGTGTACGAATAGTTCCCGTTGAAAGTCGAGGTACGATGGGTATCCGATATCAATCTTACACCACTGTAGGAAAAAGTAGTGGTTTCCTGTGATGTAGGTAGGTACCCCGTTGTTGTAGAACCATACTCCATTTCTTCTTCTTTTGTATTCTTGACTAATGTATGGGGTGTGTTTCTTTCGGAATGCTTCTGGCATTTCCATCCACTCCTCCATAGAACGTATCCTTCTGAGTTCTTGTGGTAGTTCCTCTCTTACCCAGCGTTGCTCTTCCTTGGGCTTGTCATGGAACAGTATGTCTTTCTTAGCGGGTTTCTTAGGTAACTGTATAGGTAAGTCAAAGTATAGCCTTACATCTCCTTCGGTTTTGTCAGGGCATATATTGACTACAATTTCATCTTCTATTTGTACAAGTCCCGCCATTTTACTATCTTAACACTAAATTAACACCAGGACTATGAAGAAACTATTTCTATTCGTAGTGGTGTGTTTGCTTACATCATGCGCAAGTAGCGCAGGTACAGCGGGTCAAACCTGTGTCTTTGAAGACTGCAATATCGCCGCCGTACACTCACACACTACATACTGGGCTACGTACTAATAATCCCAGTAAATGAAGACTTGACTACTTGGAGTATTGCTCTGCAAATCCTCCGGAGTAGTCTCGTTCTTCTTTGATTTCTCCATCTTGCTTAAGTCCTTTAATGAGTTGCTCAAGTCTTTCTCTTTCAACAATTAGTTCTTTTGCATCGACCGCTGTTTGCTTTATGGATTGCAACTCCGCTTTTCTTTGGGAGCCACTGAGTTCCTGATCCACGGGCTTCTGTATCTCGTTAATCATGTTCTCTATCGCAATCTGCATCGCTTGCATCAAGCGCTCTGCGGTATCAATGTTGTTATACTTCTTCGACTTTGCCATGGATTGATTTCAAATATGTTCTATACAGCCTCTCTCCGTCTACTTCCATCTCGTAGTCAGCGTTCTTTCTAATCAGTACCTTGTCCCCTGGTTCCAAGCCGAGTTCTTCTAACTTAGGTGAAGACCACTTCACGTAACCAAACTTTTCCTCCGGTTCCTCTTTCTTTGGAAGAAGGTATATCACATGGTCTCCGAATTCGTATTCTTCCTCCTCTGGTTCTTCCTGGTCTTCTGGTACAAGGAAAATCCAATCGCTAAGTAACCGAATCTCTCCGGTTCTTTTGCTTTTGAATGCGTAGGCTTGTGTGGATATGGGGTCGCGATTACCATCGTAGTACACTACATAGACGTCATCGTCTGGGTCAATGAACTGACCACGCTTCTTTGTTTCCTCTAACTGAGTTGTCTCATCGGACAACATTAGGTGATTACCCCCAAGTACTACATGGTGATGAAAATACATGGTGTCTCCTACCTCTACCTCTGTTTCATATTTTGCTGGAGTAGCAACGACCTCACCGTCCATGGTTCGGTGATTGAATTCATCAAACTTGGTATCCAAATACATGGTCTCACCATTGATTTGAATGGTGTTCTTTGTTGCATTTGGCACACGAACTAAGAAGTGGCGTAACGATTTCATTCCTGTTTCAGTTCCCCTGTAGGTTTAGTGTCCCATAAATTAACAGCGATAGCAGAACGTAACCCTTTCGTTACATTTGTGACACGGTGTTCAATACCGCCGGCATCAAATATGATTAGCCTGTTGTACTTGGCTTCGATTCGTTCGGGCTCCTGATCCGTTCCTTTTGAGAATATCTCAAGGTACCCGCCCTCTATCTCCATCTGAATAGGGTAGAATACAGTTCCAACAATAGGGCTTGATAGTTCACCTGTCTCTTTCCAAAGGTTCTCGTCCTTATCCAGGTGCATGTTGAGGTAATCTGAACCTGCGTCTGGACCAAACTGTCCAGTCCAGTATTCAAATCCGTCTAATCCTACACGGTGATATGGCGAGTGGTCTCTCCATAGGTAGGTGATTAGTCGTTTCTTTAGTGAGTCCTCTGGTGAATTCCACCATCCGTCCCACCAATAGTAGTTACCGTTGTCGGCAAAGAAGTCTTTCTTGTTATACTCTATCTCCATTAGGAGATTCGTATCCTTTACGAAGTCGTCAATTACAATCATTTGAAATCACAATCATGTTCAATTAATACTGGCATATCATCTATCGTCTTCCAGAGCATGGTGCCCTCGTTCTCGTTATAGATGTATACAAGATAGCGACGAATTCCGTGTTTTACAAAACATCTTTCGTCCAGTACTATTGAGTCAATGATTGAGTCTCCTGCTCTTTGACCTACGTAATAAGCCATGGCATCCTTCGGGTTCTGCCCGATGATGATTTTTCTAATAAGTTCCATTCTATTTATTTAACCAGTAATCAATTGTCCCAGAGTCTGGTCCGTTATCTGGGTTTTGTCTATGTTCTTCAAAGCATTCAGAGACAGTGCTTGACATTAGGTCGAACTCATCTTCCATAGCCATATGCATCCCCGTCATCATCTCGTAACGATCTGGAGATTCATCTGTTTCTGGCACAAACACACCGAAGCACCACAGGGAAAGGAACTGCTCTCTGCCCCCGTACGCTTCCATGATGTCTTCTATCTCGTCTAACTTTAGTCTTATCAGTTGAAAAAATTCTGTTCTGTCTTTGTTAGTCATTAGAAACTGAGGTTTGTTCCAAGATACTCACAAATGAATGAAGAATTTTGTTCGACCGTAGTGTTGTTTGCACCGGCGTATAATCTCAACTGAACGTTATACCCGGCCAGCCCATCGCTATAGTACAGCGTACTGAACTCAGCAGTGTAGGTACCACTCTTTAGTGAGCGGAAAGATTGAGTGAGGTTGGTTGTGTTGCTGACGTCATAGATATAAATCTCAACATCGGTGTTGGTAGTGGCGGCCAGTTGCAACGAGGCAGTCAATCTATAGTATCCCGCCTTCTCGTTAATAAGGATTGAATCCCTTGGGTCACCTGCCCCGTTAGCCAAACCGAGGAAATCATCTGTGTCTGCACCAAACATCACCGAAGAAGTGGCTGGATCAGTAGAACCCGTAGCACCAGAGTCCCCGTATATCTCAGCCATTGTACCCATACTGGTTGTTGAGACCGTACTGATAGTGAATCGTGCGTTTGGTTTAGCGTACAACACCTGTGTCTGAACACCCGTAACACCTGCGGATACCGCTGTAACCAGGTCAGATTGCTCGATGTACTTATATTCGCTTGCAGATTCATCCCAGATCAGGTACTTATCATTGTTAGCAGGGCTCGTAATCTGATTGAGATTCACTGGATCATCTAACTCAACAGTGCTACCAGTGGCTGATAGTGGTGAGTTTGCAGTGATTGCCGCTGTACCAATAGGGTTTGTGTTGAGGTCACGTGTTACGATAACACCAGATGTACTCAACATCAGTGCCTTTGTAAGTGTGGTTGAGGTTGATGGTGTACCAGATATCTTAAGTTCACCTGTAGTTTCTACAGTATCGGTAGATAACTTGAGTGCAGTGTTGTTCCCAGCCCCGTCTTCTACTACCTGTTCGCTTGTAGACGCCTCTGCTGATTCAAGTTTCAACAGCAGGTTGTAGGTGTCCTTAATTTTATTTCCGCTAAGTGATGCCATATGTATTACTTTTACCTAACAAAGATACTCATATGCCGAAAAGTACTGTAAGCCGAAACAAGAAGTTCCGTGAGTTCTCCAAGATTGACAAGAAGTACATCCAGGAGAACCACCTAAAGAACCTACACAAACTGTATATAGATGCAAAGCAGAACTACAACCTGGGTAAAGCCGAGTTGGAGTTTCTAATGTTCATCTATGATCTGGAGTTCTGGACGCTGAGGTATGTAGCGGAGGCTATGGGCAAGAGTAAGAAGAAGTTATCAGACAGAGTTGTGTACCCATTGATGCGTGAGGGATACGTATACAAGCACTTTGATAAACTCACACCAAGCAATACCATGGAAGACCACTTCTTCCGTGATGAGACCAAGATGAATTACAGGGTGCGGTATGCCTTATCCCAGAAGGGCAGGCTGTTAGTTGCCAGGTATTATAGAAAGATGCGGGGTGAAGAGCGTTGGGTTACTTCTTCTTTGCACGACGAGCAGAATCCATAGCCCTATTTGGCTCACCCTTCTCGTGGGTAACCAAACGAAACGGTGCTTCTGGTGATGCTCCTTTGTGTGGTTTGTATGCACCCTTCATTAGAAAGTGACGACCACCCTCTGTCATCCAGTGGTATCCGTCTGGTGCTGGTACCTTAATGCTCTTATTTGTCTTCTTGAGTTTCATCTGCTTGTTAATCTAAGTAAGTAATAGAACCATCTGGGTTCTCTTTGTAGTATAGTCTTCCATAAATCTCTGGAGCAATAACACCTATTGCATCCTGTGCCATCGGCGCAACTCGGCGTAAATCCCACTTGTCGTAATAACTAACGTACTTTCCTTTTTCATCCTCACCGGTGCCTATTGTATAATTACCTAATACACCACCATACATACGGTTTTCGAGGGCGCCACTACCTAAAAATGGTTCGTCGTAGGGAAGGACAGGTGCAAAGTCTTCTGAAGGATTGGGTTGCAGGTTTCGTTTATGTACCATTCTATTTTTTATGTCCCGCTCAGTATACGGTGATCTGAAATAAACCGCTGAGGAATCTGATGACTGTGAGGGTTGATATTCCGAAACCTTGAGTGAACCAATTGCTTCATCACGCACTGGTTGACCCATGGATATATCCAATAAGGCTTGGCGCTCTCTCAACGCTTCGTCACCAAAATCATAAGAGTCTTCTTCTTCCTTACGGCCAAACAATGCGCCTAACACCCTTGGCATAGACTCTTGATAAGAAAAAGGGTTTATACCTGCTGCAAATCGTTTGCGTATTCCCTTAGACCAGCCTTTAGGTTTGAACTTAGGAGCAACGACTTCTACTTCATCAAGGATTACAGGCTCCCCTACAGGTCCGCCTTCCCTGTACTTCTTTACCCTGCTTCTTGGTTTGTCTGTGTTTGGTCTGTATTTTCTCATTTTCCAAACAATGCTGTGAAGTAATCGAATATAGTCTTCTCGTACGGCGCTATCCTGCCTTGTTGTGTGTTGGAGTATGGTCCTTGAATGGGCTCTGCTTCTTCACCAGAGTCTTTATAGTACAGTTTACCATCAATCACCTCGTAAGTCTCCGGGTCAAATATCTCTTCCACTATCTCTGGGTTATTGTATCTGCCCTCATAGAACGGACCTCCCTGGTTCATGCTGCGTAATCGCCCTGGGTCTATGCCTTTCTTCTTCTTTTTAGGGTCTCCTGGTGTGCTTCTATATCTCATTCTACAAATATACTACCTTTGCTGATATGGAATTACTTGTAAAAAGACTATACAGCGAAGATGACTTCACTATTGGAGCGCTGTTTCAAACATCTGGAGAGGAAAGGAAGTTCCTTTGCTTTAC
>Ga0213860_10000630_pt1 | contig 14158 bp, 13 predicted proteins | sample PICome_3_FD_160118 | JGI IMG/M metagenome (GOLD analysis project Ga0213860, IMG submission 160118) | Coastal seawater microbial communities near Pivers Island, North Carolina, United States - PICO550 | ecosystem: Environmental > Aquatic > Marine > Coastal | place: USA: North Carolina...
AAATTTTTTCTGTATCTGATAGATCGCAATTCAACATTACATATTTACTTTCTCTTGCATCAATAACACCCTTAAATCTCTCTTTGAGTTGAGAAATTCTTTTTTGCTTAAGTTTGGATGATGTTGAGTTTGCTATAAGGACTGCCTGAGAAGTTAATAATTCTTTGAATTCAACGAGATTATTTGCCTCCAATGTAGCTCCAGATGAAACTAAGTCACAGATACAGTCTGCTATACCAACATAGGGGGTTAATTCAACTGAGCCATTAATTTTAATTACATCTGCTTTCAATGAATTTTCTTTTAAATATTTTTTTACTAATCCAGGGTATGAAGTAGCTATTTTTTTATTATTTAATGATTTAATTTTTTTGCCTTCTGGCTTAGCAAAAGCCAACTTGCATTTAGAAAAACCAAGATCTAAAACATTGACTGTTTTGCTGGATTTTCTTACCGATTTATATTCCAGTAGAACGTTTTCTCCAACAATACCCAGATCAGCTACCTTTTTCTCAACCAATGATGGAATATCGTCATCACGAACTAACAATATATCTATATCAAAGTTTGACGATTTTGCTAGCAGTCTCTCACCGTTTGTAGAAAATGAAATCCCACTTTTGGTTATTAAATCAACACTATCTTGATAAAGCCTGCCTTTTTTTTGAATGGCTATAGTGAGTCGCTTACTCATTAATTAATTTCCTTAAGGCTATTTGATAGCCTTTGTTTGTTTCATTGAATAAAAATCGTGCTACCCGAGTAACCGTAGCGGTTGAGGTCTTTAAGGTTTTAGCAATATCCCTATACGACATATCTTTTTTATAAAGTAACTTTGCAACCTCCCATCTTTCTTCAAATGCATTTAGCTCCGATGGAGTACAAAGATCTTTAAGAAACTTCTCAATTTCTTTTTCATTTTCAAGTTTATTTAATGCTTTTGTTAATTTCATGCCGCGTAATATATCTGTTTTAGCATGCTAAAACAATAGAACATAATAAAATTTATGAAATCAATTGATTTATAGGTTAATATCATGTTTTTAAAGGGGTAAAAATATGGCAAAAATTAGTGATGCTTTTCCTGTACTGGATGTTTCAATTGTTTTAAACGGAGATATATCTCAAAAATCTACAGAAGAATTAGTTAAAGATAAGAATGTTGTTCTTGTTGGTGTTCCAGGTGCATTTACACCGACATGTCATGCACAACATCTTCCTGGTTATATAGAAAATATCAACGAATTTACTGAAAAAGGCTACTCAGTAATATTTATGTCAGTGAATGATCCATTTGTAATGAAGGCATGGGAAGAAAATTCTAATTCAAAAGATATCACTATGATTGCAGATGGCAATGGTCAGCTTGCAGTTGCATTAGATTTAGTAATGGATGGAAGTGCATTCTCGTTGGGTAAAAGATGTCAGAGATTTGCAATGATTATTCAAAATGGTGAAATTACAACAATTAATACTGAAGATGGTCCAGGGTTGGATAAATCATCAGCAGAATCAATTCTTCAATTAATCTAATTGAATAAAAAGAAATATCTTTTTATTGGTCTTGGTACCATGGGCTTTCATATGGCAGGCCACCTCACGCGATCACAGCATGAGATTCATGTTTTTAATAGGTCCCAATTGAAAGCAAAAAGATGGACTAAGACTCATAAAGGTCTTGCCATAAAATCACTTAATAATTTAAGTCAGTCTTATGATGGCGTCTTTCTTTGTCTAAAAGATGATGATGCAATATTAGACATTTTATTTAATTCAAAACTCATTGAATCGATAAAAGTTGGTGCTTTTGTAGTTGATCACTCAACAACCTCTTTAAAGCTGGTGAATCGGATTATTTCAGATAATCAAATTGTTACAAAGAAAATTACTTTTTTTGATGCTCCAATTTCTGGAGGTGAGGCCGGAGCGATCAATGGAACTCTTTCAGTGATGTTAGGTGGTGGCAATAAAAATAGCCTTATTGTCCGCAAGCTTTTAAAAACATTTGCAAAGAATATAGTTCATGTTGGTCCTAACGGACATGGACAGCTGACTAAGATGATAAATCAGATCTGTATTGCTGGTTTATTGCAAGGTTTATCAGAGGCACTCTCTTTTGGCAGTCAAAAAAAATTAGATATGAATAAAGTATTAGATGCAATTTCTCAAGGTGCTGCTCAGTCATGGCAAATGGAAAATAGGGCAGAGACTATGCTTAATGATAAGTTTAACTTTGGATTCGCAGTTGATTTAATGATCAAGGATTTAAAGATTGCACTATTAGAGGCTAAATCTTTGGATTTAAACCTTAAAGTAACCAAAGATATCCTTAATAGATATAAGAAACTATCTGATGAGGGCTACGGTAGTTATGACACCTCATCACTTATCAAGCTTTTAAAATAAAAAAAGCCCGACAAGCAGGCTTTTTTAAGATATTTAATATCTAGTCAGTCTTTACCCATAATGGCAGGATTGCAATTAGCAATGCTGATACCAAGAAAACAACTCCAATTGGATTTGGCATTGTAAGGGCTTCAGTTCCCCATTGATCGATAAAACCCTGTGCCAAAGGTGAAATTTCAACCCCTGAGTCCTTTAAGCCTTGAAAAGCCACTGCATGACCGATCCATTGGTTGCCAATATTAGTAAATATTGTCCAACCACTGGCGAATACTGATAAGGCAAATAAAGACATAATAATTTTGCCAAGGCTATTAACTCCTTTTTCTACTGCAACACTTGAAAATCTAGCTGCTACCCAAACGGCGATAATAATACCTAAAAATAAAGTTGCATTCGCACCCCTAGAGGTTTGAAAGCTCATCCAAATTTCTCCTTCCATAATTAACTCCTATGTATGTATTAATAATAACTAAATTTACCTGTAAGTAAAATTAATTTTATTTACATTGAAAATTTAGATTTTTATCTCATGTTCCTATAGAGTTCAGTCATTAAATTTAAAGGTGATGCAGATGATTGAAGGTTTTTTATTTTATGGGCAATGGGTGATATTGATTCTAAGTATTTTGAGTTTGTATTTGGTAAGCTCAGTTAATCACGAAACAAGATTAAATGGCTATATTTTAACGGGCGTATCTAGGTTTTCTGGTGCTTTAATATTTATATTTGTAGATTTATTTGCTTTTGTAATCGCTAATTTAATTCAAACTTATATAGCTTTTAATGGTTATTACAAAAATAAGAAACATAAATGATTAAAAATTCTATTTCTTATTTTTAAATGCGCATAAACGTTTAAAATATATTCATGAATGCTTCTGACGCCTTAATAAAGACGCTTATAAACAATGGATTAGAGGTTGTTTTTGCTAATCCTGGTACCTCTGAGATGCATTTAGTAGCAGCAATAGATCATAACCCTGCGGTTAGGCCTGTTTTAGGTTTATTTGAAGGGGTGGTAAGTGGAGCCGCTGATGGATATGCAAGAATGTCAGGAAAATCAGCTGCAAACCTTCTTCATCTTGGACCTGGGTTAGGTAATGCATTTGCTAATATCCATAATGCCAAAAAAGCCTTTTCACCAATGATAAATATTGTTGGTGATCATGCTTCTTATCACCTTAAACATAATGCCCCATTAACATCCGATCTTGATGGTTTAGCTAAATCCTCATCAGATTGGGTTAAAAGAGTCAGTAGTCCTGAACAAATTACTCAGTGTGCCAATGATGCATGGAAAGCAGCTAATGAATCTCCAGGTAATATTGCAACATTAGTTGTTCCGGCAGACTATGCATGGAGTGATATTCAATCAGATATACCAAAAAAAGTTGAATTAAATAACCGTAAATCAGTTGATAACAAATTAATTGAAGCTGCATATAAACTGCTTTTGAAACCTAATTCTATGCTTTATCTCGGTGGTAAATTTCTTGATGAAGAATGTTTAAAATTTGCAGCACAAATTGCTACTAAAACAGGCTGCAGACTTGTAACTGATACATTTGTTTCTCGAATTAGAAGAGGTGCAGGACTACCAATCGTTCAACAAGTTCCTTATTTTTCAGAAATGGCTGAAGATTTCTTGCAAGGAACTGAATCAATTGTTTTTATTGGTACAAAGCCACCTGTTTCTTTTTTTGCTTATCCTGATAAAAAAAGCTTTCTTTCTCCTGATAAAGCTGAATTGTTTGAATTGTGTTCAGTTGAGGAAAATGGTTACGAAGCATTAGCATTACTAAGCGAGCTATCAGGCTCACCAAAAATAGCCAATGAATTAATTCGACCGCATATATCTGATGTTCCTACATCAGGTGATCTTGATGTCACAACTCTGGGACCCCTTATCGCAGATATGATGCCAGAGGAATCTATCGTATCGGATGAGTCAGCAACCTCTAGCCTTATTGTTACACCTCATGCTCTTCAAGCTAAACCTCATGACTGGCTAGCTCTTACTGGTGGATCAATTGGTCAAGGATTGCCACTCGCAATTGGTGCATCTATTGCTAAACCCGATCGACCAGTTATAACTTTGCACGGTGATGGCGGGGCCATGTATACCGTTCAAGCCCTATGGACCCAAGCAAGAGAAAATTTGAATATAACAAACATCATTTTTTCAAATCGATCATACGAAATTTTAAAAATTGAACTTGATCGAGTTCAAGCTGTTGAAACTGGAGAGCGAGCAGCCTCAATGTTTTCAATGGATAATCCTCCTATTGATTGGGTTAATCTTGCTGAATCAATGGGTGTGCAGGGTTATAAACCAAAAACAGTAAAAGAGTTTAAAGACGTATTTACTAAATCCGTTAATGAATCAGGCCCATCACTTATTGAAATTGAAATATAATTAATAAATGAAAAAAGTCATTGAATTTTTTAGGGTATTAACTCAACTAAAATATCTAATACCTCTCATGAGGTATAAGTGGCCTGATCCAGAATCTAATGCTTCCCTAGCTCATATGTTCGAGGAAGCTGTGGATCAATATAGCTCAAGACCTTTTATGTATTTTGATGATGAAATATGGACTTACGAAAGGACTAATAAAGCTGCAAATACTCTTGCTAAATATCTCGTATCGCGAGGAGTTAAACACAGTGATAGAGTCGTTTTGTTTATGCAGAATAGACCGGATTATATTGTTACTCTTTTAGCTTTAAATAAAATTGGAGCAATTGGTGTCCTTATTAATTCTTCCTTAACAGGCGATCCACTAATTCATTGTGTTAATTCATCAGAATCTAATTTATGTATAGTTGGTGCTGAGCTTGCCCCTGCTATTGAAGATGTGCTTAGTGAATTAAATGTTAAAGGAAATGATAAATACTTATGGGTCAGTGATGGTGACTCATACACAAAACCTGATTGGTGCATAAACCTTCGCTCTGCTATTGATACATCTGATGATACAAATTTAGAAGAGACCAATAATGTAAAGGCAAAAGATACAGCTTTTTATATATTTACTTCTGGAACAACTGGTGTTCCTAAAGCAGCCATCTTTCCCAATGTAAAGATCGTTGCAGCTTCAACCAATATCTCAACTGGCGGCTATCGCATGGATCAAACTGACTGCATGTATAACTGCTTACCCTTGTATCATTCTACAGGTTTAATGCTCGGCCTTTGTGCTTGTGTAAGAGTAGGTGCGTCAACCCTTATAAAAAGAAAATTTTCAGCTTCCTCATTTTGGAGAGAAGCATCAGAGTTTAATACTACTTTATTTGTTTATGTGGGTGAGCTCTGCAGATATCTCGCAAATCAAGAGCCCAATGAATTTGAAGAAAATAATCCAATTAGAGCAATGGTTGGTAATGGATTGCGCCCTGATTTATGGGATGCTTTTAGAAATAGATTTAAAGTCGAAATGATTTGTGAAATTTATGGAGCCAGTGAAGGGAATGCTCTTTTTATGAATTTACTTAACAAAGAAAAAACCATTGGTATGACTAATGTTGATGTTGAACTAATTAAATATGATGTTGCCGAGGATAGCATCTTTAAAGATTCAAATAACAAATATCAAAAAGTTGAATTTGGAAAACCAGGTTTATTAATAAATAAAATTTCTGATAATTCAATTTTTAATGGTTATACAGATCCAAAAGAAAGTGAAAAGAAAGTTTTAAGAAATGTATTTGAAGATGGCGATGCTTGGTTTAACACTGGAGATTTAATTCAAGAAATTGACGTTGGGTATGCTCTTGGGCGAAGGCATTTCCAATTTGTAGATAGAATTGGTGATACCTTTAGATGGAAATCTGAAAATGTTTCTACGAACGAGGTAGCTGAAATTCTAAATGGTCATAGTTCAATTAATATGGCAAATGTTTATGGGGTTAAGGTCCCCAATGCTGAGGGCAGGGCAGGTATGGCAGCCTTCACTGTTGAAAATAACCAATCTATTGACTGGGCCGATTTATCAGATTTTGTTAATAAAAATCTACCTAAATACGCTAGGCCAGTTTTTATAAGAATTATCAGTGAAGTTGATACCACTGGAACGTTTAAGCTTAAGAAAAATGAGCTTAGAGATGAGGGCTATGACATTAATAAGCACAATGATGAGATTTATTTCATGATGCCCAACACCGATCAGTATAAAAAGTTAGATCAAGAATGGAATAATAAAATTAATTCCGGTCAAGCAGGCTATTAATCAAATAACATGAGCAATTATCCAATTGCTGTTCCGCAGCACTTAAAAGCCAATAGACCAAAATTTATCGTTAAATTTTCATCTTGGGTACTTAACTCTCGACAGTGGAAAATTGATGGAGCCATTCCAGAGGATAAAAGAGTTGTTCTTGTTATCGGGCCTCATACATCGAATTGGGATTTTATAATTGGAGTTTTGGTAATTTTGAGCCTTGATGCAAAGATTAACTGGATTGGCAAACATACAATCTTTAAAAGGGGATTCAAAGGCTTGCTTACGAGGTTGGGAGGTATTCCCGTGAATCGTCAAGATCCATCTGAGCTTTTTTCTAAAATTAAAGCAATAACTGAAAAATCAAATGGCTATTTAATAGGTATGGCCCCTGAAGGAACTAGAAAAAAAGTTTTGAAACTCAAATCTGGGTTCATTCGAATAGCAAAACAGACCAATAGCAAAATAATGTTAGCAGGTATAGATTTCCAAAAAAAAATTGTTAATTTAGATAGATTCTTCACGCCAACAGGCGATCTAAATAATGATCTGCGCTATGTGCAAGATTATTTTAGTCATTATTCAGGCAAAAGAGCACAGTAAGCAATTTTACCAATAAGTTAAAAAATTAGATTTTTTAAGCATTTAATGTTTATATAAAAATACATTCTGGAGATAAATTATGAAATTAAATAAATATTTATTTTTATTATCAGCAGTCCTATTACTTCCAATAAATTCTGCACCTGAAGGAGCGTTTACAACTCTTCATGTCAAGGCTATGGATGTAGCAAAGTATGTTGATTTTATGAAAAAAAATACACAACCCTTTGAAGCTATTGGCTCGGATGTTGCCGGTGTTTGTGTGACACGGTCAGGTAATCAATATCCTGGTGAAATGTTTGTGTGGAATGCCTATGGAAGCATTGAAGATGCCTTTATAGCCTCACAGAAATATGATCCCATGACTCCAAACAAGCAATTTGAGAAACTCAGAAAAGTTAAATACGGAGTTACTTGGAAACCAGTTAAAGAATTTGAATTAAGACCAGGCTATGAAAGACTTTGGAGATTAAAACTTAATGACTGGAGAGCATTCGCAAAAAAAATGGAGGAACTCGAAAGTGCATTAAAAGCAGCAGGTCACGATATGCGTCTTGGTGTTTTTTATCCACTTGGTGGTGGTACAGAAGTCTTCCATTTGCGCGCAGTAACAGATACCGCATCACAATCAGGTAAAGTAGCTGATGAATACTTTGCTGGCGCTTCCTATGGAAAAATTTGGGATTCTGCATTTCAATATGTTGATGAGATTGTCAGTGAGACAGTCGAAGAGTGCGAAATAATTTATACAAAGAATTAAGATTATTTTTCATACCTGCCTAAGAAAATCTTAGGCAGGTCTTTAATTTTATAACTCTATTCTTGGACTAGTACCCAATCCTGGGCCGTAAACAATTGCGTTTAACCAAACACGGTTAGTTCCTCTAGTTGATCCTCTAAAGTTAGGCTCTCCTGCAAATAATATGATTTGCCCTTTACCAACACGTTCTCTTGTTAAGTAAGCAGAGTTTGCAATTCTTTGAGCAGCTTCAGGCCAAACTAATCCACTCATTCTTACTTTAATATCTTTGCCAGCGAGCAGGGTAGACCAATTAATTGTTCTAAATCCTGTAGCATCAGTATTATCTATGAGCTCACCAATTCTTATGGGTGCTTCCGCATTACTACCAGTCATCAGAACAGGATAATTTCCATATAAGACAGGCAAAGTTTTAGGTGTTCCGAATGTTAACCAATGCTTTTGATCAGTTCTACCAGCAACAAAAGCACCTGATGGCATAAAAATAGATTGCCATTTATCACGACTTTTTAATTCTTCTTCTGAATAATTACTTTCATTTAATTCCCAAGGATAAGTTATTTCTAGATTTAGCGTGTTGTTTAGAACTGATTCTTGATCAAGATCATCTTCAACAGAATATATTTCCCTTAAAAGGTCAAAGTTATAGTCTTTACTTTGATCCAAAACATCATTAAGTTGTTTCACGCTACCAAGACTTTCTTGAGATGCAATGAATCTAGAGCTCCTGTTATGAGCAATTAATGTACCACCTTGTTTTACCCAATCATTTAAAGCACTGATTTCATAATCGCTCATTTCAAGATAACCACTTGGCATAATAATGACGTTATAACGTCTCAAATCCGCATATCCTGTAAATGAACCATTGAGTTGAGTATGCCTTATGCCAAGATGATGATCTAATGACCACCAGCTAACCCCTACGTCATAAGAGTTAAAGTTAGAATGGCCAAGTATTGCTACCTGTGGTTTCTCAAGGAGACGAAAGTGTCTTCCTCCCCAATCAGGTAATAATTCTGGGCCAAACCCTGATTCTATAGAATCAATTGAAATCCCTAAATCAGATCCAGTCTGAAATATTATTGAACTCAAGTCTGCTACATTTGGATTGTCCATTTGTAAAACAGCAACACTTCCTCTCGAGAGTTCATGACCTGATAGGATTGATTCTTTATCAATAACACGAACTTGAATATTTTTTTCCATTAATCTGGCTGCAAATGCAACTGATCGGTCATCTTCACCATCTGTTGCCCATATTATTGAGTCAGCATTAATATCTGATTGAGGAGACGTACTCGTCCATGTCTCTAAACTATTAGAAATTTTTTCATCAACAGTGATAGCCTCTAATCCAAACATCATTGTGAAATTGAATGCCGTTGTGTCATACATTATTGATGATCCATCTCTCAGACTTTCTTGTCTTTCCTCAATTAGAACTGATTTATCAATATCAGCATCAAATTCTAAAATAGCAGCTATTAATGGAGCTTCAGGTTGTTGATTGGGAATTATTAAACTGCCTTCAGGTATTACATAATTACTTAGCTTTTCACCTGATTGTGTAACAGCTGACTTAGTTACAATTGTCTTTTGATTAGAGAATAATTCTATATCTTGTGCCTTAAGTTTCTCTGCCAGAGCATTCAATCTTCCATGATTTTTAGTAGGTAATATTACAAATGTTTGATTTGCATACTTACTGTCTTTGGAAAGGTTATATTTTCTTCCATCCCAGTAATCTTGATACATTGCTTTAGAATTATTTTCTAATGTCTTTAGGTTTGCTAGCGTACTTACAAACTGGTGATGAACAGATTCTTTATAGGACTGAATGGTACCTTCAGGTCTCCTTACACCATCTTCAGCCATCCTAGACTGCTCATAGAGAATACCAAGGCTACCTCTAAATTGAACATAAAACGAATATCCTGGGTAAAGATCCTCGTGCCATTCGCCTGTATAAAATCTCCAATTTTTTTTATCAAATGCTTGAGCTTGATCTTGGGCAAATACATTTCCCCATTTAATAAGATCGTAATCAATATTCTTATTAATTGGCTCTCTCGGAGGACCTGTCATAAATGTATCTTGACCACCCATCTCATGACCGTCTACTAAGATTTGCGGTCTCCATTGATTAATAAGCTTTACTCGTCCCTGTGTTTCCGGTTGCGTTAAATAGAACCAGTCTCTATTTAAATCAAAATAATAGTGATTAGTTCTTCCATAGGGCCAGTCTCCAGTATGCAGCAATGCTTGATCATCATAGTTTGGAGCAGTACCTCGATATTGCTCTAATGATTTTGCAAACCTATCTCTTCCATCTGGATTCATCATTGGATCAATTATGACCACCATGTCCTCAAGCATTTTCGTTATTTCAAGATCGGTGCTTGAAATTAAATGATAAATTATGCCTAGTGCTGCATCTGCTCCTGATGTTTCATTTCCATGAATTGAATATGCCATCCAAGCAACTGCAGGAATATTTTCGATTATTGATTTGGCTTCGCCATTAGATGTAATTCGTGGATCTGATAACTTAGTAATTTGATTTTTAATTTCATCAAGATTCTTTAGATTTTCTGATGATGAAATAAAAGCAACATAAAGTGGTCGGCCTTCATGAGATTTAGCATACTCAATTACTTTAATTTTATTGGACTGTTTTGACCATTTTAATATCGCATTGGATATTTGTGAGTGATTAGCTACACGATCACCATAATTAAAATCAAGAAATGTATTTGGGTGATCAATGCTAGCAATATAGTTCCCATCAAGTATTTTTTCTTTATATAGTTCGTTTGAATAGCTCGTAGGCTTCATAAGAACTTCAGCAACTAAAGCACTGCAAAATATTGATAAGAGTATGATATTAAAGAGTTTAGTTTTCATAAAAATATTTTAGTTCTAAAAGGGACTAGATACTAACATTTTAGGTGTATGGTTATAGTAATAAACTTAGGAAAGAACTGATTTATAGAAAGTAACTAATTGAGATTTGTGTTCTTTGTTCGGTAGATGAAACCTACTAATTTCGGCATCTGCATCAGTTTCTTTGAATGTATTTAGACCTTCTTCAAACCATTTCTCTTTAAGATAATTCAAGCCTTGCTTAGCTTTGATATCTGCACAAATTAACCAAGATCTAAAATCTGGTTCTTCAATCTCACTAAACATTTCAATTGCTTTATCAAAATCATTATTTAAGTAATATGCAAACATCAATGCTTTTTTGGGCCTATCTTCATTGGTATCACTAGCTGGAATTGGCTCAACTGAATACATTTTTTTAAATATCTTGATTGCCGTATCAACATCATCGTTCCTTAACAATGCATCTCCATACGCTGACATAACGTGAGGATTATTTGGATTGGCTTTGTATGCTCTTGTGGCGTAGACCTTTGCTTGTGGATAGTCCTGCATTGTTATGTGTGCTTCAGCCAAAATTCTATTAGTATTCCAGTCATTGTCATTCATTTCATTTGCTTTTGATAAAGCACCTAAAAATTCACTCATAGTTTTTTCATCCTGATCTCTAAATCCTAGAAACATTGCTTGTCCAATGGTGCAAGCTTTCCAAGAATAGGGGAGTGGATTAGTCTTATCTGCTTCAATAGCCGCATCCAACATTTTTATTGCTTCTTTATTGGCTTCTTTATCAAATTTTTGATTAAGTGCTCTACCCATGAGCATAAACTCATAGGAAGTCATGTTTTCTGTTGGCTTTCTATTTGCTCTTTTCAAGCTAGCAATTTCAATATTTCCAATAATTGAATTTATGATTTTTGTTACTATTTCATCTTGAACTTCAAAAATATCTGCCTTCACCCGATCATACTTATTACTCCAAACAACTCTGTCATCAGTCATATCGCTGAGCTCTACTGAAATTCTTATTCTTTCATCTGAAGAGCGAATGCTTCCCGAAACAATGTAATCAAATCCCCATTCATCCTTAAATGATTGAGATGTATAGTCTTTACCCCTGAGACTAAATGAAGTTTTTCTGGTCGCAATTGATATTTCATTAACCATTGAGAGTTCTGTAATTAGGTCTTCAACAATACCGTCAACCAGGTAACCACTTTCACTATTTTCATTTAGATTTTCAAAGGGTATAACTCCAATCTTTGGTTTTTGATTATCAATAGTTGAATTTATCTCATCAAAATTACTTAAAGAATCTGCATTAAGACTTTTCTTTTTAGTTATGAAAGCAATTATCAAAACAACGGGAAATAGTACAAGAAGGGCAATAAAAAGATATTGCATAAAAGTTTCAGAAGGCATTCCAATAATTGCCTGAGTTGAAACATTATCAACAACAATACTGGAAAGTTGAATGGTGGCAAAAGACCCAACAATATATCCAGTAGCAGCTTTTACAATAACACTAAAAATGTTGTGGAATTTAATTTTTAGAAAGCTACCAGCAATTTTTAATTTATCCATATATAAAATACTAACGTTTATTAGATATATACTAAATTAACTTATTTTTTATATTTTTAGCAAGAAAATTTAGCGACTTCTAAATGGATATTAATAAATTAAATCAACAAATACTTATCAACGTTAATGGTGAGTTATTGCCTCGTGAAAAAGCAACGATAACTGTGTATGAAAGTGGTTACTTGATGGGGGATGGCATTTGGGAGGGTATTAGACTTATAAACGATAAATGGATTTTTTTGAATGAGCATTTAGATCGATTATTTGAGGGCTTAGCAGATATTGATATTGAACTTCATTTATCAAGAGAAGAGCTCATTGAAGAAATCTTAAAAACACAAGAAGCTAATAATATGAGTAACAATGCTCATGCTCGACTGATGGTTACAAGAGGTATTAAATCCAAGCCTTTTCAGCAGCCTGGTTTAGTTATTGGAGATCCGACCCTAGTTATTATCATGGAGCATTCTGATCCTAATGCAAAAAGAGATGGCGTTAAGATGGCCAGTGTTCCACAGATTAGAGGCATTGCAACAACTCAAGATCCTAAACTTAATAGCCACTCGAAATTAAACTGTATTTTGGCATGCATTCAGGCTAACAAGGCGGGTGCTGATGAAGCTTTGATGATGGATATAAATGGCTATGTGAATACTACAAATTCATGCAATTTTTTTATTGTTAAAAATGATGAAGTTTGGACCAGTACAGGTGAATACTGCATGAATGGTATTACCCGCAAAAAGGTAATCATGCTTTGTAAACAAAACAATATCCCAATTTTTGAAAAGAACTTTTATTTAGAGGATGTATATGAAGCTAATGAATGCTTTATAACTGGAACTCTCGGTTCATTAACACCTGTTCTTGAGCTTGATCATAAGAAATTTAATAAAGATTCATTTGTGATCATGAACCAATTAAATCAACTTTATAGTGAGCTTATATCTTCATGATATTAGCTATGTGGTCTGGACCAAGAAATCTTTCAACTGCGATGATGAGAAGTTTTGCTAACAGACGTGATGTAATGAATGTAATGGATGAGCCTCTATATGCAAGTTACTTGTTCAGGTCACCTAAAAGGCATCCAATGCATGAGGAGATTTTAGACTCTCAACCCAAATCCTATAAGGAAGCAATTAATAGTTGTTTAAGAGAATCCCCTGGTATCTCTTTTCAAAAACATATGGTGCAGCATGTAAATTTTGATGAATCAAATGATTGGATGTCTTCTTTAAAAAATTTTTTTTTAATTCGCAAACCTGAATCCGTTGTCCCGAGTTTTTGTTTGAAATATCCTGATGCCGATATTAATGATTTGGGTTTCTATCAACAATACGAGCTCTATAAATATATTTCTGATATTACCAATGAAGAACCGCCTGTTGTTGATGCAACAGATATTAGAAACGACCCAGAAAAAATTTTAAAACTCTTATGTAAAAAGTTGGACATAGCATGGGATAGTCAGATGCTTAAATGGCAGAAAGGAATACATGATTACGATGGTGTTTGGGCAAGTCACTGGTACCACTCAGTGCATTCATCAAATTGTTTTATCCCAGAAAAAAATTACTCAACTGATTTTGATAAAAATACTAGAGAATTGATTTTTCAATCTACCAAATTCTATGATTCATTAGCTCAAAAAAAGATATCTTAATAATTTTTTCATGTTTTAAAAAAATTCATAATG
>Ga0213860_10000633_pt1 | contig 14130 bp, 16 predicted proteins | sample PICome_3_FD_160118 | JGI IMG/M metagenome (GOLD analysis project Ga0213860, IMG submission 160118) | Coastal seawater microbial communities near Pivers Island, North Carolina, United States - PICO550 | ecosystem: Environmental > Aquatic > Marine > Coastal | place: USA: North Carolina...
ACGAGCACATTAAGTGTTCTAATGACTCCTTCATTCAGGCAGTTTCGGTGTTCGCTGTTGGATATGCTGGTCACTTCATCGCATTGAGCGGTGGTGACATGTCAATTACTAACAGTAACTCTAACTTCGGTAACACTGCACTTCGTTCTGTAGGTTTCAAAGCAAAAGCATTCTCGAAAGATAAAGCAGGTGCAATCACACATGTTATCCCGCCAAGATCTCTCAATGTTATTAGTACAACTGCTACTGGTACTAACGGTGCAGCATCAATTACTCTCGCTAATGATGGATCAATCAATGGAGTAATTCAAGGTATGACAGTCAGTGGCACCAATATTGGAACTGGTGCAACTGTAGGTAATGTCAATACAAACACAAGAGTTGTTACATTAACAGTATCAAATACTGGCACAGTTAATGGCAACGTTATCTTCGGTGAAGAAACATCTGTTAACTGGGTGAACATCGATATTCAAAGAACAAAAGTAATTAACGCAGCACTTGCTGGACAAGGAGGGACACCTGGCACAAGATTATATCTCTACGGATACACAGTTGAAGCGTCTCCACCTACAACGAGAGTTCAAGGTTTCACCGTTGGTGCTCGTCAAGATGGCACGGGTAATAACGCTGTTCCCGACAAAATCAATTGTTTACTTGTAGCAAACGGTGCAACTGAAGCAACAGTTCAGCAGGCATCTATCTCACCATATGGTCCTTCTGTATCTGGTAAACTTGCTGGTACTGCTGGATCTCCTATTCAATATGATGAGAATACATATACAATCGGTGGTGTTGCTGGTTCTGTTGGTGGTTGGTATCTCTCTGTAGATTCTACCAACAATGCAATTTACACAACATTATCATCTAATACACAGTATAATACTGTTAACTTTACTCCTACTACATTCCTTAAGAGGATTCCTGACCCTCGTGACTTACAAGATAGAACATATCGTGTACGTTATGTGATTGACAAGGATAAAACTAATCCTCTGCCTAGAGATCCTATCAGTGGTTTCGTAATGCAACCTCTGAATAGTGATACAACATCATACGCTTTACAGCGAACCTTCTATATCTACGATATTGAAGTTGTACAAGAATTTGAGAGAGGTGTTAACGATGGAATCTACTATCTTACCTTGCTTTGTGCATCTATTGCACCTTCAACTTCTAACTTCAACGACAGATTCTTCTCTCAAAACGTCAACGAAGTCTATCCTACGTTTGACCGAGACAATCCTGTTGCTGACCCTCTTGCTGCGATTTCCGTCGCTGACAACGAAACTATCGGTCTCGTAAATGCAACTGATGGTGCTAATCCTACACCAGCAAAAGATCCTAAGCGTTCAATCACTAAGGAAGGTATTCAGTTCTTGTTAACTGACACTGGTTGGACTCAACCAGGTACTACACCTAACTATGATTCGGTTAATGCTAGACTGTCTAACATTGAACTGACTGCGAGAAATGGTGATGAGGAAACGAGAAAGATCAATATCAGACAAAACACTGATGGTACAGTTGCACCTATCAACGTTGAGTTTAGAAGACACTCAATCCTGAGATCTGGTAACCATACATTTGAATATCTTGGTTTCGGACCAGGTAACTATTCAACTGCATTCCCTCAGACTCAGGTAGAAACATTAACACAAGAACAGGTTAGATTCTCACAGTCTATCAAGGAAGATGCAGGAGTTGCATTCTACTCTGGTCTTAACTCTAATGGTGACCTGTTTATTGGTAACCAGGTTATCAACCCTGTTACAGGTCAAATCACAAACGAAGATATTGCACAACTTAACGTTGTTGGTGAAGAGAACACAACTATTGAGACATTCTCAGAGTTGGTTCTTACTGATAAACTCACCGTTATTGGTGGTGCATCAAACCAGTTGGAATCTATTTTCGCTGGTCCCGTTACCTTCCAAGGTCTGACTACATTTACAAATAATATTCAAGCAAGAAAGATCTCTTATTACAATCAGGATGGTACGGTAATTAAACAAACCTTACTGGCACCTGAAGATGCAAATGGACAACCCAGTTTTGCTAATATCACAGGATACGATACCCCTGCTGATGGTGATCTTGTTTATAACATCAACTGGACACCTGGCAAGTCGCTTGGTTGGATATACTACAATGGAGCGTGGAAAGAGTTTGGTCTCACGGATACTGGTGACATCAATATTAGTTCTTACAACAACAGCACAATTATCGGTATTGGCACTGCTCCTAATAATTCTTACAGGGTTAACGTAGATGGTTCTGTAAGAATTGATGGTGATGTAGTTGGTACTGGTCGTGGTGTTGTTGGTTCCGATAAGTACATCACAAAAACATACACTGGAGATGGAGCAACACTTACATTTGCAGTAACTACCTATACTGGTGGTATTCAACATAGTGACGATTCACTATTAGTATTCCTCAATGGTGTTGCACAAATTGCAGGAACCAATTACACAGTCGATTCTAACGGTGCTAACGTCGTATTTAATAGCGGTGACGCACCTTTAGCAGCAGACACAGTTCATATTCTCGAACTTCCTATCTAAATACTAAGGAGGAATACTAGGACAGCATGGCAATCTCAAGAATTAGTGGAAATCAGATCTCCACTGCGACTGAAGCAATTATTACCACTTTAAGTTTCCTGAACACTACTAGTGTTTTTAGGTTGCCTGTAGGTACTCAAGCACAGAGACCTACGGGTGTATCGCCTGGCACAATTCGTTTTAATACTGATACTGACGCTGCTGAAATCTACAAGGCAGATGATGGAACTGGTCAAGCGGGGTGGTCAGCAGTTTCTGGTGGTGGTCCTGCTTTGGGGTCAGATAGTGTTATCAGAACAAACCCTGCTACTATCGAAGAAAATATTACAGTTGGACCTACTGCTGGTGGTGAATTTGCCAACGGCATGAGTGCTGGTCCTATGACAATTGCAAACGGTTATACTGTCACCGTTGAATCAGGTGGTAGTTGGAGTGTTGTCTAATGCCACAACTTAACGTCGGTACAGTCAGAGGCAATTCTCCTAATTTTGAAGTGTCATTAGATGCCACTTCTACTCTATTGATGTCTAGTGATCTTAGAGTTAACAATCAATCATATGTTCCTATTCCTTCAGGTTCTGCAACAACTAAACCTGGTGCACCCGATGATGGGAGTATCAGATACAATACAACAACATCCAGACTAGAAATCTATACTGGTGTAGAGTGGAAACAAATTTAAGATATGAGCACATTCAGCACCCACTATCTAAAAGGAATCGGTGCCACCTTGAATCAGGTGACAATTCCTGCTGGTCATACATTTAGAGTAAACGGTTCATTAAACAATTCATTAAATACTGGTGCATTTCAGTTACCATCTGGGGGAACCTCTTCACGTCCTAACAGTCCTCAGACAGGTTATTTTAGATATAACACAGACAATAATATTATTGAAATCTATGATGGTTCTGCATGGGTAGATTATAATTTTGCTGGCGCTGTTGGCGGTGGCGGAGGTAGTTCGCAACCAACAATTCCTGATGAATATTTGGCATATGTTTTCAATGCTCAAGGTGATGCAAGATCACCAAACTTTAAGACACTTGGAACTCTTTCAGTAGCAGATCCATCTGTAACCGCAGCAAACTTATCTGAAGTTAATGCAAACACAAGTTGGACTGTTGCAAGATTTACTAGTGTAAATAATCCTGGTGTTCAATATAGATTCCAAAGAGGAACTAATATTGATACTGTAGTCTCATCACTCCTTGCTAATTATAGCAATTGGACAGCATCTACTAACGCAACTTATGCTGTAACACCTTTGGCAGGTTCATCAACTAGAGTCGGTCAACCGATGAACTTCCAACATAATAATGGCGGTGGTGAATCACATGATATTGTTACTTTAGGTTATCCTGGTACTGTCTGGTCTACAGGTATGGTATGGGGTAACATTGACTCTACTGGTAACTATGCTGGTATTGTTAACACTCCGTATGCACCTTCAGGTTCTGGTGGTGGTAATACAGGCGATACATTGTTCATGTATCTTGAAACTGGATCTGCAACATATAATTCTGCCGACTATACAAACTATCTTACACCTTCTGGTCCTCTAGGAAACGCCACTACTTTTAACTGGACTAACTCTACAAGTTCTGGTCAGGGTAGTAGCAGTCCTAATAATGTTGCTGATGCTGTTAGTAGAGATACTACCAGTAGTTGGCCCACATATGGTATTCAGATGCAAGGTAACACTAACTGGATCCGTGTAGATTTAGGTAGTGGTAATGAACAATCATTTGATTTTACCTTTGTAGTTGGTTATCCTGGCGATAATCACTGGTCCAATAGAAATGAAATTCAAGGATCAAATGATGATAGTAACTGGACAACAGTTGCTCAATGGGACTATCACAATGGATCTGCTAGTTCTGCTGACGGTTATCTAATTTATAATGCTGGTGGTCACATGTATAGTAATACTATCAACAATACTGATAAGTGGATTCCAATCAATACAAGCGGGATTAAATATAGATATTGGAGATTGTATGGTAGTAACTTCAATACATCCAATGGATATATGCTTGTTATGAACTGGGCATTATTACAAAAGAACTCATGAGTATTCTTCAAGTTAACAATTTGGAAGGTCCCGACTGGGATGATTTTAGAATCAGGATGGAAGGTGATGCACACCTTAACATCAATGGTACTCTTGCTATGTCAAGTAGTGCTCAATTTTGTTTACCTAGAGGAACAACTGCTGAAAGACCGTCAACTCCAGTAGCAGGAATGATACGGTTCAATGTAACTACCGATAGTGCTGAATATTATAATGGTACTGAGTGGATTCAAATGCCGTTAGGTGCAACTAATGATGGATCTGATGCAACTAAACCAGCAGTATCTGCGAAGGCATTGTTCGATGCTGGTATTGTTACCAGTGGTAAGAGTAAGAGATTTATTCAAACATCTGCAGGTGTTAAAGAAGTTTGGTGTGATTTTGATACTCAGGATGCAGATGGTAATAGTGGATGGATGTTAGTCGCATCATTTGCAGAGGGTTTTAGATGGGGTGGTGATGGTCAAAATATCACTACTACAGGAAATTATATTAGTCCTGATGGTGCTGAACACTACAACCCATCTGCTAATTTTTATGATATGCCAATGAATCAGTTTAGAGTTACATCTAATGCTTCTGTAGATACTCCTTTGGGAACTCAGGCATCTGCTGATTGGTATTATAATTGGAATAATGCTATTACATGGAAAGAAGTATGGGCACCAACAGCAGGTAATTTTAGATATTATATGTCTAACGGTAGTAACCCTAGTGTTCAAAGATCTAGTTTAAGAAAGTTTGATAATAGTTACAATATCAAATATGGTTATAACAATCCCAACCATAAGTATAACAATATTACTGACTATGGTTATCAGGGATCTAGAGTTGATACTGCAGATTATAGTTATGGTACTGTTGGTAATAGCAGTGCTCCAAGTTCAGGACGTTTCGATGTTTGGGCAGCATTAAGTAATCCTGGTTCACAATTTGAGTGGTTCTATGTTGGTAGAAGTGCAACTTATACATCTAGATCTGGCGGTGACCTTGATGGTACATTGTCAATTATGACTCAAGGTGCAAACACTGATGTGACTGGACAAGACGTTGACAGTAATATTTCTGCAAAGGTTGGTAACGACGATAATACTAACTGGGGTGGTGGTGCAAGTAGTGCTGGAAGTAATGCAGGAAACAATGGCGCAATCACAAATACATCGTTGTGGTGGTGGATTAAGTGATAAATACTAAGAGCGTAGTAATTATAGGATAACAATGCCTAGATTAAATGTAACTAGTGTTACCGCAAGTGGAAATGTAGAGGCTCTGAAGTCTTTCTCTGCAGGCACTGGTTTTAGGTTGCCGCAATATACTTCTGGAAATAGACCTGCATCTGCACCTGCTGTAGGTGTTATGATTTATAGAACTGACACAGACATTATTGAAGTGTGGGATGGATCTGCATGGCAAAGTATTGTTAGTAATGCTGAGATTCAATCATATGCAGATGATGCTGCAAGACCTGTATCACCTGAAATTGGTAAATTAGGTTTCAACTTAGATACTGGTGCTTTAGAAGTTTATAATGGTATTGATTCAGGAACTAATCAACCTATTTGGTTGACAATGGGTGGTGCTACAGTTGAAGCATCTGGTGGTAATAACACATACACCTTTAATGGTTACACAGTTCATGCATTTACCAGCGATGGAACATTTACTGTCACCAAAGGTGGCGAAGTTGAAGTTCTTCTCGTCGGTGGTGGAGGTTCAGGTGGTAACGACAACGCTGCTGGCGGAGGTGCTGGCGGTCTTGTATTTAAGACAATTGCCGTTACACCTGGTGCTTATCCAATCGATATTGGCGGCGGCGGTGGAGTCGTCGGTGGTGAAGCACAGGGTCTGGATGGACAAGCAACAACTGGTTTCGGTCAAACCGCTCTAGGCGGTGGTGGCGGAGGTGGTGGTGACGGTGGTCAAGATGGAAGACCTGGTGGATCTGGCGGTGGTGCTGCTGGTGAAAACGAACCGAACAATCCTGGTAGTGGACAACAACCAAGTTCTGCATCTGGTGGATTTGGAAATCCTGGCGGACAATGGGGACCTGGTGATGATAATACTGGTGGAGGCGGCGGAGGTGCTGGTGCACCTGGCGGCAATGCTGGTAACGGAGCAAACGAAGGTGGAAATGGTGGAGTAGGTAGAGATTATTCTTCTCAGTTTGGTACTACCTACGGTGAAAATGGATATTTCGCTGGTGGTGGTGCTGGAGCGGTTGGTAACAGTGATGGTGCTCCTCCAAGTTCATACGGTAACGGTGGATTAGGTGGTGGTGGAGATCACGGAAAAAATGCTGTTCCTACCTATCATGGAGAAGGCGGTGCCCCTAACACTGGTGGAGGTGGAGGTGGATCTGCATATACTGGAAGTTCATATAGTCCACCAGGTGCAGGCGGTAGCGGTATCGTTCTTGTACGTTATCTTGGATAATAAATACAAAGAAGGGATTATCTGATCTATGTCTAACTTAAACACAGTAAATGTTAAAGCAGGAATTATCACTGCTAGTGGTCTAGTTACCACTTCGGGTGGTGTTGAACTTCCCTCTTACGATTCAAATACTCGTCCTGATGATTATGATAATGGGACAGTAATTTGGAATAAAACTGATGGTGCTATTAATATTAGAAGTGGTGGATCATGGTTAAATGTTAGTGGTGGTGGAACTCAATCATGGACAGATGCAACTCGTAGGTACATTTGGATTTAATACTGATACTGATTTAGTTGAAGTATATGATGGAACTGACTGGTTAGCACTTTCTCAATCATCTGCAAGTGGTGCAACTGGAAAAGGATCCAGTGCTGCTAACCCTGCAAATAATGCTCAGGAAGTATTACTCACAGGTGGTGGTTCCGTCACCGATGGTTTATATTATATTGACACACCTAATGGTGGTGTACAACAAATCTATTGTATTTTTGATAATGGTGTAGGTTGGATGGTTGTTGGTAAGTTTGCATCTGATGCATCTAACACAGTATCAAATACTATTACCACAACAAGAGGAGTAACAATTCAAGATTCTACAGGTACTGAATTCTCTGCTGACTTTGGTGACTTTAACCCTGCATTCCAAAGATTTATTGGATGTAATAATATTTCTCAGTGGGCAAACACAAGAAACCTAGATTGGTGGTATGGTGTTCCCTCTAACCGTCTTTGGAAAAATTTCTGGACTAACGGAAGATCCTCGGGTATGGATAACCAAAGGCGTTATGGATTTAGCGTCTCAGGAAATTGGGATGGATATGGAAGATGGGCAAACCCATCAATGTCTTTCTATCAAATGTCTGACGGACAAACTAGTATTGGTCAAAATGCTTTTACTTCTTCAGGATCATTTTATCTTGATAATGCTCAGGATGCTAAATTTGGTGCTGATGCCTTTAGTAATACACCTGGTCAAGATGAATCGGTTATGGTTCAATTTGGTAGGGATGACAGTCGTAGAGCATTCATGGATACATTCCCTAATAGGGATGGTAATAACACCAACCGAAGAGATTACAGTACCGCTGTATATTGTCTCCTACACTAAATAATAACGTAAACAGAAAGAATTATGTCTGGTACATTTAATACTGATGAACTGGTAATTACAAGTGCTAACGTAACTGGACTGTTAAAAGCACTTGAAGGATTTAAGTTTCCTCAATTTACTACTGCAACTCGCCCATCCTCACCTGTAGTAGGTCAAACTATCTACAATACTGATGAAGCAGGATTGGAAGTTTATGATGGATCTGCATGGGATCTTGTCAAGGGTGGTGGTGCGATGCCTGTATATAATGGAACTGGAAATAGACCTGCGGGTCCTGTTGTTGGTACTATCGGATTTAATAGTGCAACTTCTGAAGTAGAAATATATGACGGAAGTGATTGGAATACAATTGAAACCGCAGCATCTTCACCAATTACAGCATCTGGTGGTAATAACACATATGAATCAGATGGATATAAGTATCATGTATTTACATCTGACGGAACATTTGAAGTAACTGCTGGAAATGATGATATTGAATATATCGTAGTCGCTGGAGGTGGCGGAGGCGGCGGTGGTGACGTTGGCGCTGGTGGTGGTGCTGGCGGTTATCGCTCAAATGCTAGAGGATTTAAGTCAGGTGGTGGCGCTTCTGCTGAACCAGCAATGACTATTGGCGTGGGATCTTATCCTGTTGATGTTGGTGGTGGCGGATCTGGTTCTAGTAGTTCTCCTCAGGATGCTGGCGATGGTCAAAGTTCTACTTTTAATGGTATTACATCTTCAGGCGGTGGTGGAGGAGCATCATGGAGTTCAGGATCTGGTCGTTCAGGTGGATCGGGCGGTGGATCTGTAAGTAGTAATGGTTACGCTTCAGGAACTCCTAATCAAGGTTATCGTGGTGGAAATGGTCGTGGTGGTCCTAACTATCCTCAAGGTGGTGGTGGAGGTGCCAATGGCGTCGGACAAAATGCTAGAGATAATGATACTGCAGGAAATGGTGGATTTGGATTAATTAACCCTTGGGGCACTGTTACTGGTATTGGTGAAAATATCTCAGGTTCTTATTGGTTAGCAGGTGGCGGCGGCGGTGGAGTTGAATCTAATGCTCGCGTCGGTCGCGGTGGTCTTGGTGGTGGCGGTATCGGTGGAAGACAGAACCCGAACCTAAATCCAGGAAATGGACAAACAAACACTGGTGGCGGTGGAGGTGGTGAAGATAGCAGCACTGGAGGGTCTGGAGGATCTGGTGTCGTCATCGTTCGATATAAACTCGCTTCTTGATCCAATCAAGTAACTGGCACACCCCCTTGCATAGGGGGTTTTTTTGTGCTATATTACATAGGTAACTCGGATCGAACGATGCCTCAATTCACTCTTATTTGCAAAGACGAAGATCAAACCGTATCATCGAAGGAGTTTGAAGCAACTGTTCTAGATGAAGTTGTGGAAAAAACTGCTGACTTCCTTAAGGGAGTAGGATATGTGTTTGATGATCTTCATACTCAGGTGTACCCAATTCCTGAAAATGATGATGATACTTTTGATTATGCCAGTATCTATCGCGATACTGACTCCTGATATATAACATTGTAGTTTCTACTTCTAAACACATCTTTAGACATGGGCAAGACTTTTCGACGTGGTGGTGCCGAACGAGGATACTACTCGCCAGGCAAATCTATCCGTGATAAGCGACAACGTGGAGGAACAAACCGAACACCTAACTGGGGAGATGAATCCAATGAAAACTATCAATCAAAAGGATCAAGGAACAACCGAAAAAGGAATGTCGAATACGAAGATGATGGATGGCAATGATTATGATGAAATCGAAAAATTCTATGAAGACATAGAGTTTGACGATGGAAGTGCGGTAGACTACGATCTGGATTATACCACTCAGTCTTAACCTCAAAATGGACAACGAATCTCAGGACATTAAGTTCAATCGGGGACTCGATCTTTTTATTGAGTCCGTGATGAAACCTGACCACAAATTACGTCAGTGTGCTCACAACCAAAAATGTTTTAATGAACTCATGTGGGTTCGTGATGATGTTTTGGAGTACCTCAAATCTCAACGGAGAGATGCATAATGCAATTTCTCCATTCTGCTATTCTTGACAAAGAAGAAAAAATGATCCTAAAGGATGCATTGTTCATGTACGTTTCTAATTTACAGAAACGATATTATCGTGACAACCTAATCGAAGAATCTGTTTATCTTGACAAGATGAACGAGATCGAACAAATTGTTGAAAAATTACATTTATCTGACTTATATCGATGAAGAAAGATATCAAGTTGCTGAAACATGCAATTAAAGCGGGTGAAAAAGACCCATTCCTCTATAATAATGAGGAATTCCATAAACTCAAGAAAAAATTACGTCAGTTGAAAGACTGGCAACGTTCTGCTAAAATCGCACAAAAAGGAGGATTTGGTTACGATGTATGACATCGAGTTTGACATTTCTTGGGACGAAAATGATCAAGTACAGGCACCCGAGGATGATTGGGTTGCTGCTGTACTTGGTTCAGAAAGTGAAGTAATTGAAGAACTTTGTTATGAATGAAAAAGATCGGTGGCGTGTTTCATGGCGTCGTCAAAAAAAAGTAAATGGATTCACATCCAATCAGGAGGTTATTGTCTACGGAATTGAAAATGTTGAACATGTCATTAAAACAATGGTGCCAACAGATGAGTGGAATGTGACACCTGCATAAACTGGCACAGACCTCTTGACAGGGGTCTTTTTTTATGGCATTATAATAGTAGGAAAACAAAACAGGCATGGGTGAGCACACAAGTTGCTCTTTAAGTCGAACCTCTGTTTTTGTTTTCCTCCGTCAACATTTGATCGAGGCATTGCCCATCATGAACTTTCAAGATTTCATTCCAAAGTATCAACAAATCAAAGCAAGGGGATTTATTAAAACACACAGAAAAGGAAATACTGGTGTGGGTCACACACTAGAACAGGAACTAGGATTAACAGAAAATTGTATCTCTGGACCTGACTTGGAAGGGAATGAACTAAAGGCGGCAAGAAAAGGTGCTGGTGGTAAACAAACTCTATTCACTAAAGAGGGTGAGTGGATTGTATCTCAAAAGGATTATATCGCTCGCTATGGATTTCCTCATACAACCAAAATTGGTGAAATGAGTGGTCAATCAACAGTAACTAAAAAAACTAACAAACATGGACTTTACATCAAAACAACAGAGGATTATTGTGCGGTTATGCATGATGATGATATTATTGTCAAGTGGGATTGGAACACTCTCATTAACCAGTTCCATAAAAAGTTCCCTGCTTGTGTAAAAGTATTTGCTGATGTTGATGTTCGCAATGGTGTAGAATACTTCCATTATAATGAAGCATATCGTTATGTTGGAACTGATAAAAATCTATTCCGAACAGCAATAGAAAATGATATGATTGCTATTGACATTCGTATGCGTACACAAAATCTAATTGGTAAAAGTATTCGTAACAGAGGTACTGCATTTCGCATGAATCATGGTAAAATGGAAGAACTATTCATCAAAGAAACACTATGAAAATTAGAATGAAAGATAAAGTTTTATTTGGTGATTGTCGTGACACTCTCGCACAGATTGCACGATCTGATAGTAAAGCACGCATGTGTATTACATCGCCGCCGTACTATGGTCTAAGAGATTATGGTAAAGAAGACTCACAAATTGGTCTGGAACAATCACCTGAAGAGTTTATTGATGAACTGGTAAAAGTATTTCGTGGTGTTCGTGATTGTCTTACTGATGATGGTACATTGTGGGTAAACATTGGTGATAGTTATTACAACTATCGTGGTGGTAAGGGTCAAGCATTACCAAAACAATCAGTTGCTAAAACTAATCAAGATTTACCTCAGGGTATAAATCCTAGACGTGGAAATAAACTTAAAGGATATAAAGAAAAAGATCTAATCGGCATCCCTTGGATGTTAGCATTTGCATTAAGGAAGGATGGATGGTATTTACGTCAGGATATTATCTGGAGTAAACCTAATCCTATGCCTGAATCAGTAAGGGATAGATGCACAAAATCACATGAATATATTTTCTTGCTCAGTAAGAGTCAGAATTATTATTTTGATGTGAATTCTATCAAGGAACCTACTGTAGATAAAAAAGGAATGAAGAGAAAGAAATCAGTATGGGAAGTGAAGACTAAACCATATAAAGGTGCTCACTTCGCAGTATATCCTACTGAACTAATTGTTTCTCCTATCTTAGCAGGTAGTGAAGAAGGTGATATTATTCTGGATCCATTTATGGGATCAGGAACTACTGCTGCGGTTGCTAAATCACTCGATCGTCATTATCTTGGATGTGAATTACATGAAGAATATGATGAACTAATACAGAAAAGAGTGAATGAAGTTACAGATAACAAAACCAGTCGGTCACCTCTAGACCAGTTGATGTAGTGGCACAGACCTCTTGACTTGGAGGTCGTTTCGTGTCATACTATATTCATAGTTAAGGAATTTATGAATCTTCGTCCCCATCAACAACGTGCATTTGATGCTATGCAAAGCAACGATGCAGGTCAAATTATTGTGCCTACTGGTGGTGGCAAGACTTATATCATGATCGCTGATGCAATCAATCAACTAAAGTCTGGTCCTAAGACTATTGTTGTGGTTGCTCCTCGTATTCTTCTCGCTAATCAATTGTGTGAAGAGTTCATGGAGTTTGTATCTGCTACATGGACACATGTTTGTCATGCTCATAGTGGTGAAACTCATCACTTCAGTAGCACTAAACCTGAAAGAATTGCTATATTCAACAACGTTTCTCGCGCTGCTGGTGAGAGTTGCATTATCTTTACAACTTATCATAGTCTTCAGCGTGTTGTAGATAGTGGTATTAATATCGATACAATTTATTTTGATGAAGCACATAATGGATGTGGTCGTCACTTCTTTATTGCACTCGAACAGGTTGTAAGGTATGCAACTCGTAGGTATTTCTTTACTGCTACACCGCGTGTTGGTCGTGGTCAATCTGTTGCTCGTGGTATGAACAACACAACAATCTGGGGTGGTGTTCTTGAGAATGTTCCCGCTCAGGAACTTATCGCTGCAGGTGCAATTGTTCCCCCTAAAGTTGTTCCTTTTGAAACTAATCGTACCCGCACTAAGCACAATGCACATGAAGTTGATGCTGACAATCTGAAGGATATGTTTGATCAGTTGAATGTATTCCAAAACCCTAAAGTTTTGGTTGCTGCTCCATCTTCTAAAGTCTTGGGTAACATGCTCGGACATACTGACATTCTTGATTATTTCTATCAAAAAGGTTATGACGTGATGCATATCACCTCTAAGTTTGGTGCTATCATCAACGACAAAAAAGTTGGTCGTGAAGAGTTTTTCCAAACACTTCAAACATGGGGTGCTGATGACACTAAAAAGTTTGTGATCTTTCACTATTCTATTCTTAGTGAAGGTATCAATGTTCCTGGTCTTACTCATACAATTTTGCTCAGGAATTTGCCTATCATCGAAATGGCACAAACTATTGGTCGTGTTATTCGTGTTCACAAAGATGACCGCGTTGCAGTTGCTGAGGGTAAAATCCCTGCAGGTGCATTTCACCTTTACAAGAAATCTGAAGGTGTTGTAACTATGCCTACAGGTTACAAAATGGGTAACGCTATTGCTCAAAGGTTGCAGAATGTTGTTAATCAAATATTCTTGGAGGGAATCCCACCTCTTGCCTACTGCTGATGTGCCAGTTTGGGAAGTGTACACCATTTCCCCCATTGGACCCAAAATCATGTATTATTAAATAGTCAAAGGAAAGCGATCATGTTTCAGCACAAACTACCAAACGGCAAAGTTATCATGCACTCAGGATTGCCTCGTGAACTTGCTATCAAACGCATGGAAGATCAAGAGCGTTGGGCGCAAGAACATCGCGAAGAATTAAAGGTTTCTTCACAACAACTGTTCGACGATATGTT
>Ga0213860_10000634_pt1 | contig 14127 bp, 31 predicted proteins | sample PICome_3_FD_160118 | JGI IMG/M metagenome (GOLD analysis project Ga0213860, IMG submission 160118) | Coastal seawater microbial communities near Pivers Island, North Carolina, United States - PICO550 | ecosystem: Environmental > Aquatic > Marine > Coastal | place: USA: North Carolina...
ATCTCTATCAGCTCTTAATTCTCTAATTGGTAAACCTGTTCTTCTAGCCATTTGAACTAAAGCTAATTGGTAACCTGCTCTTTCTATTCCTATATAATCCAAATTATATTCATCATATTTCTTTTGTAATATTGGAATAATATCTGGAGCTTCAAGTCTTTGTCTAAATATTTCATAAACTAATATTTTATTATCTGGTGTTATTCCAATTATAGAAACAACCGTATAATCAGCAGTTTCTTTTGTTGATGTAGCTAAATCTACTGTTGCTATTTTTCTAATATCAGTCGATCTCAACCTTTGGTTTTCAAATAATGCATATTCATAATCTTCATAATTTCCATCTTTATTAAATTCTGTATATGTTTTAGTTTCAAAATGTTTAATCCATTCTTTTTTAAACATACCACCTGTTAATTCAACAAATTTAGCTTCATATTCTTGACTATATAAATAACTTCCTATTTCTTCTCTTGCTATTTCTAACTCATTTTCTGGTACATATGGATTTGTATAAGTCGGTAATTGCCACCTATCCCAATCTGGTAATGTTTCTGCTTTATGAAATAAATCTTCAAACCAATTAAAACCTTTTGGTGTGCTAATAAATAAAGCTCCACCTTGTCTTTCTGTTAATGTTGGTCTTATTACTTCAGCCCAAGTATTAGGTTTCATAAATGCACATTCGTCTAATACAACAAAATCTAAACCTGCACCTCTTAATCTATCTGGATTATCTGCCGATCGAATAGAAACCATTCCACCTGTTGGTGTAATAATAGTTTTTTCTGCTTCTTTAATAACTGTTCCATATTCAATACCTATATTTCTTAAATCTTTCCAACCCTCTAATGCCATAGCATATGTAGGTGCAACCCACCAAGCACGACCACCTTTCCAAGCTGTTTCTAAACATAACCAAACACCAAGCTTGGTTTTACCCCAACGCCTACCTGCTGATAATACTTTAAATCTTGCATTAGATTGTGCTACTTCTATTTGTCCGTCATGTAATTCTGGTAAATTAATGTTGTATTGTTTTTTAATTTGTGTGCTACTTATATCACTTTCCATTATTTTCCTATAGTTTGCTAACTTTAAACAAAATGAAATTTACTGCTATTACTAAAATTATCAATAAAAATACTTCTATATTCATTTTAGCCTCTCTTTCCAACAACCTTGACAAGCAATATCCTTTGGTTGTTCGGCTAACCTTATATTGCAAAAAATACAATTGCCTGAATTTGGTTTTGCTTTTAGATATCCTTTCCAATAATCTTTTGGATTTGAATTTTTATATTTATTTCTCTTTTTTATGTCGTGCATTTCGCTTATTTTCTGCAACCATATTGTCTATTATAGAGTTAAATTGTCGATCGAACATCATTGGAAGCAATTTATCTATATCTTTTGCTTTAAATCTATACCAATGTGTCATTCTTCTTCTAATATTGCTTCTTCACTATCTATAATATTTCGGTTTATTATTGTTCCGTCTGCCCAATTTAAATTAACTTCTACTGGTGCATTAGGGTCTGCTTGTAATGTAATTCTGTCTCTTTTACCGAATTTATCTGGATATTTTCTTTCTAACAACCAAGCGTCTGCTGTCCAATTTCCGTCTTGCGCAGCTTTTTCTATTCTTCCTATCCTACGCATTATGCCCTCTGCTTCAGCTTGGTTTATCTGTTCAAATAAGCTTTTAAATGGTTCTATTTCTTCTTCAGCACTTTTACGCCACCTACGATATGTTGAACTATTTATTCCTGCATATGCACATGCGTGTTCTATATAACTTCCTAATCTAATAGCTTGTAATAACCGATCAGTTAGCTCATCATCTAATTTATAAGGTTTTCTTATTTCACTCATTGTGTTCCATTTTATTATAGCTTTATTAAAAAAACATTGTATTTATTGGTAAATAAGCTATTGCAGGTTTGTTCCTACCAAAAATGGATTTACAAGCTTAATAAGTCTTAAGCCAAATATAAGAAAAGTCCAACTATTGCTATTGCTAGTTCTAGTCGGACTTCTCTTTGTTTTCTAGATACAGGGGGTATTTAGAAATATTTAAAAGAATTAATCTTAATTATAGAATAACTTTTAAATTCTTCTACATTTTTTGAATTTTCTAAACAAAATTTAGCTAATTTTTCGCCAAAATCATAAGACATTTTGGAACTATCAACAATAAATTCAATTTTTAATTCAATTTCTACTTTTTTTTCATCTTTAACTATTCTTAATTCACTCATTAAATAAATGTTGCCCTTTCACATATTTATCAGTTGGTAATGTATCTAATTTTTCTTTTAATTCAGATATTTCTTTATCTAACATATTTATTTTTTTGGTATAACAGTCATAACAATCATATATAAACAATGCGTGACCAACTGGACAATTTTTTTCCCACCTTTGTAATATAGGCATTAGTAAAGATAATTTTCTTTAAGCTTTAATTCAGACCATTTAATTGGTTCAAATGTTGTATCTCTTACAACCCCATTTTCTTCCAATTCTTGTAATGTCCAATAACCTAATTCTTTTTCAAATCCACATGCTAACCCAAAAAACATACCAGTTTCTTTTGAATATTCAAATGGATACCAATACCAAGTATTTAAAGGAACGAAAAATTTAGTAAAAATTAGTCGATCTCTTTGATTATCTGTTGTGCCTAATTCTGGTATTTTATCAGCTATGCTTTTCGGCATTAAGTTTGGCATTTATTCCCCCTACATCTATTAATGTAATTCTTTTACATTCATTAATATAATTTGTTTTATTTGTTAATATTTCTAACGCATTATCCATTGAAGAAGCTTTAATTGTTTTAAAAAAAGTAACTTCAAATTCATAATCTTTCATTATTCCTCCGTAATTTCTGGGTAACAAGTTTCGCAATAATGTTTGTCTTTTACTAATCCACCACCATTATGTGTATGTGAATAATTATCACATCTATTACAAATTAACCAACCCCCCATTATTCTTTATTTTCAGTAATTATTTTTTTATCTAATTTAGAAGCTTTACTTCCCAATCTATATTGCATATTTTCATTAGCATATTCGCTAATAATATCTGCAAATTGCTTAAATTGTTCTTCAGTAAATTCTAATGCTAAAAAGCCCCGTGCTTTTTCATCATTAATTTCTACTTTTATATATTTACGATCGGTTAAAACAGTTTTTCTTTTTTCTATTTCAACATCAACCGTATTTTCTCTAGCTAAATCAATATTTATTGATTGCCAGCTTCCATTATATTTTTGTCTAACTTGCATTGTTAAACCCCCTTATCTTTCTTTATTTTATTAACTTTATAAGACATTTCCCTATGGTCTAATGCCCATTCATAATAATAAGCAAAATGCTTTCGATCCACTTTGCAAATTGATTTGTCGCAATATATCTTTTCAATTGGATATCCATTTTGTTTGAAATACGCGACCTCTTTTCGTATCTTTGCTATTTGATACGAACATATTTCTGCGCCTTTTAACAATTTTTGTAATATTTGCCTTCTTTCACTATCGTCAAAGCGTGATACTTGAATTGGATTATGCCCCCATAAAACCATTACGCTAACCCCCTTTTTTCATACCATTGGTCACCATACATACGATAACCGCATTTACAACAAGTGCTCCAATCGTAATAAAAATGCAATGTATTTTCGTCTGGTTCACCAAACATATTGCATGAACTTAAAGTTTCACCTGCTTTCATACGACCAATAAAGTCCGTATAATCTTTTACTGGTTCTCTTTCTAACCATTTTTGGAAGCTCCAAACTGCTTGTGCAAACATAGCAGTCATAAATAGAACTCCAATTAATTCAATATTTACATTATCCATTAATTACCCCCTAACTTTTCTTTTTGCAATAAAAGTATATACTGTCCAATTCCATCTATTTTTTTTAAGATTAGACATATAATCCATAGCTAATTTTTCAGCCATAGATTTACCTTTATCGGTCATAATGTCAAAATAATATTTGTCATTTGAACCATTTACTTCATAATTATAAATATATCGCCATACATTTTTATTTTTAGTTTCTGGCATTTTATACCCCCAATAAGTCTTTAAAGACAGTTTCGTTAATTTCTTTAACATTAACTTTTGAGTTTTCAAATGCAACTCCGTCTTTTGTCATATATCTATATTGTGGAATTTCTTCATAACCGTCCGTATATTCTTCAATATCGATCGCATTATTCATTTCCAACAATTTTGCATATGCTGGTTTGCTGTTCAAATTAGCAACAAACTTTTCATATGTTTTATATGTCTTTGCAGAAGCATATAAATATTCATTATTATTTATATGTAATGCAATATTCCAAGTTTCATAATTAGACCAACCGTTATAATCATTCCACTTATATTTTGCAATTGCTCCAGAGTGACTATGTCCTAACATATCGCATTTTTCGGATACAATATCATAACCCCGTTTTCTGAGATCGCTTATCCTTTGTGCATATGTAGGCATATATTTTTTCTGGAAAGTTGTTCCACATACCCAACTTTCTGCATTTAATAAATTTAAAATGCGTTCAGTTTGTGGTATTTGTTTTGTTTCTTCCATTATTCCCCCTATACTTTTTCCAATAATGTTGGACTTACATCCCACATTTGAATTGGATTTTCTCTTTTTACTCGGATATTTTTAGGCATTATCTTTTCAATAATTGCTTCAAAATCGCCGTTTCTGCTACTTTTAACAATAACTTTGTCGCCAACTGCAAACTGGTTTTTTACTTCAGCATTGCGTTGCCTAACTTTGTCATTGTGTAAAACAATCATATAATCGGTTAATTCGGAACTATCTTCAATGCTAAGTCCGTCTAACATTAGTTTGATTGTTTTTTTTCTATCTATAATTTCATGGTTTGTTATTTCAACCATTCATTACCCCCTTATTTATTTTAATTTTATTGGGTCGTCCCAATAAAAATCTATTTGTTGTTCGTCGTGTTTAATTTTTGCTTTACATATTTTTGTATGTTGCAAAACTGTCTCTTTAGTAAACCCCAATATTTTTAAAGAAATTTGACAATAATTACATCTATCGCCACAATCTTTACAATAATTGTTATAAAATAAACTTGGTTTATTTTTTATTTGGTTTTCTTCTACTTCTTGATTACAAGAATTACATAAATATAACATTTAAACTACAACCCCCTCTCGAACGATATGTATATCTCGTCCTAATTTGTTATATTTTGCTCGACAATTTAAACAAGAAATATATTGTATTTCCGTTAAATAATCGATCGTATTTACAATTTTTGCACTTTTACAAAATTTGCAAGCTACGACTTTTTTGTGTTTTATTTTATATGACAATTTACCCCCTTATAAACTTCCTAAAATCAAATCAATTTCAGCAAGTGCTAATTTATCATTTTTTTCTTCACAATCAAAACAAATATCATCAGTAGATAAATTGTCAATTGTGTTGCATTCTTTGCATTTCATTTGTACCCCTTAAGTATCTAAACAAACAATATAATTATATCAAAAATACTTAAATAATATATTTAAATACAATAAAAAACAGCAAATTCAATTGCTAGCAATAGATATTGATAGTCCTTTATACTTGTTAAGCTTTGATATCCATTTTTGGTAAAACAAATCCTAGCTATAGTTTCGTGCTATATTCTGATGAATTCTAAAGATAATGCAGATAAAAAGTTTTCCAACATATCCCCGCTATCGATAATTGTAAATGCCAATACATCATCATTAATTACTACCGAACATTCAAAATGATTTATTTTATTCATATAAATTGCTACAAAAAATTCATTATGATAAATATGAATTCCGCCATTATGTTCGTCTGTTGGTAAAACTTCTTCGGTTTCTTTTAGAAATGCGAAAATATGCACTTTTTCTAAATAATGCTTGATACTTTCATAACCAAAGTTAAATTCTTCTATAAAATCCATACCAATATGCTAATCAGCAGAAGTGACTTTTTCATCTATATCTAAAATTTTACAAAACTGACATACATTACATTTACCGTCTAATGGAACCCATACATGGCCCTCTTCTTTACAATCTCTTTTTTTGAAAACTGATCGGTTTTTATCAGCCATTTCTCCTAATTTAGACCAATTATTTCGTAAAGCTTCATGAGTTAATACAACTTTATTCCATTCTTTTTTATAAATATTTATTCGATCGACAATATCATCTGGTGTTGCATTTGCTTCAAATAATTCTTTTACAGTTTTGTTTAAATTATTTTTTTCTGATTGTGTTGCAGGTTTATAACCTAAATGTTCTAACAAAGTCATTCTTATTTTATTTTTTTCTTTTTTTTCTAATTGCTTAATAGTATGACTATCGTTAATTGACTCTAGTTTGTAGTCTGAATTAGAACTAGGGTCTAGTTCATTATTGACCTGCCCCCCCAGTTCATTTTTAGTAGATATATATTTAACTGTATATAAATTGCTTGTTTGACCTTTATCATCTATAAATCTTGGTTCAATGGTTATTGCTCCAACATTTTCTAATTCTTTTAAAGCTCGTTTAACTGCACTAACAGATTTATTACATTTTTTGCCAATTGTCATATGACTTGGAAAACAACTTCCATTATCTTTGTCTGCAAATCTACATAATGCTGAATAAACTCTAATTGCACTATCAGAAACATTAGCTTCAATAAGCCATTCTGGTATAATGCTAAAATAAAATTCATTGATTATTTTCAATGTTAATCCTTTCAGATATACAAATAGCAGGCTATAAACCTGCTATTTGATTGTAATAACTACTTATATACAGATTTTTTGTCTGCTATTTCCTTAACAACATCATCAATATTATTGAGATCGACTTGCTTAGGTTTAGGATCGACTTCTTCTTTTTTATCTTGTGTTGATTTTGGTTTTTTTTCTAATTTAGGTTGTGGTGCTAAATAATCAACTAACCAAACATCACTTTCATATAATTCTATTCCAATACCTAATCTCATACCACATCTTTTAATTGCGTCTGATAAGCATTCTTTACCTCTTTCGCCATTTGTAAGTATTTTAATATTTTTTTCTGGATTAGGATTATAAAAAGGTTTGTCACACATACCTATTTCTTCAACTATTCTAAATTCATTATCAATAGTTCCAGAAATTTTATAAACAATACCAGTTAATATGCTTTTTTCTTCCCCTGTATTTGGATTAGTAAAATTGTCATATAACATTTCTTTAATTTCCATATTTACATCTGGTATTATTGCAATTAATCTTTGTGTTACTTGTGTATGTTCTACATAAGCTATACCCTCTTTTTTATATGAAACTGGTAATTTCTTTACGAATTTATCATTCCATTTTTTTGATAATGCAACTTGCATTTCTCTTATTGGTTTAACCATTTCTATTCCCCTTTTTTCTATTATCTATAATTCCATTTTCTTGATACCAAAGTATAAAATTAGTTCTATCCCAAATTGGTCCCTGCTGTAAAACATAATCTGGTTCTGGTAACTTATTATGGAATTTCCATTGTGCTACTTTTTTTCTATCCACATTTAAAAGAATTGCGATCTCTGATATTCCTATAGGAATAACTGGTAATAATTGTTCAGGCATTACTTCCTCTCTGCATAAAAGGTGGTTAGTGTGTTCTTACAGGGTACTGCAGTAACCACCTTAAATGCAACTTACATACGCATACTTTTCATATAAGTGTGAATATACTTAAATAACATATTTATATACTATTCATCTTTAACGACGAATTCATATCCAAAATTTTGTAAAACTTCATAACATATATTTTCTAAGTCATTTAATTCAAAGCTAATTATTCCATTAGTTGAACCGTCTGGCATAGCAATATGCACAAATGGTTTGCTACCACTTCCAATTGATAAATGCGCTATATCACTTTGTTGTTTGCCTTTATTAAAAGCATTTACTAATGGTTGTATCTGTTTTCCACTTTTTACTTCTACTCTAAAATTTACTGCCCAATTTTCTTCATGTCCATTTTGCGACATATATTTGCTATCTGGTATTTTTAAAGCTTTTTTCGCTAAATTTTGTTTTCTTCTACCTTTATTTTTATTTCTTCTACCAACACATTTAGGGCATTTACATTTATTCTTTTTTTCGCCTGTTCGATCGCAGTCGCCTATAAAGCTTTTACTATTATTTTTCTGACTTAAACTTCCATTTAAACCATTTTCTTGATTTTTTCGTCTTTTCCAATCGGAATAAGTTTCATCTTCTCTTATATCAAATTCTCTATTAGCCATTTATATTTCCTGTATATTCAAAGCTGTAAGTTGTAACTAAGTGTCTAAACCCACTTCCATATTTTATATTCTGTGTGCGACCAAAACTGTTTTTAAAAGCCATTTTTCTTTGCTTTTCGTTTTCATATTTAATAATTGTTCTATTTTCATTATGAATAGCATTTTTAAAATTTTTAGATATATCTTTTAATTTCCATAATGGGCTTTTAGATAAACTTGCATACATAGGTGCTGAACTAAATTTTCCATAAACATTATATCCTCGATCCACCATATCTTTTGCAGTAGCATTTAAAAATTTTATTCCTAATCCAAATCCGCAATAATCTGGGTGTATAACTAACCTGTTAAAGTGCATAGCATATTTTTTCTGTGCTGATTTAGTACTTCTTCTTCTTGGAACATAATTGTTATAACTTATAAATCCTATTTGCATATCACCATAAAACATTCCATAATGTTGATTTATACCACCAACTAATCGATCATTTAAATAGTGATATTTGCTAAAGTATTTCCAACTTTCCCCTGTGATTGGTTTAATTGTGAAATTAAGTTCTTCTGATTTTTTGAAGCTACTCCGAAGTCGCCTCCTATCTATGAACTTTTGCGTGTTGCAATCTATAATCCAGTCTGGATTTAACCATTCAATTATGTCATAATGACAAGCTATTAAAACAACTTGCTTATTTGTTTTTCTTGCGTGTTTAGATATACAATGCGACATAACTTTTGCTACCGTTCGATCGACAACACTTGTCCATTCGTCAATAATTGTTAAATTGTCATCATTAGCCATTTGTAATGCACATTCTGCTCTTGCTTTTTGTCCATTAGATAATGTATAAGCTGGTCTAATCCAACATGGAACAGAAGTTAAACCAACACCAGATAACATATTTGCAATTTCATCATATGAAAAATTATCACTAAATTGGTCTATTACTGCTTTATCATCTTGTAATAATTCTTTAAAAGCATTTTCCCCATAAATCTGTTTTCCTAATGTTGTTTTACCAGAACCACTAGCACCAACAATTAAACCAATATTAAATTCTGTTTCTATATCTGCTTCAATAACTAAATGATGTTCGCTTTTTTTTTCCATATCTATATCCAAGCTTTGTCCTGCTTTTATTCCTCTAAAGCTTTGAACAACAGGCGAACTTAAATGAACTTCATATTTTTTTAATTTAGTATTCGGCATTCATGTCCTCTTTCTGTTAATTCAACAAATAAATTTTCTTGTTCTTTTTCATTTTGTGCAACTACCACTACTAAATATTGTGCTTCGTAAGCTTCTGGATTAGTTTCTGCTGTATCTTTTGCTGTAGTTTCTAATTGGTTTAGTTCATCTATAAAATCATTTAAATTATATATTCCTATTCCGTCTGTCAAATTTACATCATTAGCTAATAATTCATTTACCATATCTGATAATTTTTCATTATTCCAATCCCCAACTTCTGTTAATTTATTATCTGCAATTATATAAGCCATAGCTTCATTTTCATTTAAAAATGCTCTTTCAATAGTAGGAACTAACCAATCATTATTATTTTCTTTTATTCCGTCTGGTGCTTGTTGTTCTCTAGCTTTCAAATATTTCAAAGCTTCTAACCTACCGTGTCCTGCAACTAATTTGCCTGTATTACTATCTACAATTAATGGATTTGTAAAACCAAATCGCTTAAAGGATCGAATAATTTCTTCTATATCGTGTTCTTTTGGATTATTTTCGTTAGGTTTTATTTGTTCTAATATCTGGTAATTTATACTGTGTTCCATAATTACAGTTTAGCAATTCATTAGGTAATTCTTCATCTAAATCATCTAAAATTATTTCGTCAAACCACATGACAATCCTTACAAGTCATTAAATAAACATTATCTACTAATGTGAAATATTCTTTATTTAAAACATATTTTTTACCCATAAATTTTTTAAAATATAATTTTTTATTACATAATCTGCAACAATTCCAACCAGTTAAAAGTTGTGCTATATCATTCATTTATTCTCCAACATTTTTTACTTGCATTCCAATGGTGCCAACCGTCATTATATGCCAACCAACTTGCTACTTTTGTAGTTACAACAATATCAAAGCGATCGGACGAAATTTTAAGCTTTTTAGACAACCAAGCCCAAGTTTTATCATTAAATTGCCATATACCTTTATCTTGCGTTCCATTTTTATTATTATTTATTGCATATTGTCTGCCTGTGCTTTCACAATAAATAATTCTTATAGCTTTTTCAAAATCATCTACTTTAAAATTATCTAAAACAACTTGGTGATAATCACTCATTAGCTCAACTATTTCTTGTCTATCTCGACAATTAATATATTGGCTTATCGTTTCTGTGGTGGGTGGTAGGTTTAGTACGCAACCCAACATTACTTCTAATAACATTAACTTTTATACTATATAGACATAGAGATGAAATACAGACCATAAATCCATTGTTCCAGACTTTTCCAGAACCGCAACCTATACAAATTGTGTTTTTAGCCATTTTTATATGCCCTGCTTAAGTTTAATCACATATTTAAATCTATTCAAGGTTTATTAAATATTCAGCAGTAACACCTAATCCGTCTTTTCCAAACAATAAATATTGACATGGTCTGCCCATACTTGCTAATTGTTCTTGCGCAAATGTATTATAACTTTCAGTCGATCCATTAATCCATAATCTTACATCATTTATATATTGTGTATTTGGCGTATGATAATGTCCTGCACAAGCATAATTGAAATCTTTCATCATACCTGCACTTGCTAAAGCTTTCCAACCTAATATTTTTCGTCCAAAACCATACCATGGAAACCCACCGAAACCTCTAACTTGGTCGCCGTGAAATAAGAAAAATTTTAGTCGATCTCCTAAATTTGCTACATCATACCAACTTCTTTCACCTTTATCGGCAGGAATACTAAATGATATTCTTTTTTCGTCTTGAAAAGACATTTCTACTATTTTATAAAGCATTCTATCTGCGTTACTTTCTGGATTGTAATTTCTACGACTTTTACCACCTAAAGCTCCGTGATTACCTATAACAAAATGACATTGAACTTCTTCAAATTCTGATAATAATTTATTTAAAAAACCAATCATTATTCTTGGTCCGTCAATTGTAACTTGTCTATATAAAGAACTATCTATTAAATGTTCTTGTCCTGGAAATATTAATTCACCCTCAACAATATCACCTAAAGCAAATACTGCTATTTTTTTCACTGGGTGCGCTTTTCTTTGTATTTTTGCTATGTCGCATATTTTATCTGCATATCTTAAAACTCGTTCTTCTGCTATTTCTGTATTATAAGTCGGTGTTACTTTTGCTAATTGAATATCACTAAATAATGCAATTGCTATTTCTTCTTTAGCTTTTCTTGTATCTTTTTTAGGTGCTCTGACTTTTGGTATTTCAATTAAATGTAAATTATTTTTAACTGCTTCATATACTGCATTTACTAAATCTTCTTTTTTATGTTTAGCTTTTTCTAATTGTTTTAAAAGTTGTCTATTTGTTTTTTTAAATTCTTGATTTTGGTCTTGAAGCTTTGAAAATTCTTCTATAGCAAAGCTATCAAAATCTTTTTTATTCTGTTTCTTTGACATATTCACCTATATAATCTGAAATTGTTTTATAGGCTACTTTCCAACCGCATATATCTTGTAACCAAGAAATTACTGCTTTTCTAGGATAGCCCTGTTCGACTTTTTCGATCGCAATATGAAACTGTTCTGTTCTTTCGGGTGTTTTTTCCCAGTAGCTTTTTTTAGTTTTTTCTAAAAGCTCTGGGTTATTTTTTAAATAATCTTCAAATTTTTGCATATATTGTGTTTCTAAACAAAATTTTAGCTTAATTATCGATAATTATGTGTATTTAAATATAAAATTTATGTATTTTGTCGTAGTTAGATTTTATAATGCAAGTAAGTAATTAAGAGAATAAATTATCCATAAATTGTAATTAGCTAGATTGTTTATAGAAAATAGGAATATTTTCCTTCTCCTATAAACCAGATTAACTTCTGTCCATAATCTAGCTTTTTACATTAAAACAGTAATTAAAGTAGCGATCGATATTCCCGCAATAATCCAACCATAAATTTCTTGTCTAGTTGGTCTAGTTGCTAAATCTTTTTGTATTTGGTCTAATTTGTCAAATAATTTATCAATATCTACCATTACTTTATTTATCATTTCCTTTTGTGTATATCCGTTATTTTCTGGCATTACAATACTCGCTTCCGTGTTTGCAATTACAAATCTGAACAAAGGAACCGTCATCTTTAGTTCTTACTAAACACATTAGTTTCCACCACAGCAACCGTTACCGCAACAGTCCATAATTACTCCTTATTTTCTAAAACCGATCGTTAATAACCAAATAATTAATGTTATCAAAGTAGCTAATGCAGTAATTTGTTGTGCTGAACCAGTAAGTGTTAATGTTGCAATAACTAAACCAACAAGTGTCCAAGCCAAATTTAATGTTTCTTTTATAGCTTCTTTTAACCAATTAATGAATTTATTTATCAATTCAATCTCCTCATAGCCATAGTAGCAACAGAAGCTATTCTGGCAAGAATAGTAGGAACAACTACCTCTTGTGCTTTTTCTCGTTGGTCATCTGTTAAATCGCTACCAATTTCACTTATATTTATTTTTGACAAATCTGTATCAATAATAGCAGTAATGCCTTCAGTTCTTAATTTTTCAAACTGTATTTCTACAACAACATCAGCAAATGTATATGGTTGTAAAGCTTCAGCTGAATTTTCTACTGCTCTTTCTACATATTCTTCAACAGCTTCAGCAATAACTTCATCATCTTTAGCATTATTTGCAATTACTTGTACATCATCTTTATTATCTACTTGTAAAACTTCTGCAACTATTTCAACTTGTTCTTCTGTTAATGTTTCTTCTTGTGCTATTTCTATAACTTCTTCAACAACTTTAGCTACCACTTCAATAACATCTTCGCTAACTTCTGTAAGATTTTCCAATCCTGCGTCATTAACTTGTTCAATGATTTCAACAGCTTCTTCTGTTTCCAATTCTTCAACATATTCATCTATAATTTTTTCAGTTTCTTCTTCTGTTAGTTCTTGGTCGATCTCAATAATTATTTCTTCAATTACTTGTTCAACTTCTTTAACTTCAACAGCAATTTCTTCTTCAGTAAGTTCTATATATTCTTCCTCAACATTTTCCTGTATTGGCTCAACCAGAACTTCCTCTGTATCTTTTTCAATTTCTTTATCATCATTTACTTCCTCATCTACTATGTTTTCATCAATAATATCTTCTTCATTATCTTCAATAATTATTTCTATATCTTCTGGTATTTCAATAATTTCAATTTCAATTTTTAATTCTTCTTCCAATTCTGCAATATCATTTTCAATTTGTTCTTCAATAGATACATCTTCATCTGGAAATTCCAAATCTGTCCCTTTATCATCATCTTTGTTTTCCACTTCAGGTACCATAACATCATTATCAGGAAGCTCCTTTTCGGTATCTTGTTCTTCATCTACAATTATTATAGTTTCTTCCTCTGGCTCTTTTTCTTCTTTAACTTCTTCTGGTATATCACAATCACCTCTTTCAATTTGTGCATTTGTCATATAACAACCATACAATTCCTCATTTTGTTTTCTTTCATTATCTCTTTCTACTGTTCCGTCTTTAACTTCATTTTCTGTATATTCAGAAGTAGAACCGTCATCATTTACTACAACATATAAAGTAGTAGTTGTTGTTGGCGGTGGCGGTGGCGGTGGTGGTGGTG
>Ga0213860_10000638_pt1 | contig 14088 bp, 16 predicted proteins | sample PICome_3_FD_160118 | JGI IMG/M metagenome (GOLD analysis project Ga0213860, IMG submission 160118) | Coastal seawater microbial communities near Pivers Island, North Carolina, United States - PICO550 | ecosystem: Environmental > Aquatic > Marine > Coastal | place: USA: North Carolina...
CAATGACCTCTTGGAGCAAGCCGACATTGAACCTAGTAATAGGTGGTCTAAAAAGATTAGGAAGACTTACAAAGGTAAGAATAAACCTAGTTTATTGTATAAAACTTTGAGAGTAAACTCTAAAATCAAAGTAATTGATGGGTTTGGTGTCGAGAGGAACCCGCTTCTTCGTGAGATAGCACAACATACTAGGCGTGGTCATTGGGCTCACTATGGTATCAATGGTAATGGTAAGTTATTTGGTAAATACACTAAGAGTGTTTATCGCAAACCTAAAACTATTGGTAAGTTATCTAATGGTTTAATAATTAAAGATTACACATTGGAGAAATCAGAATAGTGTACATGTACTCAGAAAAACAAATTCAGAAAGCAACTTCTTTTGGTGCAGTTCTAGAACCTGTTATGGTAAAAGATTTACAGAAGTGGGATTTAGTTTTTTATGAGAACAGAATTGGAGAAGACGGAGATTGGATGATTTTTATTCGTTGGACTTTAGCTTACGATTGTCATTGTAATATTGATATAAAATATACTGAACGTAGATTAAAACATTTAGCTACTTTAGTTGATGAAAATGGCGAAGAGTTTACAGATAAAAGTTTAAGTTCTGCTTGGGGAATGGGTGCATCTCATGGAATGCATAAGTTAACTTCTATGAGATATGCTCCCGAAGGAATAGACAGATACCCTACTAAAACACATATTACTCATGTTAATTATGATGATGAGGGAGACCCAAAGTACACTCAGTTTTATAAAGACGATATAGTTTTTGTATTACGAAATGACCCACTAGAGTTAGACGCTTATCCAGTTATTGAAGGTTGTAGTGAGTGGCAATATATGTCTGAATCTTTTTGTCGTGAATTACATAGCCCTAGAGCATTTCATGATTGGATATTAACAGATGTTAATAAAGATTGTATTAGGTGTGACGAATTAGGAGTTACTAATTATTCTAAGGAACAAAGCGAAGGTGGATATTTTGGTCTAATTGATTGGACTTATGTATGGGATAATAAAATAAATAAATGGATTTCTGATAGAGAACGTATAAATAGATTGTTACATAAAAAAGATTATTCAAATGAAACTTTTACATTTCAAGATGAAGATTGTGCAGATTTATATTATATATTAAAAGGTATGTTAAACGATAAAGAATCAAAATCTTTAGGACAGAATGCAACTGAAGTAAACACATATGAAGTTATGTTAAAGATGTTAGATATGTATAACGAAAAACTAGATAGATTTAATAAAATTTACAAGCTTTATCAACAAGACAAGTTGACTATAGATAATTGGTATAACTTTTACTATGGCGACAATATAAAACGAAAAAGCAGAAAGGTGGTAAACTGTTAGCATGGAAATATTAGGATTTTTCTTGCTAGTCTATATAATATCTAAAATCATATGATAGAAATAGAATATATAGACTTAGATGACATAATTGAGGCTGATGATAACCCCAAAGACCACGATATTGGTGTTATATATCAATCTATAAAGCGTTTCGGCTTTAATAATCCAATCATGCTTAATGAAGCTACAGGAAAGCTACTTGCAGGACATGGACGACTTCAAACCCTTAAAATGATGAAGGATAATGGAGAGCCTGCACCCGATAGGATAAATGTAGAAAAAGATTTAGAAGATGACAGAATAGAATTTTGGTATGTTCCTGTTTTAAAAGGTGTAAGTATTGACAATGTAGCTGAGGCACAAGCATATTTGCTTGCAGACAACCGTATTACTGAGCTTGGTGGTTGGAAACCAATGGATTTAATGGAAAGTTTGACTGAAATCATGGAACAAACAGGCAATTTAGAAGGAACTGGTTACGATTTAGAAGATGTTGAAACAATACTTGGCGACATGGAGAGCACTACATTTAATGTAAGCGAAGAAAGTGTTGCAGATGTAAAGGACGAAACTGAAGTAACTGTTGCAGTTGGTCGTTATAAATTCAAAGTTCCCGCTGATGACTTCTATGATTGGGAAGAAATGGTGCAAAGTTCTACAAATTCTAAAGATGTTGTTGATATATCACTTTGGATTAAGGAAAGTCTGGGACTAAATTAGTCACCAGAGATGGCAGGGAACTACATCAAACCCTATAAACATTGGGCTTTTACACAAATCTAGAGTTTGTGAAGAGATGCGCAAGAATAAACATTAAACCCCGCAAACATTGAAAATTTCGCTATATATATTAAAAATCCCTTTATTTACTAGCATTACTGTTATCTGGTATTGAGACAGCAAGGAAGCATCAGGTTCCCAGAAGACGACATTAAACCCCATAAAGACAGACTAATTCCCAAATTCCCATATAGAGATGTAAATTCCCATATGGAAATAGCAATTCCCAAATTTAGATACAACTCTCCCACCCCGTCCTTATGCCTGAACGTTATTCAGGGGGGTGCTCGGGTCAAAATTGAATTAATGGATATAGCTCACCGCGAGCCTAGAAATCAAGTATGTATTAAGAGGCTTGTATTATAAGGGGTACCCGAAGATACCCCCTAAATAGAAGCGCTACTTACCTGTCTTCATTCCAGTCATCAAAGTCTGAACTGAAGTAAAAGTATGCACCACCAACAATACCCATGAACATGAATGCCCATAAGGTACCAGCTATCATGGACTTAACCCAGAATAAACCTGGGTGTGTATGATAGTCAGTTGCTGTAGGTACTAGCAACCAAGCAAGAAATGCAAATAATGTTTTCATTATTCATCACCTCCGTAGTTGTCTTCTTCATTTAGTTGTATTAGATATGGCAACAAGTCAGTTCCATAAATAAGCGATTGCTCTTTATGTGAATTTGAATCGTCCCAATGACTATCTAAGAATCTAGCAAGTTCTTCATTGAAGCCCTTTCTAACTGGATTCTTACAATAACCTACAAACGAATGTAAGTTAGTTACATATTGTAGAGCCTCTTTATATCTACCTTCATTCAATAAGTCTGAAAGAAGATGTACATATCTCCAACATGCGTCTAAGAATGCCATGTTCTTAATTAGTCTATCTGCACGTAAGTTAGAATTGAATGCTCTAACTTCCATTGTTGTACCATGACCATTAAGGTTTAGTGCGGAATATCTACCGGCTTGCGACCTTCTTCCGTTCTTAATGACATCGTAGAATATCTTACCGAGCTTACCTGCATGCAGGTCGTCTCTATCAGATTCTCTATCGAATGGTACATTGTAATGGCACCATTGGTTTGCAGACCTTTGACATATGATTTCCAAGAACGGTTTACCGTCATCGTCAACATATAGTTCAAAGGTTCTCCACAGAACTAGGAACAAGTAAAGTTCCGCATCTGTAAAGGCAGCTTTAGGCATATGTATGTGTATACCTGCACTGTCATTCCAATAGCCAGACAAGCCACCTGCATTGTCTTGGACAATCTGTGCAAATGGTCTGAATGCTTCAACTGTCATTGGTTGAAAGTTAAATTCAACACCACAGCTAAGTGAGCCATCATATTTTGCTATTACTGGATTGATGTAAGGATATGTTTCTCTACCCCTACTTATTGCATATTCACGCATGTGCTTGTAAAGATGTTCATTCGATTTAAGAATGATATCTTGTACAGGACTCCAGTCGTGTATGCTTCCATATTCGCAACTATAGTCACAGTAACTATGGTCAGCGTCGTAACAGTAATCGCAGTTACAGTCACATTCACCACCATCGTATTCTGCTTCTAGTTCCATACCCATAGGGATACCAGTTTCCCAATATCTCTTTTGGATATTTTTAGTTGCTTGCTCCGTAGAGCATTTACCATTTCTTCTACCAGCTGGTAGACCAATAGTATTTTTGTGTACAACAAAGACACCGTGCGAACTACGCACCGAACTCAATGAGTCCGGTGTTTCGTCTACGTCGTATCTTATTTGTTCTGTACTTCTAGGCATGATTATTATCTCCTATCGTTTTTTTATTATATTGTGTTACCAAGGCGTGTCACTGGTTGAGCAGGCTCAATAGCTTCCTCTACCTCTTCCTCAGTAGTTTCTTCTTCTGGTTGCTCCCAGAGAGAATCAATTTCGTCTTGAGATATTTCCAAGTCGTCATCGTTTCTCAATAAGAACTCCATAAGATGTTGATACTTATGATGATTGTCTTGTATGAATTGAACAAATGCTTGCTCAATGTTTAAGACTCCATCAAAGCCTTCATCATGTGTGTTCCTAATCAGATTCTCTTCAGCATCTGACCATTCGTCGGCTTGATTACGCCAAGTACTGATTTCATTTAGCAATGATTCATCAGGACCTAGTTCATTATCCCAACCGGAACTGTCTGACTTCCACATTGTGAAGTCATACAATGCTTGAACAAATTCTAAGTTCTTAAGAACTCTATTGCCCTTAGCATTGGAGTTGAAGTATCTTAGCTCAATAGTGTTATTGTGCATAAGGTTGATACCTTGATACTTGCTTGAGTTGTTAGCACGTCTTGAACGAACAACCGCTGCAATAGCATTAGGCACATCGTGATACTCTAGTTGGTCCCAAGATGTCCAGCTGTTGCTTGGTCGTTGTGCAATGTATCTAAGCAATCCGTTTGCATTCCATTGCAGTGCTTGTAGCGCTGACAAGAATGTATAACCGTGTTGCTCAGTGAATGCGTCCCATGGTATATGTATGTGAATACCTACACCACCAACACTGTGTGCTTTGTAGTTTTGCTCAGTCATGTACCAGAATGTCTTAGGAGCATTTTGCCATGCTCTCATGGACATTGGCTGAGAAATAAACTCAGCACCAGTAGCTGATGGTAGTGAGCCATCATGTTTGATGTACATTAACTGTGGTGCTACATCATGTGACATCTTACGATAGTCATTAGGATGGAATGTTTCTAATGTTCTCTGGAACAATTGCATTGGTCCAACATTAGATTGTTCTCTAGTATCTCTAGCAATAAGCTCGAGCTCTAGACCCATAAACAATCCATACTCTCTGTGCCATGATGTACATCTATGGTTAGGTACATCATGTTCAGAACAGTAAGCATAGTCACCACTTGAGCCTTCTGTATATGTTGAGTAATACTTGCCATCGATATAGTCAACATAATAGAAGTCTGGTCGATAGTTGTATGAGTTCTTCTCTTTGTTTAGGCGTATGCCATGAGAAGGTTCAACCCAACCATCGTCAGTTACTCTATTCTCTGCTACTCTACTTGAGTATCTCATTCTGAAATCACGGTCTTCCATCATAGAGTCAATCCACATAGCAATGTGGTCACCTCTTAAATCGTCTGACCTGTATTGAGCAGGAAATGAATCAAGAATAGGACTGAACCTATCCATGAACTCTACTCTCTCAGATGAGTTACTTGTCATTTGACTAGTAATAGCATCCTTACGTAACGTAGTTAACGTAAAGCCAATGTTCATTCTTGCTGACATAGGAAGTTTCCTAAGCCATGTAAGATAACGTCTGGTCTCTACTGGTAACTTAAGGTCATTGACATCAATGTCGATGTTGTTGTCCTCTAGGAACTCTTCATCAACTCGCCAATCATAGTCACGTCTACCAATTGGTTTATCACCAGTATCGTCAACGTGTCTTAGTCTGATTGGTCTGTCATTGGCTGCCAATTCCATATCTTCGTTACTGTTGTAACTAGCTATAACCCAAGCTTTTTGCCAAGGGTTATAAGATAGTCCATAAGTAGCAATACATTGATAACAGATTCTGCTTCTGTTATTTTGATAGCTACGTACTTTGTACCAGTCAAGCATCATCACATCATACTTGTGATGACACAATTTACATGCAGAGTACTTACGGTTGTCAGACCATCTGACTTTACTTATCCAGTTGCCTGAATAGTTGTCAAATACTTGACCACCATTTGACCTACCATACCAATAACCTCTCTTAGCTGAGAACCAACTCTTAGCTGTAGCTGACCTGTAATAAAGTGAGTCGTAACTCAATTCATTACCATTGCCAGGTAAGGCATATGATATATAGTTATCAGTAACCATAGGAATACCAATGTATCGTAATGGTAAAGTGTCCCATTGTTTAGGATACATTTGATATTGGATATGATTTCTAAGAACAGAACTTATCTCATTCTGTGAATAGTCATCAGAATCCGCATTACCACTGGATATAGTCTCATAATGACCTATCCAAGTTGCTCTTGGGTTACTGTAATTAATAGCTCCGAATCTATCACTCAATAGATTACGTAACCAATTAATTCTGGAACCGTATGTATAGTTGCTTTCCAATATAGAGTAGAAAGGTTCAGTCACGAATACTGAATATAAACTATTCAATACTTCTATGACAGTCCTAACGTCTACATTATGATTACTTGCGTAAGCATAAGCTCTATTGGATACAACGTCCTGCATACTGCGTTTCCATTTTGCAGATGCCCCATGAAAGTCTCTAACATTTTCTGATGCTAGTGACTCAATGAGTTCGGCAACGTCAATAGATACAATTGCATTGTACTTCTTCTTACTACCAGTAAGGTTAGGAGTTTCACGCAACCATCTATTGTAAGTGTACTCAGTATTGTCTTGATGAAGTGGGTGGTCTGCACCACTACGACTTTCATCTACAATATTGAGATACTGTGCCTTAATATGCTCATACGGGAGCTTAGACCCCCGTATGATACCTGTATATTCGGACATTAGTTTGTCTCCTTTATATTTTTATTTATTTGTAATTAGAAAGGAAGCTGTTGTTGCTCCGTTCTTTTTTTCTTGGTTGACTTTTTAAAGTCAGCTTCTGCTTGTATCTGAGCACCTTCGTACTCTGAAGCGTCTGCTATATAATTACCAAGTTGACAATCTTCAGTACATGTTCTGACACCGTAGACTGTAATAGCTTTATCACAGTCAAAGCATCTCCATATACCGTTCTCATCAATTTCAGCCCATAGACCGTCCATTGCATCTTCAATGGTTTGGTAACCAGTGTTAGCTTGCAATGTTTCCCATGTTCTAACGAATGCATCATCTTCGAGCAATTGCTTGTCATAAGTCAATCCCTCAGCTTTGATTGCTTGTCGCTCTAAGTGAGCTTGAGCTTCATCGTTAATATGGTCATCGTAGTAAACGATTTCACCAGTTGTTGGGTCAACATACCCATCAGCTCTAGTGTCAATCAAGTCGCTGTCTCTTGAGACAGGTGGTTGATAACCGTTCCACTGCTTGCCAGGCTTGTATGGCTTATATGTCTTAACTATCTTAGGTCTACAGTAAGAAGAGTTTGAATACCAAACTTTCCCATCATATTGACCATAGTGAGAGTTAATAATATAAGTCTCTCTCTTGTGCGCTTTGCTAGCAGACAAGAACACAAACTTGTTGTGTCCAATGATTTCACCAAGCATTTCTCGCCAAGCTTCATCATCTAACACTGCATCAAGGTCTGTGTGGTTAAACAACATCTCATTGATGTATCTTGTGTCAGATATGTCTTGCTTTGCAGGTGGTATAAATGCGCTAGGCAATATACCATTGTGTGCAAACACAAGGTCTTTTCTTTGTTTTCCGCCACTCATTACTTTGAATGGGTGTACATTAGGTATACATATAGAACCGTGTGTAGCGATTCTTGTGTGTACCAATATGTCGGATTGACCATACTCTTCAACGATTCTGTCAAAGTTCATCTTGAACTTTTGCATCTTCATTGTTTTGTATGTCTTTACTTTGCCGTCATCAATGTAAGCAATACCGCCACCATCTGGGTTGTTCTCCCACATGGATGTCAAAGCATTGTCATCTATTGTATGTCCGGCTGGCACTGATGCGATAATACACATAAGTTATCCTCCTATTGTTATTATTATTTTATTGTATTGTTTAAAGTATATCACCATTTGACATTGCTGTCAAATCCTCTACAGAGTAGAGCTTCTGATACCATGGACTAATCCATAGACCATCGTGATATAAGTTAAATGATTGTGAATAGCTGAATCGCCTTACAAATGTAAATGCAACCATACTACTCCAATCGGTTAACACCATGTTTGCAAGCATAAATGCTTCACTAGCACTCAATTGATTGAATACTTCCGGAACTGCATCTATTACTTCTAACATAGCTCTGAAGAATTTTGCATCTGTTTTAACAGTAAAAGCATTTGTTTCAGGTAGGTTTATCCAACCATCCTGTATAAACTTAGCTTCCTTTGCTAAAAGGTCAGCATGCTTCTTCAATTGTTTTCTATCATTACTTGTTAAGTAACTCATTTTATATAGTCTCCTATAGTTTATTTATTTTATTGTGTAGCAATTGATGGTTCAACGCTTTCGCAGCTGAATGCTCTCTTGCTCTTTGTTCTTGTCTAGCTTTCTTAGCTAAACGAGAATTTCTGGCTCTAGCTTTCTTCTCGACAGAATACTTCCTACCGCCATTGTATTTTGGTTTACGACCCAAGCTAAATTCGTCTACCATTCTTTCGAATGTAGAGTCTTCTGCTTGATTGTCGTCAATCATTCCAAGCTCATGCTTAATTTGATTGTTTAGTTTCATTGTTATAGTTTCCTATTGTTTATATATTTTTAGCATACGTAGTTCTGGGTGCCCGCCCTGTCAAAAACACTGCCGGCTCCCAGCCCGTCAATATGCTATGTTATGTATTTGTTACTTAAATTGTATAAGTAACTTCAAAGCTGAAAATGGGGATGTCTCCACATAATCAATGCTTTGATTAGAGTGTGTTCTTAGAAATGGACTATTGTTTAGCTTATCTCTAAGGTCCCATAACTTTTGAACTTCAAAAGCTACTTCTGACCTACAAGCATTAACATCAGTCATATCTAACAACAAGTTATTATTTCTGACTCTTGCAGCAATTCTTTTCCAAGCAAATGCTTCAATGTCAAAATTAATAAGAAAGAGTAACCATGAGTTAAAATAGTGTCTCTTCTCTGAACATAGAGTTTGCACTGCATCTCTACATGTTTCAGAGTCATGAACCATTTCTCCAAACTGATTCTCTTTCATAACACATGTGCCTTTGTATCTTTCAACAATTGCATCTAGGTTATTTTGTCTTACTTTGTACAATCCAGCTATTGAATCACAACGCTTACAGAAACAGAATGTGTCATACACATGCTCTCCTGTTAAGTCATTAAGCATTTCATTAGCTTCTTTGTGTTGTACTTTTGTGTGGTTTGTTCCACTCATGAGAATAGTTTCCTATCTTCAATTTATTTTTTTGTATTTTCAAGTAGAAGCCGATTGCAGTGGACTGAGCCACTGTTTAGTTTAAGCTAAGTTCTTAATCAAAGCTTCAGCATTTGCTATCTTACTAGCAATAACTATCTGCTTTTTCTTAAGGTCCTTAACTGCCCACTGAGTGTTAAGTACTTTACCACCTTTGTATTTGTCCCCAATGTTGGATTTAAGTACAGTTTTGACTGCATCCTTATTGGCTGACTTTACTTCAGCAGCTAACTTTCCACTCACATAGTCAAGCGCAAAGTTAACATCATCAAGTTGCATTTGCAATTGACGATAGTTTCTTCTTGCTCTTCTAAGTGGAGATACTTTATCAAGCTCTTCATGTAGTGCAAAAGTAATTGAGAATTTATCAAATCCTCTATCCTTAGCTACAGCATACATAGGAGCTCTGTGCTTATCCAGAATGGCTTTCTGGTTATAGCAAGCTTCTATCTGAGCTTCTTTAGTATCTTGAATGGCTTGCTCACATCTTCTTGGTGAACCATCTGCAAATGTGCTAGCACATATGAAACAGTCCTCATAGAAAGACATGGCTGGTCTAGAGTGAGTTGCCTCAACTTCTGACTTACCACCCCCGATGTTTGTCACTTTGTACAGATTACGCATTTCTACTTCTGTATAGACACCGTCTATGTTTTTGTAGAATCGCTTACCTGTCCAGCATGGCTTGACATCGCTGATTACCATACCCTCAGAGTCTCTGACAGTAATACCAAGCTGCTCATGACCTAGCTCTGGAATGTAATTTGCTTCTGCAAATACTTTCTCAAACTTGCCATAAACAGACTTGACCTGTGCAAAGGTTCCCTCTGGATATGAATTTAAGATACTTGTAAAAGTACCTGGGACGATACCTTTGAATTCCCAAACATGGGATTCATCAGTAACCCTGATTACAGCCTCTCTCAAGGCCTCCAAAGATGGAGAGTACAACTTCTGCTTTGCAGCATCAATTGTCTCACATCCAAGGAGTGCGAAAAAGAACATGAACTTGTTCACATTCATTTCTCGACTTAGTATTTTTCTGAATGACTTCAAAAGAATACCCCTTTCGGATTAACCCGGTCTAACTTTTGTTAGACAATTACGGGTGGGCCTAAGCCCATACTGTGTACCTTGCTACGATACACACTATGGACTCAGCCCACTGTAATCGGCTTCCAGCTTGTTATGTTCTCTAGTTTGTTAAGTTGGTACTAGAAACCTGCTTACAAAAGCTAATCGCTTAGCTTTTAACAGCGACCGCGTACTCTACGCCATCTTTGATGAATGTAACATCAGAGACAACTTCTAGTTTCTCTTCTGCATACATATCACCAAACAAGTAATGAATATACTCATTGTTATCCATTACCAATTGGTTAGGTACAAGGTCGACAGTGCTTGCTTTTTCAAGCCATATAGCTTTAGAAGCATGCTTGCAGCCAGAGTATGTATCTGACATTCTGCAGTCTTCTTTTGCCATTAAACGAGATGTAGTTCTCGCATTGACTTTTGAAGCAAGACGATTAAGTTCTCTTCCGAGCCCTTTCATCTGTCCTCCTTATTATGTTGAATTAACGGTTGTAAATTCTCATGCCAAATACAGATATAAGAGTTTGCCAACCGTCCCCGTCCACGTTAATTGCTAGCTAACGTGTACGTCTAGATGCACCGAAAGGCTCAAATGCATCTAGCCTACACGCTAGGGTTTTATTTTCTTTTTATTAATTTACATACATGTACTGGTTCACATGTACATTCTTCGTTATTGGTTAAAAGGGTCATTGTTAATAGCCCTTCTGAGAACAAGCAGAGCAATGAGACCTGCAAGTCCAATGATTAAACCAATCATCGTTTCTCCTTCTGAGCAGTTTAATGTCATGCTCAGGACGGTTTAGTTACTTTCCACTTACGTGTGGCTTACGGCTGGTTGATTGACAGAGATTGCCAGCATCTCCGGACAGAATGACTATTCCTCTTCGTATGCATGGAACATTTCAGCTTCTTTAAGCTCTTGTACCATGTACTCGACGGAATGTACATCCGGGTCTACGAACTTGTTTCGTACACCGGTAATGTCTTTATATGAATCTTTAAAAGAATTCACATAAAAGAAATACCGACGAAACTGTTCTAGACCAGAAAGTTCATAGTCACGCATAAACTCCACAATGCCTCTAAAGGAATACATCCAATAAAGACGACGTGGTGTCGTGACCATGACCCACGCAGCAACTAAGTACTGCATGAGACTCGTCATAGCTATCACCTCCTTTCGGTTCGGATAGTCTTAGAAGTAGATATGATAAAGCCCACTGTTTCCAATGGGCTCTACATGCCTACCTAAATAGGAACTTGCCAAGTTTATTAGCAAGTGTCATAGACATAACAGTGAAGAGCACTGTGTAGACCCAAGCATTCAAGTGACCTTGAATGAGTCCCATAGTTAACTCTTCAACAAGAACTCTCATGAATTCTTTCATGATGTCTCCTTTCTTAGTTTTTCTATGTTACATATGTGACATATGTTCATAGCTTTTGTTGTTGTTTGCATTACCATAAAAGACTTGTTGTGTCTTTTACAGCGTACTTGTTGTACGGTCATATCCGTCCTTTCTTTATATTTTTGATTATATAAAAGTATATATCGACCAATCAGGCCTGGTTCTGGGTGAAAATTTAAATAATATAATAGACTCTACAGTTGCCTATAAAGTCTATATATTATCTAAGTCAATCTCTTGATAAGGTAGAGTTACTACTTCATCTTGTAAGTTATATACTATTTGAATATCTTTAATCTTGACACCTTCAGTTTTAGATATCAAGTTAGCATAAGCTAGACATTGTATATAGTGCTTATAAAGATTGCTAGAGTTAGGATTTCTATAATTCTTGAAGTCAGCAATAGTTACAGTATCATCATCATTGTAGATAACAATATCAGCAGTTCCACCGATACTAGCATCATAAAGACTAGAGCCAGTTTCAGCATATACATTGACTTCAATATCATATGTTTTATTATTAAGAAACTCTAAAGCCTTAGCTATAGCAATATCAATAACATCAATGACTTCTTGTGTTACATCAACTTTTAGAATTGATTTTTTCTTAGCCATTAAGATTGCATTGACATAAGCATTATCTCTAGTTAATTTCTTATTTATATAATACTCAATAAAGTAATGGACAGCATTACCAACAAACAACATGTATTTGTTAAATTCACTATCTTTACTTACATAAGTATTAAATTTATGGTTAAAGATGACATCTCTAACATCTTTTGAAATAGGTAAATATTTCATAGATGATGGAGAAATCATTTTCTTAAATGTAGCCATTTAATTTATCTCCTTATATATTTATTGTATTTTATAATGACAACCAACACAAATAGCGTGCTGGTTATTTAACTTGTTAAATACCATTCTTACCCATGTAATAATGTAATACCCCAGGGGTGGTAATTGTATTAAACAAATTGTTATAGGCGAGGCCAAGCGCTCCGCGTAAAATTTTCTGGTTTTTCGATACTTGAAAATCCTTAGTTTCGTCCTAGGGGCTGGTAAAATCAAGCGTATGGCAAGACCTACCAAACTTACACCCGAAGTGCAGGAAAACATATGTAATTGGCTAAAACTTGGTTACTACCAAGAGGATGCCGCGATTATGGCTGGTATTTCCCCATCTACTTATTATGAATGGATGAAAAAAGGGGATGAGGAAGGCAAGCAACTAGAGAGTGGCAAAGGGCTTCCCGCACCAGCTGATGACAATTCCCTTATTGCCCCTTTGGACGAAGCCCAAGAAGGTGAGGTTATTTTGCCGTTTTTGGAGTTTTCGGAGGCAGTAAAAAAAGCAAGAGCCGAGGCAGAAGGCGCACACATAAGGAATATTAGGAAGGCTGCCGACAATGGAGTATGGCAAGCTAGTGCGTGGTTCTTGGAGAGGAGTTTTCCTAGGAAATGGGGTAAAAGGAGCCAGCTCGAAATTGCGGCTGGAGATTCAGACGAGCCTATCCAATTCGAGATTAATTACGGAGATTAAAAAGCGCTTTTGCGCCTAGTGTCACGCACATATCTTCTGGTTTTTTCTTGCCCATCCCAAACCTACATCTAATTTCCTAATTTTCGTATTCGCCACGATATTAATAAGCCTTTTTGTAATCCTTTTTTCGAACAAATGTTCGAGTACAGTATCTATATATGGATTTACATACAGAACTTGCAGATTTACTAGCTGTACCTAGTTTTTATAAATATGCTAACTGTAAGGGAGTTAATCAAGATGATTTCTTTCCAGAGCGAGGAAGTTCAACAGTTATTGCTAAAAAGATTTGTAGCGAATGCAAAGTCCAATCCGAATGTTTAGAATATGCGGTCGAACGCAAAGAAAGATTTGGTATTTGGGGAGGTAAATCAGAGAGAGAACGCAGAGCTATTCGTAGAGAAAGGCGTAAAAATGCAAAATCTAAGTGATTTTATCTTTATAGACTTTGAAACAACAGGTAGAGATTTAGCAGGAAGATACTATTTCGACAAAAATGTACCAAAACAAGACGCAGTACAGATAGGATTAGTATGGTATGAGGGTTCAGAGTTCATATCTGCGCACTCTTACATCAAACCCCCAAGTGCTTACTTTAATTTAGAATGGTCTTTTGCTTCACCAAAAAAAGAATATAGCGAAAAAGCACCTACTTTTGAAAAATTATTTCCAATATTAGTAGGCTTAGTAGGAAAAAAGACATTTGTAGCTCATAATGCTAAGTTTGATAAAAAGGTTATGGAAGATACTTTAGATTATTATAACAAACCAATGTTT
>Ga0213860_10000639_pt1 | contig 14086 bp, 9 predicted proteins | sample PICome_3_FD_160118 | JGI IMG/M metagenome (GOLD analysis project Ga0213860, IMG submission 160118) | Coastal seawater microbial communities near Pivers Island, North Carolina, United States - PICO550 | ecosystem: Environmental > Aquatic > Marine > Coastal | place: USA: North Carolina | collected...
CACAGCCACCCTCTGCCACCACATCATCAGTGGAGAGAAGGATTGCGTTTTGGCGGGGAATATCGGCTTGAGTTTGGCTCGCGCTTTGGCGGAGCGCATGGAGGCCAATGCCGGAGATCCTGAGCTGATTGTATTAGAGGTGAGCAGCTTCCAATTAGACGATGCACACCACCTCTCCCCAACCATTGGCATCCTCACCAACATTACCCCGGACCACCTCGACCGCTACAATTACAGCATAGACGAATACGCTGCAAGCAAGTTGCAGATGCTCGAATACACCAAAAAAGGCGGCTTCTTCCTCTTCTGCGACGACGATCCCATCACCATGAAACATCTCGCGCCGCGCCTCGAAAAAGGAATACTCCCGAACATGATGGCCTTCGGCATTCAAGAATACGGAAGCGAATTCCGCAAAGCAAAAGGATTGAACAACACCATAGAAATAACTATAAACAACGAAGCAATGACAATTGAAGAATTGGCCCTACAGGGCAAGCACAACATGTACAACAGCATGGCTGCAGGACTAGGCAGCACTTTGATGAACATCCGTAAGGAAACTATCCGTACCAAACTGGCTTCTTTCGACGCTCTTGAGCACCGATTAGAGAATGTACTCAACATTAGTGGTGTGGAGTATATCAATGATAGTAAAGCCACTAATGTGAACGCTACTTACTATGCCTTAGAGTGTCAAATGAAGCCAGTTGTATGGATACTAGGCGGAGTCGATAAAGGCAATGATTACAATGAATTAATCCCGCTAGTAAAAAATAAGGTAAAAGCAATTGTAGCCTTAGGAGTAGACAATAGTAAAATCCTTGATGCCTTTCAAGGAATAGTGGAAATTGTGGATACTGATTCCATGGAAAAAGCCGTTCGCAAAGCATCTCGTTTGGCAGAAAAAGGTGATGTCGTGTTGTTAAGCCCATGCTGCGCATCTTTTGATCTTTTTGAAAACTATGAAGACCGAGGGCGTCAGTTTAAAAACGCCATACGTAACCTATAATTTTCGCCCTTTGAGTGTAGTACAAAAATACTTGAAAGGAGACCGTTATCTCTGGGCATTAATCCTATTGCTAATGGTCATCAGTTTCTTGCCTGTATATAGTGCGAGTAGTTCACTTGCCTATAAGTTTGGCGGTGGAAATACATTCAAGTATTTGACAAAACACCTTATTCATTTGGTGCTTGGCGGTGTTCTTATGTATGCTGTCCACCGCTTGAATTTCAGAATTATAGGAAAGCTGTCCTTGGCTATTTTACCTATCGCCATACTTATGCTCATCGTGACATTAGCCCAAGGAGATGAGATGGGCGGTGCAAATGCATCAAGATGGGTGCGAATACCGTTTCTAGGGTTTAGTTTCCAAACATCAGCCTTTGCTTCGTTGGCATTGCTAGTTTGGCTTGCTAGATGGTTTGCTAAACCTCGAGACCTGGTCCCATTTAAAAGTTTGTACTGGCCACTGGGCGCTATCATATTAACGCTTGTTTTTATTCTGCCCGCTGATTTTTCAACCACAGCAATCATCTTTATGATGACTTTTATATTAATGTTTGTTGCAGGTGTTCCGCTAAAGCACCTTGGTAAAATCATCGGTATAGCGATAGCTGGTTTAGGTTTATTTATACTCATAATAATGGCCTTCCCTAACATCTCAAATAGACTTAGTACCTGGAAAGCGCGTATTGTCAACTTTACAAGCAGTGATGTTTCTGATGATGCTTCTTATCAGACAGACTTAGCAAAAATGGCCATTGCGGAAGGGTATATTTTCGGAAAAGGCCCAGGCAAAAGCGTTCAAAAAAACTTTTTGCCACAGAGCAATAGTGATTTTGTATTTGCCATAATCACTGAAGAATATGGCTTATTTGGCTCGAGCTTAGTCATACTGTTGTATGCGGGTATATTCAGGAGAATGGTTAGAATCGCTCGGAAAGCTCATACCAAGTTTGGTACGCTCTTAGTTTTAGCTGCCGGATCAGGAATGATTTTGCAAACTCTGGTAAACATGAGCGTAGCTTCAGACGCTATCCCAGTGACCGGACAAACCTTACCTTTTTTAAGTGCTGGTGGATCCTCCATCTGGATGACATGTATTGCTCTTGGCATCATCCTCAGTGTAAGTCATACTGATGTTGAAAAAATCATCGGAGACAACGCACAAGAGTTGGAAGAAAACGAACTAGAAACGCCCTTTTAATTATGAATAAAACTTTCATCATAAGTGGCGGTGGCACTGGAGGCCACATATTTCCAGCACTGAGTATTGCATGGGAATTACAACAGCGTTATCCTGATTCAAAAATTCAATTCATTGGTGCAAAAGGTAAAATGGAAATGGACCGCGTTCCTAAAGCTGGTTTTGATATTATCGGTGTCCCTATTGGCGGTATAAACAGGCAACAACCCTGGAAAAGTTGGAACGTACCGTTCAAACTAGTCTATGCGCTATGGCGTTGTCGATCAATCCTCAGAAAACTTAAACCCAGTGTGGTCATAGGGACGGGAGGTTACGCTAGTGGTCCTGCGTTATTTATGGCACAAAGAATGGGTATTCCAACATTAGTACAAGAGCAAAATTCTTACGCCGGAATCACCAATATTCGGCTTGGAGCGAAGGCCAACCTAATCTGTACCGCATATAAAAATGTCGAACGGTTTTTTCCGTCTGATAAAGTGCGTCTCACTGGTAACCCGATAAGAAAAGAATTTAGAAGTCCATTACCGAACAATGTCGACAGCAAAAAGAAATTAGGATTTGATGCTAGGAAAAAGGTTTTGTTAGTCTTGGGAGGGAGCCTTGGTGCCCGTGCTATTAATGCTCAAATGAATGCCAGTTTGGATATACTTCGAGGACAAGGATGGCAGATTTTATGGCAATGTGGCAAGCTATACGAAAAGGAGTATGTACCCCACTCGAGCGACGATTCAAAGATTCAGGCTTTCATAGATGATATGGCTACAGCTTATGCCGCCGCAGAGGTTATTGTAAGTCGGGCTGGCGCAGGTACGCTCAGTGAACTTTGTCTAATAGGTAAAGCCGCGATTCTTATTCCCAGCCCTAATGTATCTGAAGATCATCAAACACATAATGCACGCGCTTTAAGCGATAATGGTGCGGCAATCTTAATTCCTGAAAGGGAGTTGGCAAAAAGATTTGAAATAGAGCTAGCCGCACTCGCTAAGAATAAGGCTCGCAGAGACAGATTAGGCGAAAACATTAAAAAGCTAGGACGGCCATGTGCCACAGAGGATATCGTTGATCATATTACACGTTTAATGAAATGACAGCATTGAATTCACATATGGTTTTCATCGGTATTGGTGGTATAGGGATGAGCGCAATTGCACGACATTGTTTACGTCAAGGAAAGCCTGTATTTGGGTATGACAAAGTTCGCACCAAATTGACTGCTGAGCTGGAGGCCGAAGGTGCAATTATTACTTACGAAGAAGATTTAAATAACTACCCAGGATGGTCGGCGAATGAAACTACGGTAGTTTATACTCCTGCAATTCCAGCAACTAATGTTTGGATGATCTACTTTCAGGATTTTAACCCGATAAAACGTTCAGAAGTATTGGCCATTGTCGCAAATGCAATGCGTTGTCTAGCAGTTGCTGGTACTCATGGTAAAACGAGTACTTCTGCTTTATTAACCCACATTTTGACAGAAGCTGGGCTTGATCCTACTGCATTCATTGGTGGAATCATGACAGAGACAGGTACAAATTATCGATTAGGCAATGGACCCTGGGCAGTAGTTGAGGCTGATGAATTTGACCGTTCTTTTCTTAAACTATACCCAGAAGCAGCAGCTATCACCACTGTAGATGCTGACCATTTAGACATTTACGAGGACGAATCAATGTTGATAGATGCCTTTGATTCGTTCAGGGCACAAGTAACTATGACAGTCTTTACTCCCACTGTAATGGAGCAAACAGTCTTCGTCGGTAATGAGGGTAGCCATGCTTGGGCAAGTGCTGTAACCCCAAGAAATGGAGCGTTTTGTTTCAACTTACACTTGGCAGGCGAAGAAGTTCAAACAGCGCTCCACATGCCAGGGCATCATAACGTATCAAATGCGGTTCTAGCATCGTCCTTGGCACATTACGCCGGCGTAAACCTTGATACAATCGGCGATGCCATTAAAAGCTTCGCTGGTATTAAAAGAAGATTCGAATACCACTTAGCCTCACCCATAGCATTAATAGAAGATTACGCTCATCACCCGACCGAAATTAACGCACTATTGAACAGTGTCAAAGCACTATACCCAGAGGATAAAATTTGTCTTTGTTTTCAGCCTCATTTATACAGTCGAACCAGGGATTTCATGGATGGTTTTGCGAAAACCCTAGGACTTGCTGACCATATCTTGCTTCTGCCTATTTACCCTGCACGAGAATTGCCTATCGAAGGCATCACCTCGGAGGTACTTGCAAGTAAAATTCCGAATGCCATCGTGACACAAAAAGATTCTTTAGCTCGAGCCGTAAAAAACACTAATGCTAGCGTTGTATTAGTTGTAGGCGCTGGAGATATCGGAGACCTAGTTCCTGAGATTAAAGCCGAATTCACATGAGAAAACCAAAAGTCTTGAGGTTTATTGGCATTGTCACAGGTATCGGGTGTATGATTTGGGTATTTATCACGGCCCAATTAAGTAGTAACAATTGGACTGTTTCTAATAGTGATATATCCTTTGAATATTCTGAAAATCAATTAGTTGTTGATGAAGCTAAAGTTCAAGATATGGTTGAAATCTTCCTAGTACAGCAATCTGATAGTGCTGTCTTAGGCATGGATTTACAATTGTTAGAAACCTCTCTGGAGTCTCTTCCATACGTGGCCGAAGCTCAAGTATATTGGAATTTGAACAACACACTAGTCGTGGAATTGCGCGCAATACAGGCGAGAGCCAAGATTTTAATGGAGCAATCCAAATTTCTCTTGACCCAAGAAGGAGCTGTATTACCGGCACCATCATTCGCCCAAATTGATTTACCAATTTGCACTGGAATACATGATAGCGACGAGGCTGCCACGACAAAAATTGCTCTTGATGTCCTTGATGCTTCGAAATGCTATAACGAAAATGGTATCGCACAAATCCATTTCGACGACAAAAAGATCATCATTACACCACGAGGTATTTCGCACAATGTTACGGTCAATAGAGATAAACGTCTAAGCACTGATTTAGACAAATTGGCTGCCTATTACGCGGCGAGTACAGAGGAAGAGTTGGCTGAAATTCGCCATCTCGATTTACGATTTAAAAACCAAGTTATAACCACCGTACAATGACAAAACATGCCCCACTTGCTGTTGGACTGGATATCGGTACTACCAAAATTGTAGCCGTTGTAGGCCGTCTGAACGAGCATAGAAAAATAGAAGTTCTTGGCATAGGTAAGAGCAAAAGCTTAGGCGTGCAACGCGGTGTTGTTGCCAACATAACATTAACGATTGAGAGTATACAGGCTGCCGTTAAAATGGCGGAAGAGAACTCTGGGCTAAAGATCACCGAAGTGATGGTAGGTATTGCTGGACAGCATATCCGCTCTATGCGACATAGCGATTACATCATGCGTGAAGATGCAGAGGCTATTATCGACGTTACAGATTTAGAAAAGTTAGCCAAGAATGTCCACAATCTCGTCATGATGCCTGGAGAACAAATCCTTCATGCACTTCCACAAGAATATAGAGTAGATGGGGATAGTAATATTATCAATCCTCAGGGAATGTATGGCTCTCGTTTAGAAGCTAATTTTCATATTGTAGTTGGACAAATTGCTTCGATAAAAAACATCGCCCGTTGTGTCGAGCAAAGTGAGCTAACTGTTGGAGATATAACCTTGGAGCCACTGGCTTCCTCCGCTGCCGTGCTCGCGGAAGAAGAAAAAGATGCCGGCGTTGTTCTAGTGGATATTGGTGGCGGTACAACCGATATTGCGATTTTCAAAGACAATATCATTCGTCATACAGCGGTTATTCCATTTGGGGGCAAAGTAATCACAGAAGATATCAAAGAAGGCTGTGAGATCATTGAAAAGCAAGCGGAAACCTTGAAAATTAAATTCGGTTCTGCTTGGCCGGGAGAGAATAAAGAGAATGAAATCGTAAGTATTCCAGGGCTCAGAGGTAGACCCCCGAAGGAAATAAGCCTAAAAACCCTGTCAAAAATTATTAATGCGCGCGTGCGTGAGATCATGGAAAGTGTCATTGCTGAAATCCGCAATTACCAACAAAATGACCCACGAAAGAGATTGATAGCAGGTATTGTGCTAACTGGAGGTGGATCCCAATTAAAACATATGGGACAGCTAGTGGAGTATCTAACAGGAATGCCAACTCGAATAGGTTATCCAAATGAGCACTTGGCCAGCGGATACGCTAAGGAATTGGCGAGTCCAGTGTATGCTACCTCTATAGGCCTTTTATCCATGGCTCTCGAAACCACGACCCATGCGATGGCATATGATCCCACCGAAACAGATATGCCCATAGTCGAGGCTGATATCGAGGTACCAGAAGTGCAAGAAGAGGAAGGGTCACCTACTCAAACGGGAAGTACGAAAGCACCTCCCCGTAAAGACCCATTCTGGAAAGGATTTATCACAAATATTAAAGATTGGTTAGAAAACGACGAAGACGTAGAATAATATGATGGACGACGGATTGCAATTCAACCTCCCCAAAAACCGCAGCTCAGTCATTAAAGTGATTGGAGTAGGCGGCGGTGGATCCAATGCGGTAAACCACATGAAAAATGTTGGTGTCAATGGCGTAGATTTCATGGTGTGTAACACCGACGCGCAAGCCCTTTATCACAGCCCAGTGGCCAATAAGGTCCAGCTTGGTGCTTCTCTGACAGAGGGCTTGGGTGCCGGTGCAGATCCAGAGATTGGGCGTCAAGCTGCACAAGAAAGCATTGGTGAAATTCAAAATATCCTCGAGACAGGAACCAAGATGTGTTTTATTACCGCTGGAATGGGAGGTGGAACGGGAACAGGTGCTGCACCTATTATCGCAAAAGCGGCTCGAGATATGGGTATTCTTACGGTAGGTATAGTTACATCACCCTTCGGATTTGAAGGTAAGATACGTAAAGCCCAGTCTGAGGAAGGTATTAAGGCCATGCGTGAAGCGGTAGATAGCTTGATTGTCATCAACAACGACAAACTACGCCAAGTATATGGCGACCTGGGGTTCCGTAACGCTTTCGCAAAAGCCGATGAAGTGCTCGCAGGTGCCGCCAAGGGAATTGCCGAGGTCATCACCAACCATTATACTCAGAACATCGACTTGCGCGATGCCAAAACAGTTTTAGAAAACAGCGGAAGTGCCTTGTTTGGAACCGGTGAAGGAACTGGAAGCAATCGTGCAGAGCTCGCCATCGGATCAGCCTTAGATTCTCCCCTACTGAACGATAATCAAATCAAAGGAGCACAGAACGTGTTGCTCCTACTCACTTCAGGAAGTGGAGAGTATGAAGTGACCATTGATGAAATGGGAGAAATTACAGACCACATACAACGTGAAGCTGGTGGCAAAGCTAATGTCATCATGGGAATAGGAGCCGCTGAAGAAGAAGGGTCTAAAATCACATGTACAATTATCGCTACCGGCTTCCCTACTGGGACTCGTGTATTACCCACAGATACTGTAGATGTGGTCAAGTATGACCTGGATACACAGAATACAACAGTTGAATCTCAAGAGGTCATCGCAACGCAAGAAATTATCGAAGAAACTCCAGCACCCGTGGCGGACACAAGCGAGCGCATTGTGATGGATCTCGGCGAGGCTGAGGAGGAGGAAGTGGCCATGCCTATACCTCTCATGGAGGAGGCGCCAGAGGACGAGGTCGAGATGGACCAAGCGCCAGAGATGGGGGCTGCTATCGAACTGGAAGAAACTCCGGTGGTGATGACTGCTGAAGAGGAGGAAGATCCTATGATGGGATTCCCTCAGATGCCGGAAGAAGATCACGAAGAGCGTTTTGAAGGCACCATAGAATCGGACACTAATCTTGATGAAGAACCCACCGTACACGTACTGGAATGGGATCTTGAGGATGAGGATGAAGAGGCCCACGAGAGCATCATTTCTGCAGATGACGCCAGTATTCTACCTGTGGTAGACGAGGTAGAAAACGAAGATTTCGAAGAGCTACCTGTAGCTGAAGAAACAGAGGAAATAAAGGATACAACCGAACCAACACTTGTGGGTGGCTGGGACCTGTTCTCGACAGCGCACGAGCCGGAGGAGGAAGAAATCGAGCTCACCTTCGTGGATGACGAAGATGATGGGGAGATAAGCATGGAGTTAGACACTCCAGCGGAGGAAGAAACACCATTCGAGGCCCCAGCACCTGCAGTGCTAGAAAACAAACACGGAATGGTGGAGGCACAAGCAGCGCCTGCCATGCCTGAAGCCATGGACGCGCCTATTGAGGAAGAAGAAACCACCTTCAGTCTCGACGATATTGAGGGCGATGGGTTTTCATTAGAAATCGAAGAAGTTGATACGCCGAGGTCGAAGGATAAAGAGGCGCCAGAAGAGAGGGACTACGACCCTTTTGAGATGAGCCTGAGCGACATGCCCGAACTCAAAGCCAAGGCTGATCTAGAAGTTGTGGAAAGTAGTTTCACCCTTCCGTCGACGGAGTTCGAGATGCAACCTGAGACTTCTGTGGATGTCGTGGAAGTAAGCGCTATGGAAGAGGATCCAGATTTGAAATTTCAAATCAAGGCCTCGGAAGCCTTGGAAGAACTAGAGGACGAGGCCGATGCAACTGTGGAACAAGCCATGGACCAGCCCATTTCTCAATTACCTAAGCGCGCCGCTCAAGAATTACCCAACAAGATTCAGGAGCGCATGAACAGATTACAAAAGTTCGGCTACAGATTCAAAGAAAACCTCACCGAGGTTGAACGTACTCCCGCATACAAACGTCAAGGATTAGACGTTGACCTTGAACAAAAGAGCGGTGAGAAGCCTTCTAACCTCGGAGTAGATTCCGAAGGAAACATCAGAACGAATAATTCATTCTTACACGACAACGTAGATTGATATGGCTTTAGAAGCAATCATTATGGCGGACCTTAAGGAGGCCATGAAAGCAAAAGACAAAATTACGCTTGAGGCCTTGCGTGCCATCAAGACTGCTATTCTTAATGAAAAAACCGCAGCTGGTGCGAAGGAAATGACCGAAGCCGATGAGCTCAAGCTGTTGACTAAGCTTCGCAAGCAGCGCGTGGAAAGCGCTACCATTTTTCGCGAGCAAAACAGGTTGGATTTGGCAGAACCAGAAGAAGCACAAATCGAAGTCATCGAGCGCTACCTTCCCGCCATGATGAGCGAAGATGAAATCCGCGCAAAGGTGGCCGAAATCATCGCGGTTACAGGTGCAAGTTCTATGGCAGATATGGGTAAGGTCATGGGGCAAGCTACTAGCGCAATGGCCGGTCGTGCCGACGGTAAAGTCATCAGCGGAATCGTCAGAGAGCTTCTGAGCTAAATTGACACAATCTTAATCTTAAAAAGCCCGGATTTCTCCGGGCTTTTTTTGTTACTTTAGCCTTCCTGTCAGAAAAAATGAAGAACCGACTCATACTCTTGATAATCTGCCTTTTAGGCCAGACTCTCGCGGCCCAAGACCGCACGGTTCGTCTCATGACTTACAACATTTTGAACTACCGCAATACCACTTCGTACTGCACGGGGTCCAATAACAACTCCTCCAACAAGGAAGCTGCCCTTGAAACCATCGTCCAAGCCATTGAGCCGGATCTGGTGGTCCTCAATGAAATAGGGAGCAACCCGAACAACCTGACCTACCTACTCAACAACAGCTTCAATACGGGCAGCACGACGCATTGGTCCATGGCCCAGCACACCCACAATGGATTCTCCTCTTTGGTCAATGGCATTGCCTATCGCAATGATGTCTTTGGCATCACCAATCACTGGACCATTACCAAGGATGTGAACAATAGCAACCTGGTGAGATTGATTGATGTGGTGAGGTTTTACTACAAAGACGCACTCCTTCAAGGGAATTCGGATACCGCCACCTTTGTCGTCATTGCCGCGCACTTTAAGGCCGGGAGTAGTTCTTCGGACGAGGCCGAGCGTGAGCGCGAGGCCGAGGCCATTATCGATTGGGTGGACAGTCATTCGTATGAGAACATTTTTTTGATGGGGGATTTGAACACCTACAACAGCAATGAAGATGGGTTCCAGAATCTAGTTGCGGGAAACACCTTCCGTTTTGAAGATCCTGCGACCTCTATTGGGAATTGGCACAACAACAGTTCTTATGCCTCCTTGCATACGCAGAGCACGCGAACCTCGGGCAACTGTCATTCGGGAGGTGGGCTTGACGATCGGTTTGATATGATCCTTTGCTCGGAATCCATCACAGAAGGCGATGCGCAGATGACCTATTCGCCGAATACCTATATCGTGGTGGGTAATGACGGCAATCATTTTAATAATGCGGTGAATTCTGGGACCAATTATAGTGTGGGCAGCAGCACCCTCAGTGCGCTCTACACCCTTAGCGACCACCTGCCCGTTATTGCAGATTTCGATCTCGAAGGACAGCATTTGGGTGTGGCGAGTACAGAAGAGAATTGGACCCTACCTAACCCTATGCCTCCGGGCTACACCCTGGATAATCCTGAGGGCCACGAATTGCAACTGTATACCCTTGGCGGCCAATTGCTTTGGAAGTCGAAGGACTTTCAGGCCACCCTACCCTATGTAGCGCCGGGCGTTTATCTGCTTCGGAAAACTACGCTACAGGGGCCACAAACCGCACGAATTAGCATCCGATGAGATTGAGATTCTTCCTTACCTGCCTCTTGCTTTTGGCCACCCTATTCGCGGTGCAGGGTCAGAACTTTGAAGAATTTCAAACCTCTCAAGCGAACATACGCTTAGCCGCCACCAACGCCGGAACCTTCGGTAACGCCTTCCGCGGATACAAGGACGGTACAGGAACCCCATCTTTAGAGTATCCTGCCGGTTCGGGAATTGAGCACTTGTTTGAAGGAGGGATTTGGATCGGCGGAACCTCAAATGGGGTCATTCGCGTGAGTACCTCAGCCTTTGATGCGCCTCAGGGATATGCTCCGGGTCGCGGCGGTTTTGAATTCAACCCTATCCCCGGTCCAGGTGTGAAAGAGACGAGTAGTCTGAAGACGTCGCCAAACTTTAATTCGGACGCCATCAGCCACCAAGATTTCTTGTCCTACTTCTCGGACAGCACCTTGCTCGTGCCGGGTACCTCTATTCCGATCAACAACCACATCAACCCCATGGATTTGGTGGTGGAGATGCGCGTTATGAATTGGAATTACAGCTTTTCAGATTTCATGGCCTTGGTCAACCTGACCATCACCAACGAAGGGACGCAGACCTTTGACGACCTCTACATAGGGCTGTGGAACAACACCGTGGTGCGCAACATCAACATTACCCCGGCAGGCGCGGGCGGTGCCACCTTCTATTCGCAAGGGGGCAATGGATTTGTGGACAGCATGAACCTCGCCTATTGCTACGATGCCACAGGTGATGAAGGATTTACCGATAGTTATGTGGGCCAAGTGTATCTCGGCGCCGAAGACAAGCAAGGGTTCAGACACCCCAAAACAGATTCCACCTTTGATGTGAACTACAACGCGTGGATCTTCAACAACAGTGGACAAAGCACCTTCTTCTTCCCTACGACCGACCAGCAACGCTACCTAAAGATGGCGGACGGGTTTAACCACAGCCCTTGCTGGACCAATCCGGCGGGACCGGGATGTCAGAATACGCTCGGGGTTGACCTTCAAGACGAACTCAACAAAAGCGGGAACCGTTCAGACCTTATATCGGCAGGACCCTTTGATTCTTTTGCACCAGGGGATGAGATCACCATCGCCTTTGCCTATGTGGTCGCGAAGAAAATGGAGGACGGCAACCCGAATGCCGATAACAATGATGTGCAGCGCAGTGGATTGTTGGCAGCGGCGAATTGGGCCCAAACCACCTACAATGGAGAAGATGGCAACTTCAATGGTATTCTCGACGAAGGAGAAGACAAAGACGGCGACGGGAAAATCACCAGATTTATTTTGCCTACGCCACCAAGCATTCCCTATGCCCGCGTAGAAGCCGGCGATCAAGAAGCCACTATTTACTGGGCCTCAAATTCGGTCAATAGCGTTGACCCCATCTCGAAAAAACGAGACTTCGAGGGCTTCAACCTATATGCTACCTCCACTGGGTTTGATGTGTTCGGCACACCAGATTTGGCCAGTGACCTCAACCTCATCGCGTCTTTCGATAGCACCGGAAACTTCTATGGATTCAACAATGGATTTGAGGCCATCAAACTAAGCACTCCAAAAACGTTCGAAGATGATAGCATCTCCTACGACTTTGCCTACACCCTAAGCCCACTTCCCAATGGTTGGCAAACAGGTATGGCGGTGACCGCCTTCGATAAAGGTGACCCAAATACCGGATTGGAATCGTTGGAAAGCTCGGCCCTTGCCAGCGTCATCCGTGCCTTCCCTGGAAAAGAGGGCAATAGCGAGGAGCGTCCGTACGCATACCCTAATCCGTATTACCTCAGCGCAGGTTGGGAAGGGCAAAGTAACTTCCAGGAAGAGAGCCGCAAGATCATCTTTGCGAACCTCCCTTCACACTGCCGCATCACCATTACCACTGCCGCGGGAGACCTCATTGATACCTTTGAGCACACTCCAGACTACGATGGATCAGATATCCGCTGGTTCCGCTCTTTTGGTGCTGAGGATCCAAGACAAAACACCTTCTCTGGCGGAGAACACGCTTGGGACCTACTCTCAAAAGAAAGCCAAATCATCGCACGAGGCACCTACCTCCTGCATGTTGAAGATATAAACACTGGAAAACGATATACAGAACCTTTTATAATAGTGAAATGATGAAAACACGATTACTCCTTTTGGCGATGACCGTATTTGGATTGGGTGCAGCTGCACAGACCGTTCCATACGTAAGCATCACCAACGTCAACAACGTGAGCGCCACAGATTTGGCTGCTTGTAATGATACTAGTGCCTACCTAGGCCAAACCATTCGCACCCGTGGGGTCGTGATGACTCCAGGATGGGCAACAGAGGTGGCTTCGGGCTCGGTAACCGGTGGCCTACGTCCCTTCATCTTCATCCAAGATACTGCCGTAGGCGGTCAGAGCTCTCCTTGGGCTGGGATTGAAGTCATGGGAGTGTATACCGCTTCTGATGGCTCGCTTCAAGTACCCTCTACCTTCACCCAAGTATTGGCAGGTGATATCGTAGAGATCAAAGGTGTGGTCGGCGAATACAACGGATCGAACCAGCTCAGCTTGGTAGATGCCAACAGCTTCAGCATCGTCGGCACCACTACAGACCCGGTAACGAGCGATACAGTTGCCCTTGGCGATCTCAACGACGCCCTCCAAGTCAACCAACTCACCACCGGTGAGCAATACGAAGGCGCCTACGTTACTCTCGAAAACGTCACCGTGACTGCCGTGATTCCATTCTCTGGAAACCGCGTGAGCTTCAACGTGGCTGATGCAAGTGGAAATACCATCAACGTCAGTGACCGATTCTTGGCACAAAAGCTTTCTTCGTATAGCACAGTGAACCCGCAATCTCCTCAGACCCAAGGTTCATTCGTACCACCAGTACCGGGCACCTTCTTCAACAGCCTCAGCGGTGTGGTTCGTCATGACGCCAACGGTTGTACCGGAGATAATGGCCGCGGATACGAAATCAACCCGTTCGACAGCACGCACTACGACATCGGCTATGCGCCGCCGTACATCGCCAACTTCGAGCGCGACCCGGCCGTTCCTACCTCTAACCAAGATGTAGAGCTCATCATGAACATTACCGATTACGACGGTACCGTGGATTCAGTAGCCATCGCATGGAGCGCAGACGATACCGTAAGCATCTTAAACATGCCGGTTTATGCCTTACCATTGAGCCCAGGAACCACCGACGAATACGTCTACGAAATCCCTGCTCAGGCGG
>Ga0213860_10000643_pt1 | contig 14058 bp, 17 predicted proteins | sample PICome_3_FD_160118 | JGI IMG/M metagenome (GOLD analysis project Ga0213860, IMG submission 160118) | Coastal seawater microbial communities near Pivers Island, North Carolina, United States - PICO550 | ecosystem: Environmental > Aquatic > Marine > Coastal | place: USA: North Carolina...
GTATGAATACCGGTGTTGTTTGAAACAAACTTACCACCAGTTCCACCGCCTCCAGTGGAGTTGATTGTTACTTGCCCTGTGCTACCAGACAGAGTGATGTTAGTTCCGGCAACAAGGGAGGTTACAATACCAGAAAGAGTAGCACCATCTCCTACGTATGAGGTTGCAGTTACAACACCAACTACGGATACACCAGTCCCTACGAATGAAGATGCAGTTACAATGCCAACTTCGATGTTTGGGGTTCCGGTTAAACCACCGGCAGTTCCAGAAACATTACCAGTTACATTACCAGTTAAGGGACCGACAAAACTACTGGCAGTAACAACGCCAGTTACATTAATACTTGAACCTACAGATACCTGTTCGGCAAATGTAGATATACCACTTACATCTAAAGTGGTTAAATCAGTTGGACCAACATTATATCTCTCTGTTCCTGATCCGACCGTGCCATTGGTCTCCTTACTGACAATCTCAATCCAGTTACCTGCATGAGCAAAGAAACCTTTAGCTACACTATGAACGTGAGCAAAGGCACCATGATACGATGATGCAGAAGGTAAATCTGAATAGTCAGAATATAAAAATGGAATTACGTTGCTGGTTGCGGCACCAACAATTCTTCCACCAAAAACTTCAAATTTACCTATTGGATTTGTGGTTCCAATACCGACCGAACCATCATTATAATAGATTGATCCCCCACCATAGTTCTCAGTGAAGGGTGTAAGCAAAGCAATGGTAGTACCAATGCCAACTCCGCCTGTGTCTCTCTCTGCAAACAAGCGCCCATCATAAGTGTTGAGTGCTAATTCACCTAGTTGTAAGTCTGTAAGTCCGGGTCGCTTGTTCGCTACAGCAGACCTTTTTAGTCTGAATGGAGTTGCCATTTATTATAGTCGGTATATACCAGAAACGCAGTATAAACTGCTGTTGTTTTATTTATTTAACTTGCGTTGTTCCTTCTTGGACGATACGCAAATAAATCTTTTGGTGGATCAGGCTGCATCCACTCTCTTATTTTATTATACCTATCAATACTAAAAAACTCCTGAGAGAAATACCATTCTTCCCACGGAGTATGTGATTTGGATTGATTACATTTATGACAGGCACAGATTGCATTCTTCGTGAAGTCAGTTCCACCTTTGGATCTGGGCACAACGTGGTCTATTGTAAGTTCTTGATCTGAACCGCAATAGGCACATTTGTGATCCCATTCTTCTTTTATCTTTCGCCTCCACAATCGTTTTGCTTCTCCCGGACTTGTGGTTTTTAACTCAAACAAGTAATGTTGAGGCGAAGATAAGATTTCCATAAGTTATTGCAACTTAATGTTATTTATCGTTAGGAAGCACCTGCCATGATCCACCAACACCACCTTCCAAATTAATGACAATCTCATCGGGTGGCAACTGTCTAGTAACATCAATGATGTCTCCAGGAAGAGGTGTGAACTGATAGTAATGACCATCCCATCGACGATTTCTCATACCGATAAGATTGACTGCATCTCTTTCTATACCACAGTCAGCAATCTTTTCACCTCTAGGATTGAAAACAGAATAGTAACCCCTCATGCAAACCCCTTTGCTTTTTTTGGATAATCAAGAACTTCGATATGTGAAAGGAACACCTTTCTGTTCCACCAAATTTCTTGTGCTGCCATGTAGTCATCAACCACAATAGCATCACCGTTCTTTCCTACGACCTTATATTGATGACGATCATAATCCTTATAGCAACTTCGTTCAAAGTATTGAGGATCGTCGGGTTGAATCAAATCGTAAGACATAAAAAAAGAGGTCCGAAGACCTCTAGTATATCACAGAGCGTTGCCTCTTGGCAACACTTCTTCTGGGAATACAAATTGTTCGTGTGGTTGGTCAACTGGTGCCATCCATGCACGAAGACCTTCGTTCAAGAGAATGTTCTTGGTATAGAAGGTTTCGAACTCAGGGTCTTCTGATGCCCTCAGTTCTTGTGAAACAAAGTCATAAGCCCTAAGGTTGAGAGCAAGACCAATAATACCGATGGAACTTGTCCACAGACCCATAACAGGAACAAACAGCATAAAGAAATGCAACCACCTCTTATTACTGAACGCAATACCAAAGATCTGAGACCAGAAACGGTTTGCTGTAACCATTGAATAGGTTTCTTCCTCCTGAGTGGAGTCGAAAGCCTTGAAAGTATTTGCTTGTTCACCATCTTCATAAAGAGTGTTCTCCACAGTAACGCCGTGAATCGCGGAAAGGAGTGCTCCTCCCAAAATACCTGCTACACCCATCATGTGGAATGGGTTCAGGGTCCAGTTGTGGAATCCCTGTAGGAAGAGAAGGAATCTGAAGATTGCTGAGACCCCAAAAGATGGAGCGAAAAACCAACTCGATTGACCCAGAGGGTAGATGAGAAAGACACTAACGAAGACAGCAATAGGACCAGAGAAAGCAATCGCATTGTAGGGACGGATTCCGATAAGACGTGCAAGTTCAAACTGACGCAGCATGAAACCAATCAGGGCGAAGGCACCGTGGAGCGCCACAAAATTCCAGAGTCCCCCAAGTTGGACCCAGCGGACGAAATCTCCCTGAGACTCAGGACCCCAAAGTAGAAGAAGAGAATGACCCATAGCATCAGCAGGAGTCGAGACTGCCGCTGTAAGAAAATTAGCACCCTCAAGGTAACTGCTTGCCAGACCGTGAGTGTACCACGACGTAACAAAGGTAGTGCCAGTAAGCCAGCCACCAATTGCAAGATAAGCAGTGGGAAGAAGTAATAGTCCAGACCAGCCCACAAAGACAAAGCGATCCCGTTTAAGCCAGTCATCCAGGACATCGAACCACCCCCTTGTTGGTTGTTGTAGTGTTGATGTTACCATTTTTATTTACCGTAAGTTTCCAATTAAGTTTGTCATCATGCCTTTTTGGCACTATACGGATGACGAGGTTTGAAATCTTCCATCGGTTGAGATTTAGTTAAGTCTCTACGATCCTGGTTCTTGATGATGATGAAAGCATCTTTATTGTACTTACGAGTACCCAGAGGTGATTGCCACTTCTTGTTGTACTCTTCACCAACATCAATACCAGAAACTTGAGTCCCTCCTATTTCAACCGTAACGTTGTCATAGCAGTCCCAACCAAGTTGTGCGATAACATCGTGAAGTTGCTCCACAACACCTTGATTACAGACTGCGAGTGCTTTTCGTTTTGCAGAAATTGAATTGTCACTCATAACACGTTCTTCAGGATCTAATTTACCAATCATAATAGTATCACACAAAGTAAAGGAACTGCAATAGAAGATATACCTATAAAAAACCCCGCCAGATAATCTCTGACGGGGATGAGACTACCGTCTTCCATTTATCATCCGATAGAAGGAGCGGTAAGTGCAACAGGAGTGGATTCAGCAGCAGCAAGATCCAGAGGGAAGTTGTGAGCGTTGCGCTCGTGCATAACTTCCATACCCAGACCAGCGCGGTTGAGCACGTCTGCCCAAGTGTTCAGGACATGACCCTGATTGTCTTGGATGGACTGGTTGAAGTTGAAACCATTCAGGTTGAACGCCATCGTGGAGACACCCAGAGCGGTGAACCAGATACCGATAACAGGCCATGCTGCCAAGAAGAAGTGCAGCGAACGGGAGTTGTTAAAGGAAGCGTATTGGAAAATCAGGCGACCGAAGTAACCGTGTGCGGCAACGATGTTGTAGGTCTCTTCTTCTTGACCGAACTTATAACCATAGTTTTGAGATTCTGTCTCAGTGGTTTCACGTACAAGTGAGGAAGTAACCAGACTTCCGTGCATAGCAGAGAACAGAGATCCACCGAATACCCCAGCAACACCGAGCATGTGGAACGGGTGCATAAGGATATTGTGTTCTGCTTGGAATACAAGCATATAGTTAAAAGTACCAGAGATACCAAGAGGCATAGCATCGGAGAAACTACCTTGACCGAAAGGATAAACGAGGAAGACTGCAGAGGCAGCAGCGACAGGTGCGCTGTAGGCAACGCAGATCCAGGGACGCATACCCAAGCGATAGGAGAGTTCCCACTCACGACCCATATATGCATAGATGCCGATGAGGAAGTGGAAGACTACGAGTTGGAAAGGACCACCGTTATACAGCCACTCGTCAAGCGATGCGGCTTCCCAAATAGGATAGAAGTGAAGACCAATTGCGTTGGAAGAGGGAACAACTGCACCAGAGATGATGTTGTTACCGTACATGAGTGAACCAGCGACGGGTTCACGGATGCCATCGATGTCCACAGGGGGAGCAGCGATGAAGGCGACGATGAAGCAGATAGTTGCTGCCAACAGAGTTGGGATCATCAGAACGCCGAACCAACCGACATAGAGGCGGTTATTGGTAGAAGTTACCCACTCGCAGAAATTATCCCACGAAGAGGTTTGTTGTCTTGAAAGAGTTGAAGCCATTGTTTTAAACAAAAAAGTAAGACCATCAGGGAAATGGTGGAGTTACTATTTCCTCTCACCCTTAGAGAGGATATGAAAGACGTGATTTATACTCCCTAGAGGTCTTGGTTTACGGGGAGTTCAACTGTTACGTTTCGTAACGTCGTTGATTTATTTAGTATATTACGGTTTCCCTACCCTGTCAACCCCTAAAACCGATACTCATCCAGGATGTTCAGCACATATGAAAGATACTTTTGTGCCATGTCCTTCTCTGCCTGGTATTGAGTTGGTTCCCAATCTACATCATGCTTCAACTTCATAACCCTGACTCTTAACTCTTCTACACTAACCTGATTTCTAGGCATACAAAAAAGACCCTCTACGGTATGTAGAGAGTCTAGCGTCAATTTGATGCTGGTGCATACACTGGTGTCATCAAACCACCATCTGGACCGTTGTCATCATCATCAATGTCTCCACTCAATAGGGCAGCACATATAAACCCTCCTATCATGGAAGCTGCTATCACTAACACGTCGTTCACCAGATTCCGGGAATCAGTTGTCCGGTTGTAGCGTAACTACCCATTGCAGCAATCACTCCGATCATTGCTGCCCATCCGTTGATGCGTTCTGCGTTTTCGTTCATGAGTTTAAAGTAAGATAGAATTTTTCGTTGTTGCTTGGGGTGTTCTCATAGATTGAGGAATCACCATAAGTTTTATGATCTTTGTATCCTACCATGCGACCCTTAGTATTTTGAAGGGCGGGTTGGAATACAATAAAGAAGAATACTCCTGGAGCACCAATTAAAAGGGCACCACCAATAACATAGTAAGTAAGAATTTCAAGAAGGGAGTTTTCCATCAATAAGTCTCGGCAAGTTGTTGTACGGAATAACTTAGTAATACAAAAAATGCAATACTAGTTGCGGTGAAAAGGATCTCTGTCATCAGAATCCGAATGCACCAAAGAAAAATACACTACCACTAGTAGCATAGCTGACAAGAGCAGCAATAAATCCAAGCATAGCAGTGCGTCCATTCAACTTCTCAGCGCGTTCTGCATACGTCTCATAGCCATAACGCTCAGCGTCAGTCTTAGAGATGTACATTTGTGGTTCACGAGCGAACAGATTTTGTTGTCCACGCTCATTAGTCGTTACAGTCATTTTGATTTGTAAAGATCTGTTACTGTAATTATATAGTAATGTAACAACTTTGTCAACTGCTGAACTGTTTAGGATTGCTGACCCACTGCTTCCGTCACTCTACCAAGATATGGATCGTAATCCATTAGTTCCTCAATCTTGAAATTATATCCTTGCTCCTTCCACCAATTAGTAAGACCATCATAACTTGCCTTGTGAATCATATCCACATGCTCAGGGTGAATGGATGAACCCAGAGCAATCTTATACAGGAAGATAGGAATGGCATATGTATTTCCAGAGTTGTAGATCAGGTCATCTGCCACTGCTCTGGGTTTAACATTATTGTCCAGTTTATATTTGTCACCACGACAATGAAGTCGAATCAGTTTCTCAGCATGATGTCGAGTAATCATATAGCAAGCCGTAGAAAAGTCATTGACAAATCTACGATGTAGTTTTACATGCAGTGCCCCCGTACAAATGATTGCCAGTTGAATGACATCCCAGTCATACGGAGTCTTACTCATGAACTCACGCCATGTAAAACTCCAGTGCTTAACAATATCAAGGTTGATATCATCCTCCATGATCAACGCATAAGGTTCATCAGAGGTGTCATACCAGTGCTTAATTGCTTTTAGGTGTGAAGTCGTGCATCCAACTTCACCCGATGTCATACGCTCCGGATAGCGTCCTTTGATGACATCACTCAAATCATCATCTCTGCCATCATATCCAGAGATCCTTTCGTAATTGGTAATACCCCAATACGCAAAATGTTCCTCCACATATTCCTTCCTATCAGGTTGCCCGTCAAGGTTGATGTAGTAAATGGGAGGAATATTCTGCAGTTTGAATGCTGCCTTGTTTTTATCCATTGAGACGAGTGTTTCCATAATGAACAACGGTGCATCCAGGAATCTGTGGACACTTCCGCCAAGGATCAATGATAACAGATCCTTGAGGGAAGATAGAACTATCTTCTTTGTCGGGATCAGGATCTAAGCATCCAAGAAATGCCGACTCAGGATCATGTCCCAGAAGATATGATGCAGGTCCAAGATTTGCAGGAGGTTTATCACCAGTGTAGTCATCATCATAATACACCGTTCCACCAAGTTCTTCAACAAAGTGTCCCACCAAGATGCTGTAAGAACCATCAACATAGTGAACGTGTGGTTTGTATGCCTTACCAACAATCACTACAGGCAGACCAGGTTCTACAAGACGTGCCGCAAGATTCTTTGCTTGGATCTCCCGTGCTTCCATAATGGCATCAAACAGATCGTATCCCAGATCCAGGTTCTCAGACATCCACCGCAGTGCGATGTTGTCTCTGGGGTGACAGGCACCACCATCACCCATACCTGCCTTCATGTAGCGAGGACCCATGATACGTTGATCAGAGTTCTTCAGAGCATCAGTGACAACATCCACATTGATATTACCCTGACGTTCTGCAACGTCCTGAATCATATTCACCAAACTCAGTTTGGCAGAGATGAATGTATTGTAGAAGATCTTGATACATTCACACTCGTCCCAAGTTCCCACAACATAACGAGGATCATTGTTCATCATCGGACGATAGAACTGAATCAATTCTTTTGCATCACCCGTTTGTGAACCATCCTCAGTTCCGATCATAACCATCTCCGGATTGGCAAAGTCCCAACCCACCGTACCCATTGCAATCAGGTAAGGATTATAAACAAAACGTGCATTGGTGATCAGCGGTTCAAGTTCCCGCCGTGTGGTGCCAGGCAGAACAGTAGAGATAAGAACAACAAGTTTGCTACGGTCAGCATACTGGTTTACATCTGCCAGGATGCTTTTGACAATCGAATAATCAAAGTCCTTGTTAGGAAGATGATGAGTCGGTTGCCTACCGTCATAAGAAGGATCATGAGGAGTAGGAGCAGCAATGAAAATAATGTCACCAAAATTTACCGCGTCTTCTACAGTAGATACCATCGTGAAGTTCTTGGGACTTCTCTCAGACACATCATATCCAACAAGAGGATAAGTCTCTGCCATGACTTCTGCACAGGATTGACCCAGTTTACCTACGCCAATCATTGCAACTTTAGTATCTAATTTTCTAATCATCGTGATCTCCGTGCTGTAATAAGTAAATGCCAACCAAGTCTCTTTTTCAGTGAGTTGAACATAGGATCTGGCATTGCTTCAAACCAAGGCTCTTTAACAAACTTGCCTTCTTTATAGGGTTTGATTTGATATGGGAAGATATGATCTTGCTCAATAGAAAGAACATCAAATCCCATCATCAATTCTCTGACTTCATCATCAGTATACATGTTGGCAATAGGACAACCGTACTGTGCTTCTGGTTGATCATATCCTGCATCAATCATGTAACCTTTCCATGAGTCCTTCGCATACAGCATAATTTTTAAGATGCTGTCATCATCCATGTATTCATAGATCTGATCAAAGATCTTACCAGGATTAGGACTATGGTGAATCACACCAAAAGAATAAATCAAATCAAATTTCTGTCTGGGAAGAAAAGAAGTTAGTTCTTCTGAGTTTCCCAAATAGAAATCTCCTTTCTGATTATACACCGAAAACCTTTGTGTTGCAAGGTTTAGGGATTCACTTGAAAGATCTGTGGCAGTGTACTTTGCACCTGCTCTGGCAAAGTTAATACCTTCCGTGCCGAGACCACACCCGACTTCTAATACTTTTTTACCCTTCCAGGAAGCAAAGTCGGCAAATGCAGGAATGTGTGGTTCGGCAGTATATCTCTTACGTTCTACTTCGTCAAAGTATTCTACTGTCCCAACGTCCTTCTTAGAATGTTTTACATTACAAGGTTGTCTGTTCCAGTAGTCTTTAACATCATCAATCGTTACTGTCATAGTTTGAAGGTTGGAATCGGTTCCATCTTGTGCTTGTTCTTGGTATTAAAATCTTGCAAGATCTTAACTGCCGGTCCAGTGCCAGTCTCCATTGCTTCTTCTAGTTGTTCGTATGAGGCACCGATTTGTGTCTCATCAGTTCTTGAATCATCCCACAGACCATCTGTAGGAGGTGCATCAATAATACGTTGATCTACGCCAAGATGCTTTCCAAGTTCCCATACTTCAGTTTTGTATAGATCAGCAATAGGAGCGATGTCAACACCGCCGTCACCATATTTAGTGTAAAATCCTACACCATAATCTTCAACTTTATTGCCAGTTCCCACAACGATTCCGCCAGAAGAACCAGCAATCTGATACAGAGTTACCATACGGAGACGGGACTTAGTGTTTGCATTTGCAAGTCCACTATCAAGGAAGGCTCCGTTAGTCCATGCCTCAATGGATTGCATCAGAGACATATAAGTATTGCTCAGATCGACCCTGACCTTTTCAACATTCACATATTTTTTAGAAAGATAATCAACATAGTCATTCGACAATGTATCATTCTTCTGATTAGACAGAAGTGGCATAGACAGAACATAGGTCCTAAGACCAGTCTCTGCACACAAGGTTGAAACTACTGCCGAATCAATACCACCAGATACACCAACCACAAGGGTGTTGATCTTATTCTGATCAGCATAGTCCTTGATCCAGTTGACGATGCTGGCTTTCAGTTCTGCATAATTTTTAATTCGGTTCATTAGTTTACTCCGTAGTAATCTTTTTCATCGTAGAACTCTCGATACTGATGAACAACAGGATGACCTGAAGTTTTCCAGTTAGGATTCCTCATACACTCAGTGTATTCATCACTGAATACTTCCTGTTCTCCTGCAAGAGCAAAGAGAATTGGAAGGAACAAATCAAATGTTCCGGGAACGTGAAATTGTTCTGACAGTTTATCAACAATCTCAAAATTATCCAAGTAAACTTCGATACCTTTCAAGAGAGTTTGAGTGTGTCCTATGACTGGCACTGCTCCCCAACGAAGAATGGGGATGGCACCATCAATCTGAGAAAGCAAAGTATTGATTCCCATAAAACCATCCAACCAAGATGGCATATACCAAGCATAGTTGATTCGATGTCCTAAGAGTTTTGCATTCTCAGGATGACTAATTTTACCACGAATCAAAACATCGGGTTCAGTCATACAGAACCACTCAGGATACTCACAGAACTCAAGACCTTCCTGAAGTCTCCTGACGGTGGCAGCCATACCTTTCTTAGTGATTGCCTGGTTCTCAGGATCTCTAAAATTAGTTTCATTGATATTCTTAATTGCAGAAACCGTGTCCTCCTGCATTGAGAACTTCAGATTCTCATCCTCAAGGAAAGAATAATCAAGACCACCATCAGAAACAAGATAAGTTTTAGAGTCTGGATAGACCTCACGAGTTGCCTCAACAGATCTAATCAGAGCATTCCTTTGTTTGAACACACAGTTGTAGATGAAACCAATGTCTTCAATAACAACTTTCTCACCCTGAGCATTGTTGACAACTCTAGGATCAAAGTCACAATCTAATTCATAAGTGCCCAAATCAATTTGCATTTTTACTCCTAAACAAATAGTCCTCAATCACAACATAATCCATTTTAGTTTCTTCAAGATTATACAATGCATCCTTAATTGAAGAAAGGATTGGATAACCTCTTGTATTGAAAGATGTATTAAGTAAAACATTTGTCTCACTGATCTTTCCAAACTCAGTCAGCAACTCATAGAAATGTGAGTGAGACTCTTCAGTAACAACCTGAAGTCTTGCAGTATTATCTGCGTGAGTAATGGATGGAAGCAAGTCCAGATACTCTTCTCTTACTTTGGGTGCATAACTCATGAACTCTAGGTTGTCAAAGTTACGAGACTCAAAGTATTTCGATGCATCTTCCTTCTTACAGAATGGAGCAAAGGGACGATACCACTCACGGAACTTGACCTTAGAGTTAAGGATGTCCTTCATCTCTTTGATATTAGGATCACAAACAATAGAACGATTGCCCAATGCTCGTGGTCCTACTTCAGAATCACCATAGACAAGTCCAATAATATTACCTTGCTTAATCAGTTCTGCAATCTCTTTCTTCGTAGTCTTCTTTGCCTTATATTCTGTGATGTATTCGGGCAATCTTTCCACATCCATCAGAGGAAGACCGTTGTATGTGATGTTCACACGACCTTTAGGTTTACTATAAAGGAAGATATGACCTAAAGACAGTCCACCATCGTGAGGATTAGGAGGAACAAAAACTTCACGATTGTATTCATTCTTGAGTTTCTCATTTACCAGAACATTCAGTGCGGCACCACCTGTCAGGCAGACAGGGACATTAGGATTGTATCTTTCCAGAACAGAAAAGAATGCTTTCTCAAATCCTTCCTGTGCAGTGGCAGCAATATCGTATCCCTCTTGACCCTCAAAGACCCAGTTGTCTAGAGCATTACTCCAAGGATTATCCAGGTTCTTCAATGGAAGACCAGTAGTCTCAGCAAGTTTCTTATAGTTACGATCAAAGAAGAACTCGGCAAAGGCATCCACATACTCGGGAATGACTTTACCATATGCACAAAGACCCATCATCTTTCCAGCAAGAGCCAGTTGATGACGACTCTTCTCTGCCACTTCGCGAATCATAGATCCACAAAGAAGATAACCACCACCAAAGTCAGCGTTGATAACATCTAAGGGAACAATTCCAGAATTGTTAGCGGCATATACATTGAAGTGCCCATCGTCACCACCACCATCATAAGAAATAATCAGTGCTTCCTCAAAAGGAGACTGATAGAAAGTGGCAGCAGCATGAGTTTCGTGATGACGTGCAATAGTCTTCACAGTCTGTGTATTAAAGATGTTTCTTACATCAGTCTGGACAAATCCGTCAGAAGATATGAGGACGACTTCATAGTCATTTTCAATACCCCAATCTTCTTCGGCAACATCTTGACAGAGACGTAGAACTTCTTCTTGATACTCAGGACTATTGTCTACGTGCAGACGAAAGTATCTCTTCTGCACCAAACGCTCAATCTCAATCGTATGATATTCATTGGTTGCTGCATTATAAAAGGACACGTTAGCATCGTGTCCTCCAAAGATACTAACAATATTCTTCATTTTACCCTCCCAATAATCTCTTCCATAGCAGGAACGTAGTAGTTCTTGACAACATTAGTCCACTCAAACATCTTAGCATACTCCAAGATCTCTTCGCGATTGTTGACTGAATACTTGCGATTATCTGCGATTACCTTTGCCACATATTTACGATCATCAATCTTGTCTTCGGGAATGACAGAGATGAACTCCTTACTAGTGTCCAGGTTTGCTGCTGCCCACTGACTGATGACGACTCCCAAACCTGCCGCAAATGCCTCCAGACAGACCAGAGGATGTGCTTCACCATCACTCAACAAAACAAGGTTTCCATACTCTGTGAGTCTATTGTAAAGGGTCTCCTTAGACCATTCACCCAAGTAACTATCGTCCTTGACAAATCTACCATCAGCAACACCACCGGCAAAGTAGAGTCCAGGAATACCTTGAAACTGATACTGTCTCTTACGATAGTCAATCTTGGCAAGGTAGATACTGCGACCTGTATATTTTGCTTTCTTGTTGAAAGAAAACTGATTTAGATTAACTCCGTTCGGTGTGACAAATAGTTTGTCAGATGGCACCTTCAGAGTGTCCTCATAAGTCTTTTTGATTCCGGGAGACAGACAGAAGATGTTAGGACGAATCTGTGCAAAAGGTTTGGCAACACGATCACCATAGTAGTCCCAACGATTGGGTTGCTCCAGATATCCAAAGTGGCTGGTGATTGCACAGGGATACTGAATGTAGGGAACCAACCCAACAAAGTCATCATATTGAATGTGAACAAAGTCGGGGCGACAAGAATTGACCTGCTGAATGATCTCAGCAGGATTCTTTGTGTTGATAATTTCAACAGTATGACCTAAGTTCTCAAGTGCAATCTTCTGATCCCAGATTAGAATCTCAACTGCTCCCCATCCCGTAGGAGGAATGGGCATAATACCAGGTCCAACAATTGCTACTTTCATAATTTTGCCAACTCCGTGAACAGATCCATATGCTTACCGTTTGTTCTCTCATAAACAGAAAACTCATCGGGATGATTCTTAACCAGATATCCAAGAGCAATCTGTTCGTTATTTACATTGCCTTCGGCAATCATCTTATTAAGAAGAACATCCTCTACTAGGTCACTGACCTTTGGAATAATATTCTTGTGTCCACCAAACATTGATCCAAGAACAAATGATCGATTGTCATAGAGATAGTTGTCACTCAAACTATCGGCACGGAAGAGATCCTCATAATAATCACAGTTCATTTGAACCAGGAATGTTTCTCCCATTCCTTCCAAAGATTCGACAGCAGACTCACTAGGATAATCTTCACTCAAATCAAAGTTGTCAAAGAATCGAGAACCACCTGCATCCAACCAGAAAAAGATTTCACTATCAAAAGGATTCAGTTCGATTGCTTCTTTCATCCAAAGAAACTTAGAGTATTGAATGACAGAATACATTGATTGCTGACACTCAATACGATCGGGATCAGCAATACTGGTCTTATAGTCATCAGAATCAAGGATGTCTTGAATCTGATCTTTCAAATGATAGTAGGGAATATCTTCTACTGTCTGAACAATGATCTTTGTCTGAAGATCTGTGCGGCGTTCTTCAATAAACTCCTTCACATCTTCGGTGACAAACAAGACCATAGGAACACGCAGTTTGAGTGTTTGCTCAAACCACTTCAGATAGTTGTCCCACTTTCTACCATCAACTCTTGAAATGTCAAAGAGGGCAGAAACGAATGTGATATTACTCATGTTTGATATTCAGAGTTGTCTTTTGCAAGATGAACGATTCTAGGTTTGAACTCACAGTATTCTTTGAATACTTCTGGATAAGCAAACTCGGGACCGTGTGTATGAACATCCTCTTGATGCTCAATGAAGTATTTGTTGATATGACTTTCATCGTGCCACAGAGCAACAACATCCTTTTCTAAATCACGGTTGGTACGATCCATCAGTGTGTCAATCATAGCACACACCTCAGGAACTTTGCCTCCCCATAAACATCCCTGATAGTAAACCAGAGGTGCTTCCTTATACACATCAACATATGCTTCGGATGATTTGTTAGTTTCAAATGCACCCGGAGGTTGATCGTGTGGTGTCATTCCCAGATAGTGACAGGGATGATGAACACCAAACAAAGGTTTGTCAGTAAAGAATTCTTCTGCTGAAATCTCATCGACGACTAGAGCATCAGCGTCAAGAAAAACTAACCAGTCATTCTTGAGGATTTCTTCTCTTGCCTTGTTTAAGATTTCAAATCTCTTGAGTGTGATGAATGGCCAAGAAAGATGTTCTTGTGGATATACTTTGACATCATCAGGGAAATCTCCTTCACCATCAGTGAACACTAAAAATGTTTTCTCCACACCAGGAAGAAAATACTTATGAATGTTCTCATAGTACTTAGGCAAGAAGTTGAG
>Ga0213860_10000644_pt1 | contig 14058 bp, 12 predicted proteins | sample PICome_3_FD_160118 | JGI IMG/M metagenome (GOLD analysis project Ga0213860, IMG submission 160118) | Coastal seawater microbial communities near Pivers Island, North Carolina, United States - PICO550 | ecosystem: Environmental > Aquatic > Marine > Coastal | place: USA: North Carolina...
GCTGAAATTGCTCCAACAGGATCATCTAGTTTTAGTTTTTTATCAAAGTATAAAATTGAGAAATAAACTAATAGACCACCAAGTGCACCAATTATGATTGCTTGACCGCCTGATGGGTCTGCAGGTTCAGCTGTAATTGCTACTAGACCAGCAATAGCGCCATTGATAACCATAGTTACATCAATTTTTCCTGTCAAAATTAAACTTACAAGAATTGTTGCAACAACACCACCAGCAGCTGCTAAATTTGTATTCATAAATACTTGGCTTACCTCAACAGCAGCACCTTCATTAGAAACTACTAATGTTGATCCACCGTTAAATCCAAACCAACCTAACCATAGAATCCATACACCTAAAGCTGCTAAAGGTATATTTGAACCTGGCATTGGTAAAGATGTTCCATCTGCAGCATATTTACCCTTTCTAGGTCCAAGAACCATTACAACAGCTAATGCTGCAGCTGCACCACATAGATGCACAGTTCCAGATCCAGCATAGTCTAGGTAACCACCTGCACTTAAGAAACCTCCACCCCAGTTCCAAAATCCTTGAACAGGGTAAATAAATCCAGTTAATACTACTGCAAAAATAAAGAATGGTACTAGTTTCATTCTTCCAGCAACAGCACCTGATACTATTGACATAGCAGTAGCAACAAACACTACTTGGAAAAAGAAGTCAGCCTGAGCTGAATAATCCATTCCGTAAGATATTCCAACATCTTCACTTGTTGTTGAAAGACCTACATAAGAGGTGAATGAAGGCAAAATATTTGCAATGCTATCACCTGGGTACATATAGCCAAATCCAATTACAAGATACATAATGCATGCAATCGAATATAGACCTAAATTTTTAGTTACAATTTCTGATACATCTTTTTTCTGAACCAAGCCAGCTTCTAGCATTGTGAATCCAGCTGCCATCCACATAACTAAAGCACCTGCCATCACAGCATAAAAGGTATCTAAAGCAAAACTAATTTCTTCCATTTGTATCTCCTTTAAATGGCATCAGAACCAGTTTCACCAGTTCTAATTCTTGTTACTTGTTCAACACTAGTTACAAATATTTTCCCATCACCAATTTTTCCAGTTTGAGCTGTTTTAGTGATAGTATCTGTAGCAGTTTCTAATTGGTCTTCTGATACTAGAATTTCAAGTTTAATCTTAGGTAAAGTATCAACTGAATATTCTGCACCTCTATACATTTCTGTATGGCCTTTTTGTCGGCCATAGCCTTTCACTTCAGTGATAGTAAGGCCCTCAATTCCAGCGGAAACAAGGGCTTCTCTTACTTCTTGAAGCTTGAAAGGTTTTATTATTGCAGTTACAAGCTTCATTTTCTTATAAACTCGCAGATACTGAGAACACTACTGCATTTTCATCTTTACCATCTTCTATAGATGAAAAATCTGTGTAAGTTAAACCACAATCATACGAACCACATGTAAATCCATAAGAAATAGCAATGTTATCGCCATAGTCATCATATTCACCATAGGCGAATGAGAATGCACCTAACCCATACGATACTTCAGTATAATCAGGAGCTTCATCTTGCCCAAGAGCAAATGTTAGACCAAAATCAGAATAAGAAAGACCTACAACAACTTCTTCAAAATCACTTCCATCAGTATTATCTGGATAGTCAAAAGCCACATAGCCAATGTCTATTCCAAGACCATCAACTTCAAACCCATATCCAAAGTAGTAATCCATCTCACTACCATTACCTGAGTCATTAAAGTTAACATTAGAGCCCCAGATCCCAGCATAAAAACCGTTTTCTGCAGCAAAGTCAAAACCACCTTGAATTGCAGGGCCGTCTGTTTGAGTCATACCCCTCCAAATATAATCAGATGCAATTGATACGTTAGCACTCACAGAGGCGAATGATGGGAGTGAAACAATACCCACCGCTAATATAAGTAATTTTTTCATTAATATCTCCTTTTGAATAAAAATAATTACAACTTGTATAAAGCAATTTATGTGCCAATTAAGAAAAAATTCTTTTTTTATTTATAATAAGTTTTAAATTAAGGAGATAGATATGGAAATTAAAGATAACGTAGCGTTGGTAACTGGTGGTGCGTCTGGTCTAGGAAGAGCAGCAGTAGAGCATATAGTTGCAAATGAAGGCAAGGCTGCAATATTAGATATAAATGAAGAAAAGGCCAATGATCTAATTAATAAGCTTGGTCATGAAAACGTTATTTTTATAAATACTAATGTAATGGAAGAAGAATCTGTTCAAAATGCGTTATCTGAAATAAAAGAAAAGTTTACTAAACTCAATTTTGTTGTTAACTGTGCAGGTACTGGTTATGGTGCAAGAATTTTAGGTAAAAAAGGTCCTCATCCTCTAGATATATTTAAATTTATTATTGATTTAAATCTTGTAGGTACTTTTAATGTTATGAGATTAGCTGCTGAACTAATTGATAAGAATGATCCTGATACTGGGGGTGAAAAGGGGGTAATAATTAATACAGCATCAATTGCAGGATATGAGGGTCAAATTGGTCAATCAGCATACAGTGCTTCAAAAGCTGGAGTTATTGGATTAACCCTTACAGCTGCAAGAGATTTAGCTAGACATGCAATAAGAGTAAATACTATTGCTCCTGGAATTTTCGACACACCTTTAATGCAACTTGCTAAAGACGAAAACAAAGCAGCCTTACTTGAAACTACTCAGTTTCCTCATAGGTTTGGCAATCCAAAAGAATTTGGACAATTAGCTGGCCACATTATAAGTAACTCTTACATTAACGGAGAAACTATTAGACTTGATTCAGCCATGAGAATGACTGCAAAATAATTTTATTGTCCAGCAACCCAAAATGTTGCCGCTATAACAACAACTATTATTAAAAATAAAATTACTTTTGCATCTGATTTACTATCCTCATTTGCATCTTCATTTTCGTAAAAGTCCTTCATATCATCTGACATATTTATTCTCCATGCTTAATTACAGTTCTTCCTGAATGTGAACCGTCTAATATTTTAACTATATACTCATCAATTTTTTCTATTGATATAACTCTAGAATTTTTTGATAGGTCTAATTTCCAATCAGTAGCCAATCTTTCCCATAATTCTTTTTTAAGTTCTATTTTTGATTCAGCCGAGTCAATACCAAACAAGCTTATACCTCTTAAAATAAATGGAAATACTGATGAGGTAAAATTCATACCACCCACATTACCACAACAAGAAACACTTCCTTCTAACTCTATCTTTGATATCATCTTTGCAAGCATTTCACCACCTACAGTATCAATTGCTCCAGCATAAAGCGCTTTATTTAGTGGCTTAGTAGGCTCATCCATAAATTCACTTCTTGAAATTAATTTTGTAAGGTTTAATGATTTAATAATCTCATCATCACTAGATTTTCCACTTATACCATGAACCTCAATATCTAAATGTTGTAAAAGTTTTACAGCAATACTTCCAACTCCACCAGTCACTCCAGAAACTAAAACAGGTTTATCCAGAGATATTTCATTATCTAATAATTTTTTAACTGATGCAGCAGCAGTTAAACCAGCAGTTCCAATTTCCATTGCGCTTAACAATGAAAGCCCATTAGGAAGTTTAACTATCCAATTTGATGGAAGGGCTACTAGCTGACCAAAACCTCCATTAATACTCATACCTAATTTATAACCTGTTGCCAAGACCAAATCACCAACTGAAAAATACTCAGAATTAGATTCCATTACCTCACCAGCAACATCAATTCCTGGTATAAAAGGATATTCTTTTACAACGCCTTTAACACCAGTAGCTGCTAGAGCATCTTTATAATTCAGAGATGAATAATGAGTCTTAATTAAAACTTCTTTATCTTGAATTTCAGGTTTATTAATTTCCTCATATGCACCAGAAAATTTATTCTCACTATTGGCTTTAACTACATATCCAAAATAAGGCATAAGATTAGTTGTCGTTTAAATACTTTTCTGCATCAAGAGCTGCCATACATCCAAATCCAGCAGAGGTAATTGCTTGTCTATATACATGATCGCAAACATCTCCAGCAGCAAATACACCTTTTACAGAGGTTTCTGTTGATGATCCGTTTGTTCCAGATTTTATCTTTATGTAACCATCTTTCATATCTAACTGACCATCAAAAATATCAGTATTAGGTTTGTGACCAATTGCTATAAAGACACCAGGAAGGTTTTTTTCAATTTCATCACCATTATTGTTTACTAGCTTTATACCAGTTACACCAGTCTCATTACCAATAACTTCTTTAAGTTGTGTATTCCAGATAATTTCTATCTCACCATTTTTCTCTGCATTAAAAACTCTATCTTGAAGAATCTTTTCAGCTCTTAACTCATCACGTCTATGAACTAAATATACCTTTGAACAGATTTTTGAAAGATATAAGGCTTCTTCAACAGCAGTATTACCACCACCGATGACTGCCACTTCTTGATCTCTATAAAAAAAACCATCACAGGTTGCGCATGCTGATACACCTTTTCCTAAAAATTTCATTTCAGATTCTAAGCCAAGATACATAGCACTAGCTCCAGTAGAAATTATCAAAGCATCACAGGTGTATTCCTTGGATCCATATAATTTAAATTGATTAGTTTTAAGATCAACTTTATCAATATGATCATTTTCAATTTTGACATCAAATTTTAGAGCATGCTCTTTCATTCTAATCATAAGGTCTGGCCCCTGAAGATCCATATGATCGCCTGGCCAATTCTCTACGTCAGTTGTAGTTGTAAGTTGACCGCCTTCCTGAGCTCCAGATATTAACAGAGGTTGTAGACCAGCTCTTGCTGCGTATATTGATGCTGTATAGCCAGCAGGCCCTGATCCAAGAATTATTAATTTATGATGATTATGTTCCACGGTAGGATTATAATTCAATATTAAAAAAATTGTGATTCAATAAAGGTTTTAATTTACAATAAATAATAAAGCGCATGTCAAATCCATATCTACAAAAAACCTTTATTAATTTTATAAGTTTTTTTCTGATAGCTTTTGCTTTGTACGTATTCATTAGCTTGGTTTCATACACAGCTACCGATCCTGGTTTTACATTTAAGAGCTCATCTGGTGTTGTTGAAAATCTTGGTGGACCCTTTGGCGCATTTATATCAGATATTTTAATTACATATTTTGGTTATACATCTTATTTAATTTTACTTGCTGGAGTTGTGTGGTCGGTTCAATTAATTTTTTTTAATGGTTTAGATCAATCTAGAGCAAAAGTTATAACCAGGTTAACAAGTTTTTTTATTTTTTTAGCTTGCACTTGCTCACTTTTTGAATATTTTTTATCAAATAATGCAGGAGGTTACGCAGGCTATTATATTTTTATATACATTTCTTCTGCGTTTGGTTATGTTGGCAGCTTAATATTTTTAGTCCTGTTTTTAATATTAGTTACATCAATTACGTTTAATTTTTCATGGTTAAATTTTCTTGATGCTATAGGTAAATATGTTTTATTAGCAATTAATAAATCAAAAGAATTGTTATTATTTTTAATAAATCAATTTATAAAGGTTTTTAAAATAACTGTTAAAAAATATATAAATATTATTAATCGCTTAAAAGATGCAAATAATGAAAAAAAACTTAACGCCAATAAAAAGAAAGTTCCAAATATAATAAAACCAGAATCAGATAATACAAATAGTAATATTAAATCTAACCATGAGGTTGCATATAAGCAATCTGAAATTAAAGAAGTTGAATCTTCTATCCAAGATGATTTAAAACCAACTCCCAAAGCACAAATGCCTAGCACTCAACTATTAGATAGAGCATTAGATGATGGTGAATCCCTAACAAAAGATGAATTAAATGAATTAGCTATCTTGCTAGAAAATAAATTAGAGGAGTTTGGTATAATTGCTGAAGTTGAGTCTGTTTTACCTGGACCAGTTGTTACTAGATTTGAAATTCAACCAGCGCCTGGTACAAAAGCTAGTAAAATAACTAATATTGCCCAGGATATTGCTCGTTCATTATCGGTTAATAGCGTTAGGGTTGTAGAAGTCATCGAAGGTAAGTCTGTGGTTGGTATTGAAATACCAAATACTAATAGAAAGATGGTAAGGCTAACTGAAATTCTCTCATCTTCAGAGTTCAAAAATTCATCTTCAAATCTCTCTCTAGCTTTAGGAAAAGATATTGCCGGTGAGCCTATTGTAGTTGATCTTGCCAAGATGCCTCATTTATTGGTTGCAGGTACGACTGGCTCAGGTAAATCGGTTGGAATTAATGCAATGCTCTTAAGTTTATTATTTAAATCTGATCCAAAGGATGTGCGTTTAATATTAATAGACCCTAAAATGTTAGAACTCTCTGTCTACGATGGAATCCCTCATCTATTAACACCTGTAATTACAGATATGACAGATGCCTCGAATGGCCTAAGGTGGTGCGTAGTGGAAATGGATAGAAGATATAAGCTTATGTCCATGATGGGAGTTAGAAATCTTGCTGGTTATAACAAAAAAATTAAAGAAGCAGCCAATAATGGTAAACAAATTTTAAACCCACTCAAGGAAGATGTTGAAGAGTACTTAGAAGAACTTCCTTCTATAGTAGTAGTTGTTGATGAATTTGCTGACATGATGATGTTGGTTGGAAAAAAGGTCGAGCATTTGATTGCTAGAATTGCACAAAAAGCAAGAGCTGCCGGCATTCATTTAATTCTTGCAACTCAAAGACCATCAGTTGATGTTATAACTGGTTTAATTAAAGCGAATGTTCCAACTAGAATAGGGTTTCAAGTTTCTTCAAAAATTGATTCACGTACAATACTTGACCAAGGTGGAGCAGAACAATTATTAGGTTATGGTGATATGCTATATCTGCCCCCAGGTGTTGGTGTGCCAATAAGAGTTCATGGTGCATTTGTTGGTGATGACGAGGTTCACAGAGTGGTTAACGACTGGAAATCAAGAGGTGAACCTCAGTATGAAGAAGATATTGTTAATGATGCGCAAGATACAGGACCAATTCCTGGTTGGTCTGGTTCTGAAACATCATCATCAGCTGAAGATGTAGATGAATTATATGATGAAGCTGTTAATTTTGTTATTGATTCGAGACGAGCATCAATATCTGCAGTTCAAAGAAAATTAAGAATTGGATATAACCGAGCTGCAAGACTTATAGAGGCAATGGAAGAGGCTGGCCTTGTTTCTGAAATGAGCTCTAATGGAAGCAGAGAAGTACTTGTACCTAAACGACAGTGACTAACAAATTAATATTATTTTTTATATTTATCTTTATTCAAGTTGAGGCTTCAAATCTTGAAGATATCGATAAAATAATATTAAATTCAAAATTATCACTTGAACATAAAAACATCAATTCAATTAATGATAGTTTTAAAATTTCAACCGGTGTAATCACCAGAGATGAAAATAAGGTTGAAATTTTAATTCAGGAACCATTAAAAGAATCATACACACTATATGAAAATCATATAAAGTTTTGTGATATTGATTTTGGTGAATGCAGCAATATTGATCAAAAACAACTAATTGAATCTCCCATATATAAATTAATTAAATATGGCATTAAAGATAATCAGGGCTATTATAAGGATCTAGAGTGGACTGATAAAGATAACTTAAAACATGAATTCTTTAATATTAAATTAATAAATAATTCAATTATAGAAATATCATACTTTGATAATTTACAAATATTCAATATTTTAAAATTAAGCATTACAAATATATAAATGAACATCTTATTAATTGGTCTTGGTGGTTTTTTTGGAGCTATTTCCAGATACTTATTTAGTATTTTAATCAATCCAATTAATAATTTTCCATTAGCTACCTTGTTCGTAAATATTTTTGGCTGTTTTTTTATAGGTTTATTATTTGGTTTAAATATAGGTTTAAAAGATAATTTGTATTATTTTTTTGGTATTGGTTTTATTGGCTCATTTACTACTATGTCAGCATTTACACTTCAAAGCATTCAACTTACTGAATCTAACGGTTTTATTGCATCGATTTCTTACGTACTTTTAACATTTTTACTTACAATAATTGCTACAATAGCTGGTATAAATATTGGTAGATAATGTTAGATATTAAAATTTTAAGAGATGATATTGAAACTATTAAAGATAAGCTAAAAATTAAAGGCTTTAATCTTGATATTAGTTTATTTAAAAAATTAGATGCTGAGAGAAAATCTTTACAGATTTCAGTTGAAAAATTACAAGCCAATAAAAAAGACTTATCCGCTAAATTTGGAAAAGCTAAAGTAACTAATGAAGATGTAACTAATATCTCAGCTGAAATTGATATTATTAATTCAGAGCTAAAAGAAAAAGAAGAAAAGTTAAATCCTATACTTAATGAATTAAAAGAATATTTATTACATATCCCAAATATTCCAGACAACTCAACCCCATTAGGCTCAAATGAATCTGATAATTTAGTAATTAAAAAATGGGGTGAGATTACAAATCATGAGGGGCTAGATCATTTACAAATTTCTAATGACATTGATACTGAGCTAGCATCTTTATTGGCTGGATCAAGGTTTTCAGTCTTAAGAGGTGATATCGCAAAATTACACAGAGCATTAATTCAATTTATGCTTAATGAAGCAGCTGCTAATAACTATGAAGAATATTACGTTCCCTTTATTACCAACAAAGAATCATTAATTGGTACTGGCCAGTTACCAAAATTTGAAGAAGATTTGTTTAAATTAACAGATGATCGTTATTTAATATCAACTGCTGAAATACCTTTAACAAATTTATATAGAAACAAAACAATTAATAAAAGTGAATTACCCATTAAAGTTACTGCACATACTCCGTGTTTTAGATCTGAAGCTGGAAGCTATGGAAAAGATACTAAAGGTTTAATTCGCCAACATCAATTTGAAAAAGTTGAGTTAGTACAAATAGTTGATTCAGATACATCAGATCAAGCTTTAGATGAGTTACTTGGAAATGCTGAAAATATTTTACAAAAACTTAATCTTCCATATCAGGTTGTTCAGTTATGTGGGGGTGATTTAGGATTTAGTGCTGCTAAAACCTATGACATAGAGGTATGGTTGCCTAGTCAGCAAAAATATAGAGAAATATCTTCTTGCTCAAACTTTACTGACTTCCAGGCTAGAAGATTAAATCTTAAAATTTCTGATACTAAAACAAAATATTTTGCTCACACAATAAATGGTTCTGGACTGGCAGTTGGTCGTACTTTAATAGCTTTGATTGAAAACTATTATGATGCAAATAAAAAAATTATATCAATTCCAGATATTTTAGTTCCCTTTACCAACTTTAAGACAATAAAAGTATAAAAAATTCACATTTTTGTAATCTAATCAATATATTTTTGGTGTATGATTAGCTAATAACTTTAATAATCTTTAAGAGGGGTCTTTCATGAAAAATTTTGTAAAGTTTTTACTGGTATCAGCTTTTGTAGTGCCTTCCATTTATGCTCAAGAATTAACATCTGATATTTCGGGTAATGTTACTTCTGCAGATGGCGCATTAGCTGGCGCTAACGTAGAGATTACATATGTACCAACTAATACTAAAGTAGTTAGAACATCAAATGAAGATGGTCAGTTTTTTGCAGGAGGCCTTCGACCTGGTGGTCCATATAAGGTAACTGTAACATCGGCTGGATTACTGAGTGAAACAATTACATCGTATCTGGTTGTTGGAGAAACTTCACGTCTTTCATTTGTACTTGCATCACAAGATTCTATTGATGATGTTGTAGTTGTAGGTCAACAAGTTGCATCAAACGAAGTATATGGGTACACAACAACAATTGATGCTGAGACTATTGAAAGTACTCCATCAGTTACAAGAGATATAAAAGATTTATTAAGATTGAATCCTCTTGTATCTTTAGATGATGCGGAGGATGATTATGAATCAATTTCTATTGCAGGTGCTCACCCTAGAAGCAATGATATTAAAGTTGACGGTGTGTCATTTAATGATGATTTTGGTTTAAATGATAATGGTTATCCAGCTCAAAGAAGCCCAATTAACTTTGATGCAATTGATCAGTTATCAGTTAAGGTGGCTCCAGTTTCTGTTGAATATTCAAATTTTAGAGGCGGTGTTATTGAAGTAGTAACAAAAGGTGGTACTAATGAGTTCACTGGATCATTAAGTTATTTTGACAGAGGTGATCAGTTTTATGGTGATAAAGTTGCCGGTCTTCCTGCGGAATTTGATAAAGAAGATACAGCGCAAGGTTTTAATTTAGGTGGCCCTATTATTAAAGATAAAGCTTTCTTTTATGTAACATATGAAGAATCTACAATTACAAATCCTGTTTTATGGGGACCTGCAGGCTCGGGTTCGCTTCTACAACAAGCTATTACTGTAGAACAAGTCAATGCAATAAGACAACTTACTATAGATTCCTATGGTTGGGATCCACTAGGTGTTGCTACAACAACAGAATCTAATCAAGAAAACACTTCAGTAAGGCTAGACTATATTCATAATGATAATCATAGACTTGAATATACTTATAAACTAACTGAAGGCGATAGATTAAGAGCAGGAGGAGGGAGATACAATTTTGCTTTTGAATCTAATTCATATCTTAAAACAGAGTCAACCGAAACTCATAGTTTTCATCTAGTTTCTAATTGGAGTGACAATCTTATTACTGATTTGTATTGGTCAACAAAGGAAACAGATACCGGTCAAGATTCGCCAATTGGAGACAGTTTCCCTAATTTTGTCATAGAAAATGATATAGAAAATGGTATTGATGATGTATATGGAATGCGTTCTATCTCCATGGGTCCTGATATTTTCAGAAGTGCTAATGCATTGGCTACAACTACAGATTTTGTTAAATTTAAGGCTATATATTATAAAGATAATCATAAAATAACAGCTGGTATTGAAAATACTGTTTATGATATTTTTAATGTTTTCATTGTAGCCCAAGATGGTCAATGGACTTTCGTTGGTGAAGATAACTTTGAAAATGGTATTGCAAAAAGATTTACTGCAAATAATGCTAAAACTGGAAATTATCAAGATGCAGCAGCAATATTTGAATACGGTTTAACATCTATGTATTTAATGGATGAGATTGATGTTAATGATAAATTAAAAGTTACATTAGGGTTAAGATATGATGAGTATGACTCTGATGATGCTCCTGCTAAGAATCAAGATTTTGAAAATACTTATGGATTTGCTAACGCTGGTATAGATGGCGCGGATCTTTTAAATTATAGATTGGGTCTAGACTACATAATAGATGATTACAGTAAAATAAATGTCGTATATGGTACTTTTTCATCAAAGTTACCAACAGTTTGGATATCTAATGCTTATACTAATGATGGTGTAAGAGTATCAGCATATAATGATGCATATGCTCCAGATGGATGTAATCCACTTCTTGCTGCAGGCTCAGGCATTCCAGGTTGTGCTCAACAAGCAATTACCGATGCACCTCTTACAAGCGCAAAAATAGATTTTATTGCTCCTTCTTTTGAGTGGCCAGAATCCAAAGTATTAAATGTTGTCTACCAAAGAGATCTACAAAACGATTGGAATTTTACTGCTACATATTTGTATGCAGAGCAAGAAGAGGCTCTATATAAAATTATAGATGGTAGCCCTTTAGTAGGCGATCAACCGCAAGTACCAACCTTGACTGCTCCTGACGGAAGACCTATATACGATCAACAGGGTTATCAAACTTATAAAGCTGGTCTATACAATGATTGCTGTGGTGAAAGACAAGTTGCATCATTTACATTTGATAAAACATTTAATGATGGTGATGGAAGATTTTCTATTAGCTATACTCATCAAAGCATAGATGAGCTAAGTGGCATGACATCCTCAACATCAAACTCAAACTTTGGTAAAACTGGTGCAATTGACTATAACAATAGAAAGCCAATGAGATCAATATATGAAACTGAGCATAGACTGCTTGCTACTTTAAGTAATAAGTATTATTTCTTTGGTGAAGACAAGCCAACAACTATAACATGGATTTATGAACGAAAATCTGGGTTGCCAGCATACGCAACTTTTGATACTTACAACAGATCATCATCTAGCTATCAATCACAGTCTTTTGGATATGAGTTTAATCTAAATGATGATTCATCTGCTCTTTTATATATACCATCTGGATTAAATGATCCTCTTGTATGCTGGACTTATCAATGTGGAGATGAGGGCTCAGATTTAGCTAATAAAACAGCTAATATACTAGTAAATCATCTACATAATACTTTAGGTTTAGATAAATATGCCGGTACTATAGCTCCAAGAGGTTCTCTTGAGTTTCCATGGCAATCATCATTAGATCTTAAAATCAAGCAAGTTTTACCAGGATTTAGAGCTGATGACGAATTAATTATCACTTTAGGTATAGAAAATGTCCTTAACATGCTTAATGATGATTGGGGTGTTATCGAGTATGGTTATTACTCAGGAAGAATACCTATTATGGATTTAAATATATATGAAGGTAAATATGTATATTCATTAACATATAAAGATGATGGTTCAATTAATAGAGGTTTAGCCTTTGGTTACAACCTAAATGATCCAATGAATACTGACATCTCATATACACAGAGTGTATGGAGAGCTCAGTTAGGATTTGTATATAAATTCTAAAAGTAATATATAATTAAAGGGCGGTTTATACCGCCCTTTTTTTTATGAATAAATTAATACCAGAACTGTCTTTTAAGAAAATTGAAAATGGTGATGATGAAACTGTCATCACTTTAAATAATGCCCTTAAAGAACATGGTTTCTTTTCAATTACTGAGCATGGTCTTTCTACTGATGTCTTAAAAAGATGCTACCAATCATCTAAAGATTTTTTTAGTTTAGATTATAAGATCAAATCTAAATACCATAATCCTGATTTCAAAGGAGCAAGAGGTTATACACCTAAAGGAATTGAAACTGCGGTTGGTGAAAATGTTCCTGATCAAAAAGAGTTTTGGCATCATGGTCCTAATATTGATGAAACATATGATGCTAGTATCCCAAAAAATATTTATATTGAAGAATTACCTGATTTTAATTTAAACTTTGATCAATTATTTATAGAATTAAATGCAATAGGTCTTAGAATTTTAAAAGTAATCGCAAAATCTTTAAATTTAGATGAAAATTATTTTGTAAATTGGGCTCAAAAAGGAAATTCATTGTTACGTCCAATTCATTATCCACCTGTTCATGATTTATCTAATATTCACAGAGCAAGAGCCCATGAAGATATAAATCTAATTACTCTTTTAGTTGGCGCAGAAGAAGGCGGTCTTGAAGTATTAAATAATAATAATGAATGGATAAAAGTTAAACCAAGCTCAAATGCAATAGTTTGTAATATTGGAGATATGATGCAGTTAGTTACTGAAAAAAAATTAAAAAGCACAACTCATAGAGTTGTTCAATATAGTGATCAAGAATGTAGATCTAGATACAGCATCCCATTCTTTTTACACCCATCACCAAACACTAATTTAAAATCAATATTTAATGATAATGACAAAGGTGTTTTAGCAGATGACTTTTTAAATGAGAGGTTAAAGGCGATTAAGCTATATTAATTATGGATATAAATACTTTTTTACATATTGTAATTGGTTTTATTGGTCTGGTTTGTTTGGCAATACCATTTTCTAATGACATCAAAAAAATAAACATAAAGCATATTATTTATGGAATTTTATTTCAGTTAGTACTAGCATTTTTATTACTAGAAATACCTTTCATAACTGCAGCATTTAATTATCTAGCTGATGGCGTTAGCGTGCTACAAACCGCAACTTCAGAAGGTACAAAATTTGTGTTTGGTTATTTAGGAATTGTTGATCCAAACAATGGCTTGATATTTGCTTTTGTAATTCTCCCATTCATAATTGTCATGTCTTCTATAACAGCACTATTATGGCATTGGGGGATACTTCCGTTAATTGTTAAAGGTTTTTCTTCTATTTGCCAAAAGTTATTTAATATTGGTGGCCCAATAGG
>Ga0213860_10000646_pt1 | contig 14043 bp, 24 predicted proteins | sample PICome_3_FD_160118 | JGI IMG/M metagenome (GOLD analysis project Ga0213860, IMG submission 160118) | Coastal seawater microbial communities near Pivers Island, North Carolina, United States - PICO550 | ecosystem: Environmental > Aquatic > Marine > Coastal | place: USA: North Carolina...
AATATTTTTATTTTGACTTTCAATATGAGATTCATTTCTTAGAATCTCAACTTCCAAGTCTACAATTTTTTTATCTAATTCATCTCTGGTATTTTCACTCTTCTCAATATCATCAAGCATCAGATTATGAATCTGATTAACTTCATTGACTTTAGAATTTAAAGTATCAAAAATTTCTGTATTATCTTCCTTTACAAGTTCAATTTTAGATACAATATCATTAACAGTATTATCAAAAACTTCAGCAAACTCTTTGATCTTTGAATCTGTTTTAATTTCAGAATCAACAATTAAATTTTTATATTTGGGAATATCATTAGTCTTGATTTTATCAATCTCTTCATTCAGAGATTTGAAATCACTAATGTATTTTTCATCAATAACATCTTTTATATTATCTAAAGTATCCTTTAATTCTTCTTCTAATACTTCACATTTATCAGTAAGTCTAGTTTCAGACTCTACAACTAATTTTTCATATCTTGGGATTTCTTCATCAATAAAAATATTGACTGTTTCAGACAAACTAGAAATATCTAATTTGACCTGTGTTAAGTTTTTATGATTTATACCTTTTACTTTTTCTTGAACATCACGAATGCACTCCTCAAGAAACAAGAGTTGAGAAATTAGTGCTTTATCTAGATCTTCTTTTGTAAGAAGGTTTTTAATATCTTCATCAATCTCATCAATCTTCGTAGAAAGATGATTTACTTTTTCTATATTGAGTTGATAATTTTCTAACGTTTCAGAGAAATCAGTTAAAACATCAACCTTACTTAAATTTCTTTTGAATGCATTATAAGCATCAGAAACAGTATTCATTTCAGGATTTTTACTACTCTCCTGAATTGAATTTTCGACGGATGCCTTTTCTCTGTCAAAATATTCTGATGGTTTTCTAATTGCCACTATTATCCCAAATTCTTACGTATAGATATTTATTATAACGATAAAAGAGTAAACTGTCAAACAATCAATAACGATATTCTTCTATCTTATCTAATACTTTATTTAGATATTTTTGTGCAATATTTTTCTCTCCAGGATATGCTTCATCAGAATCAATCTGATATTTAAGTTTCAAAATATAGCATTTCATTTCATCTTTATTAATTTGAGATCTTGGCATGATAAAAAAAACTCTGCTCTTTATATAGAGCAGAGTTTGTGAATCAGATTGGATTATGTGCTGGTATCATCATACCACCACCCATGTCATCATCGTCATCAACATCAATATCCTTAGATATTGAGTAAATTATAAAGGCACCTAACATACAGGTTGCTAGTAACAACATCACCAGATTCCTGGAATAATTTGGCCACTGACGGCATAAGATCCCATTGCTGCAATGACACCAATCATTGCTGCCCAACCATTAATGCGTTCTGCGTTTTCATTCATTGTTTTTGCTCCTTAGTTTTGTTGTAAATGATTACTTCTTTACCATCGTGAGTAAAGACTAATTCGTCGTCATGGTCCCAACACAGTTCTTCATACAATGCATTGAGTTTTTCCATGTCTTCATAAAGTTGATTCGGATTTGGCATACTGATCAAATAACTTTCTAATATTTTGAGTAATTTCTAGACCACCAGTTTTCTTTTCAAGAAGATTTCCGTTAGGAGATGTAACTATGAGAACCGGAGTGGCAGTTACATTATACTTTTTTGCAAGATCTAAATTTTTTTGTGGAATAGGATCATTACTCACATCTTCAAGGTCAATTTTTTCAATGATAGAAGTTCTTTCATCTTTGATTGACTTGAAATATTTTTCAACTAACATACAAGGACCACATGAGTCCTTTGAAAATAAGAGAAAATTATTCATGGGAATGTTGTGGTTTAAATTCACCTTCAGGAAAAGGTTGTGAAGAAACAGTGGGGTTACGATCTCTATTCTTAATAATGATGAAGGCATCTTTATTATATTTGCGAGTTCCCTTTACGGGTGCCCACTTAGTGCCAGCACCATCAATCTCATAGACGGATGTTCCAGCAATTTCTACAGCAATATTATCACCACTTTCCCATCCCATTTTTTCAAGTGCGATGGCAAGTTGTCCAAGCATACCACCAGGATAAGTTACAGAATCATCCATAACGTGCTCTTCAGGTTCAAGATTTCCAATCATTAGTAAAGAGATTCCTCTTGCTCAGTTTCAACTATAACATCAGACGTAGGATAGGCAACACAAGTGAGAACAAATCCTGCGTCAATTTGATCATCGTCTAGAAAGGACTGATCCGATTGATCAACCGTACCACTCACAATCTTACCGGCACAAGATGAACAAGCACCAGCACGACAAGAGTAGTTCATATCAACACCTGCCTCTTCGGCAGCATCAAGAATGTATTGATCATCTTCACAAGGAACGACAGTTTCAGTGCCGTCAGGAGTGCGAAGAGTAACGTTAAAAGTCATTAGTAAGTTTCAGATAATTGTTCTACAGAGTATGCCAGCAATACAAAGAAGGCAATGCTTGTTATTGTAAACAATGTTGAAGTCATTGTCAACCCCCTAGTTCAAGGAAAAACTTAGTGTTGTCACCTGGTGTATTCTCGTAGATAGAAGAATCACCATATGTTTTATGATCTTTGTATCCAACCATTCGACCCTTAGTATTTTGAAGAGCAGGCATGAATACAATATAAAAGAATACTCCAGGGGCACCGATCAAAAGGGCACCACCAATAACATAATAAGTCAGAATTTCAAGAAGAGAGTTTTCCATCAGATACCAAATGCTCCAAAGAAGAAGAGACTGCCAGTGGTTGCATAAGAAACCACTGCTGCTACGAATCCTAGCATAGCAGTGCGACCGTTCAGTTTTTCTGCGCGTTCTGCATAGGTTTCATATCCATAACGCTCAGCATCAGTCTTAGAAACGTACATCTGAGGTTCTTTGGCAAACATATTCTGCTGCCCATACTCATTCGTTGTTACGGTCATTGTCTTATGTAAAGAACTGTTACAATATTATATAGGAAATGTAAAGTTCTGTCAAGGAGGGGATGTATCAGTTGTCACTTTTTTGTATAACATATGCTCTTCCTTGCTCATCAAACCCATCAATATCAATATAAACTGGTTCTCCGGTGAAATTATCTACTGGAGCAACTAGCAAATAAGGACCAGGAACTCTATCAGTTCTTGTATCATAGGTCCTAAAATTAGTAGGATGAAAGTGAACTGTAACAACTTTTTTACCAGGATTACGACAAGTATATCCGAGTTCTCTCATATGATATGTGATCTTATTGTCACATCCAGGTTTACCCATAGTATAATTCATACTATCAGAAGTTGCTACTGGTGTTTTAAAAATCCAAGAATCTTGTGAAGCTGAGTTATCATATGGTTCAATCTCCCAGTTCTTACCGTCTTTAGTAGATATTTCCCAACGACTCAGAGCATAAAAAGTTTTATCCATATCAATACTTTTAAAGTATCTAAGAGTATCATCAAAGATAATATCTGCATTAGCAACAACACAGATTTGATCTTTCAATTCTTCATTACAAAATTCAAAAATATCTTGATACGAAGGTCTATTCTCTCTAACTATTCTATGAATTTTGGGAGAGTCAAAATTAAGTTCAGCATCATCTTCCATGAAAAGATATACATTATCAATCAAGTCATTGGCAAGATTTTGATGGAGACAGTAAAGATATTCTCCATTTCTCATATGATTACGAGAGTTAAAATATTCAATAATTAAATTCATGATTGGTTAAAGAAGTTTTTATCAGAAATACCTTTATCATCTACATAATAATCTGCACTGGGTTTTCCTAGTATAAGTTGATGATATTTACAACCCCATTTAGATAGTTGATCTTTAGTAACATCATACCATATTCTATAGACTTCAAATAAGTCTCCATCAAGAGTAAGCATACCTCTAGCAGTAAAATAAATTATATGATGTCCTTCGTCATATAATTTATTAATTTTTTCAATCCTATGTAAATATGGAGTTGCCTTTTCATATTTACCCACTTCGGATTGACAGATAGTACCGTCAATATCAAAACAATATCTTTTCACTTTTTAATCAACCTCATATTGTAATCATGATTGTCATTTTTATAAATCTCATAATTGTAGTTTTCAGAAACAATTTCAATTAAGTCAGATTTATTGTGATAGAAAGCATAAGTTGGCATAACATCAAATGCCATGTACTCAGAATATCTAGATGGACCATCATCTATATTCATTCTATGAATTAAAATATTTCTAAATCCTAATGAACAAATCTTTTTAAGGACTTTATTAGCATTAGGAAGAACATCTAATACGGCAGCCATATAAAATATTTCATTATCATTTTTTATAAAATTTTCATCTAAGTCATCAAGATCAAAAACGAAAAAATTATTTTCAGAATAATTTTCTTTAGCAAGTTTTACAGCATACTCTGATTTATCATAACCATAATAATTTCCACCATTCAGTCCATCATTTACTACTTGATATAGTGCTCCAGATCCACATCCAATATCACGAATGGTGTCAATTTCTTCATTACTTTCAATAAAAAAAGAAACATCATCAATAAGATGATCCCAGTGAGGTGGTCTTCTTGCACTCAAACTTAACTCTTTTTTATTAAGAGAAAGTTGCCGGTCAAAATAACTCTTTTCTTGTTCAATAGTATGTGACATTTGTACCTCAGTTTTTTACTTTAATATAGCACATCCAAGTATAATCATAACAATCAGTATAATAACTTTCATCAACTATTTCTTCTGATGAAAATATAGGATCTGGTGTTTTATATTTTTTACCACTCCATTCATCTCCTCATTTAGTTTTGTTTAGAATGTAAAGTGGAGGCAACTCAACGTAAGATTCAACCTTGTCATCAAATTTTTTCTTAATAGAAGAGTCTAATTCAAATTCATTTCTAACACCAAACTTATCAATAACGTAATTTCCACCTTCATTAATTTTTTTAGGAGAAATAATATCACCTTGACTTGGAGGATAATTATCTTCAACAACTACATGTTTAAAAGGAGCATCATCAAGAAAATATAATCTATCAGAAAAGTCTTGATGATCATCTAAGAATAGCAAAGTTTTCTCCGGTGTTTTTTCAGGATTATCTTCAAAAAATTCTACCCAATCAACAGTGTTTATATCTCGTTTTAAATATTGAACTTCATCATCTCTATACTCTAGTGGAGAAAAATCAATATCAAAAGACATAATGTCTGCATCCGGAAGTGCTTTACGGATAAACCATGTTCCTTGCCCCTTCCATACACCACTCTCAACCACAAGATTTGGTTTAAGTTCCTTCAGTGCACAATAAAATGCAAACAGGTGTGATGATTTCATACCTCCAGTATTATCTTGAACCGGTCTTTTTTCATATAGTTCTCTGAATTCAGAAAAATATTTTTTAAAGTTTTTAGTATTCATCAAAAATCTCCAACAAGTTTTTTAAATTTTTTAACAGTATCAAAATATAATTTTACTTTTCTCTTGAGAAAAGGAATATTAACATCTCCGACTAAGTGTCTTCTAGCAAGAATATAAGTATCATTATCAAAATCAGGAACAAAACTAGAGAGATGCCAATATACTAATTTTTGCTTGTTTCCTTTCCAAACAATCATTTCATTATCATTATCATATTCATGAAAGGGCAAATTCCATGGAGCAAGATGTCCACAAGTATTTCCAATAATCACAGCATCTTCTTCAGATCCTTCATATACCAATTCAAGATATTTCTGATCACCACATGTACCATACTCGGAAGCAAATTCGTTGTTAGGATTTTTCAAGCACTCTAACCAAAAATCAGAAGCACCTAAACCAGTTATATCATTTTTAAAATAAACAATACCAACATTAAATTGACCGGAAGGATGAGGATCGGGATAAACAATCCTATGCTCTACAACACCAACACTTTTATCATCAACGTCATTAAATGCATACATAAAATCTTCAAAGAAGAAAATATCAGCATCAATATACATTACATGGTCAAGATTTAAATCTCTCAAACAATAATTAATTGAAAATGTAGAAAGACTATAAAGAAATTGCCATTGATTTGCATCATTAATGTCATCTCCATTTGCTTTTTCTAAAGCCGAAACATTCTTTGCTTCAAAAGATGCTTCTACTTTCTTTAACTTTTTGAGATGCTCATTAGTCTCACATAATTGAGTAATAGAAATAGGAACTATTCTATTATCATAATCAGATAAAAAATTAAAAGTTTCTTCATCAACACAAAAATAATAAAGAGTATATTCAGTACTAGATTTACTCAAAGATTCGTGCATTGACAATGCAAGATGTAGATAATTTATATCTGATACTGTACAAAAATTTTTCATCACCTATACTTTTCAATTAACATTGCTGTAAGTTTTGCAGAACCTTCAGGAGAAGCATTTCTTTCATACCAACTACGACATGCGTTGTGCATGTATTCCCACTCCGATTGAGAAACATTAGAAATTTTTTCTTTAACTTCTTTAGGTGACTCAACAGAAATATAATGAATCCCCTCAATCCAAGGTTCATGATAATTTATAACATCACAACCAGGAGCAACTACAGGTACAGTTCCATGTGCCATACATTCAATATCCCTATTGCATTTTGGTCCATAACCAGGAAGGAGAAGACCAAACTTAGAAGAAGCAAGTTTATCTTGATATTGTTCCTGAGTATATGGGTAAGAAGATTGAAGACCACTATCACCAATACGAATTGGCATACTGAATTCTTCTACACTCTTTGACCAATCTTGATTTACTCTACCACTTCCTTGGAGATGATTTTCAATCTTACCCATAAAAATAGATTCAACAGGACGTTCATCATATGGGAGAATACCTTTCAAAACTCTAGAATGAAGTTTTTTAGGATGACGTGAAAAGAAAGTCCAAGGATGAACTTGAGGATGTTCAGGTACAGTATTACAGAACAAAGATACTGCAAAAGGAGGTATGGACCTATCATCTATTCTAGGCCAATCGTACAACAAGAAATCTTTTTCTCCGTCTGCCCAACAGAAATCATCACTACTATAAGAAAAAGTAGCAAGATCTAAGTCTCCCCACAACTCAAGCATTTCTCTAAATGCATCATTATGAGCATCATTATCTGGTTTCCAAATGTGTGGTTTGTTCATTTTGTAAGTCTCAAAAATTCATCATAGTCTCTTATATATTCGTCTTCATCATACTCCTCACTACCAAAAACAATCAATTCTGTATCATCTTGAATGAATTGAAATGTAGTCCAAGTAAATGGAAGAACTTGAAAATAATCATTCTCTTTCAAAATTTTTGTGAATCTTTTACTATTGGTGTCTATCTTTAATTCTATTTTACCCCTAACAACATAAAATAATTGAACCTCTCTTTTATGTGCATGATTACCTCGTATAGAATTCAAAGGAGAGTTTTTAAAAATCATAATCCTTTTAATTGGATTAAGTCCAAACTCTAAAGGGTAAATAGGAATTAAATCTCCTCTATCTTTATCTGACTTAATTTGAATCATCGTAAAAAGTTATACAAAGTTTGCTCTTGTGGTTCCCAGTTTAATTCTCTTCGTATTTTTTCAGAAGAAATAGAATATCTCATATCCTGTCCTAATCTATTTTCCACAAATTTAATCTTAAGACTTTTATTCATCCAAGAAGAAACTTCTCTTACAATCTCAATATTTGACAAACAATTATTTGCAGAAATATTCCAAATTTCATTTTTCTTTTCAGAGAAACAAACTTTATACACACCTTCTACATTATCTTTTACATAAGTCCAATCCCTTACATATGAACCATCACCATGTAAAGGGACAGGTTTATTTTCATCAAGACACTCAATAGTTTTAGGTATTAGTTTTTCTGGATATTGTCTTGGGCCATAATTATTAGAACTTCTACAAATTTGATAGTCTATACCATATGTTCTGCCATATGAGAGTAAAATCATTTCTGCAGCAGCTTTAGATGCAGAATATGGATTAGAGGGATTGAGGCAAGATTCTTCGGTCATATGACCATCTTCAATATCACCATATACCTCATCAGTGCTTATGTGAACAAATAAAGGTCTTTCATATACCTTTCCTCTCAAAAGATTTAAAAGATTTTGAGTTCCAAGAATATTTGATTGAGCAAATACATCAGGTTCATTAATGGAATTATCTACATGACTTTCTGCAGCAAAATTAACAATAATATCACATAGAGGAAGATGAGTTAAATTGCGGATATCTTCTTTAATTAGAGTATAGTTTTCATTATGATCCCATGGAAGTTTTTGATTAGATGCATATGTCATCTTATCAATATCAATTACTTTATGTCCCTTAGATAAACAGAGTTCAACAAAATGACTTCCTATAAAACCTCTACCACCTGTAACTAAAAACTTCATAATTAACCACCATAAAAAGTTTTGATACTACTACAAACATGTTCTATTTCAGAATCTTTCAAATACTGATGCATTGGTAAACTCAGTATTCTATTAGAATTTATATCAGTTTTTGTAGTATCAAATTTACCATCAAGATAACTGAAAGGTTTTGATTTTGCAATAGGAATTGGCCAATGAATTATTGTTGGAATATTTTTAGATGCCAAAAACTTTTGCAGATTTTCCCTATCATCTACCATTATACAGTAGATATGATAAACGTGCAAATCAACATGAAAATCTACCTTTGGTATTTCAACTACACCATCCAAAAGACTATTGTATTTTTCTACAACCTTTTGTTTTTTATTATTCCACCCATCAAGTCTTTTTAGTTTTTCATCTAAGAACAATGCTTGAATCGGATCCATTCTGTGGTTCCATCCCATGTCATCATAGTAATACTTTTTTGATGACCCATAGTTTCTAAGAGACTTGAGTCTTTGATTGTAAATGTCACTATCAGTAGTGACTATTCCAGCATCTCCAATAGCACCAAGATTCTTTCCAGGATATAATGAATAGACGGTCATGTCGGCATATTTACCAACCATGTCGCCATTCGTGACTGCACCATGAGCATGAGATGCATCCTCTATGATTTTACAATCATATTTCTGCGAGATCTCATACAACCTCTTCATATTGGTTGGATGACCATACATATGAATTGGAAGAATAATGCAGTTATCATAAAGATGACGTGTATTATCTAAATGATCAACCAATAAATTTAAATCAATTTGAAAATAGTCATCATGATCAACTAAAGAAATATTATAATTACCTTTAATTTGAGATTCTACTGCAAGAACATCAGCAATATATCCATTGGCAGGAAGAATAACGTCAGTTGTAGTATCATAAAATTCAAATGCTTGGATAGCAAGTTTCAATCCATCAGTTCCATTTGATACTCCAATAGAATAATTTCTTCCAGACCACTTGGAAAAGTTATTTTCAAATTTTTCTAAGTAAGGTCCCATCACATAAGCAGAACTTTCAAAAAAAGAATCTAAATTTTTATAAACATCTCCTTTTATTTCGTTCCACTGGCCAGTCAAATCAATAAATTTCATGATCAAACTTTAATAAAGGAACCAGAATCATCAATCTTTAATTGATTAATTTTTTGAATAATTGAATCAGCAGCATCTTCAGGAGTACGAAGCATATTATTTCCGAAAAGATCAACAAATTTTTGCATATCAGGATATTTTTCTACAGAAGAATTTCTAATTTGATTTTGCATTTTCGTAGCAATAGCTCCGGGAGATACAGAAATAAAAATTTTCTCAGGATTTTCTTTTGCATATACTCTGAACATCGCATCAGAATATGACTTAGTAGAACAATATTCTAACCATCCAGTGTATGGTTTAGATGCTGCTCCACTACTCACATAAACAAACTTTTTGCAATTAGAGTTTTTGAGAAAAAAATCTACAATAACTTTATTGGCAAGACAATTAATATGAAAAGAATTAATAAGATCTGTAGTTGAAACATCAATACAATTATTAATTGTTCCCAAAGTTCCGGCATTCATAATACAAACATCAACATCTTCAAGAATGGAAGAATAATTTGATAGTGTATTTTGAAGAGATACTGTGTCTCTTAGATCTTCAATAATAAGTTGATTGATTGTATCAGAATTAAACTTAGACCGATTTAGTACTACAAGTTTATTAGAAAGTTCTTCTAATTTATTTTGAATACTTCTACCCAATCCAGATGTTGTTCCAGTTATAAAAAATTTCATTATATCAAAGATTCCTTAGAATAATTGTCCTTATCAATTCCTTTGATTGCTTTTGCCTTCTCATAGAAAGCACTAGGTGTAAGACCTAAACGCATCGCTTGAAGAGCATAATAATCTGTAATAGAAAAGTGAGATGAAATTATACCATAAGAATTTGGTTTCATCTGAAGAATGTTGCGATACTTTTCCAAGTGATCAAAAATCTTAGGACATTCTGAAGTGGAAATAACGTGCTCAAGTTTTAGATTACCGTCACCCTTACCCATTCCTGCTAAAGATAAATCAGTAGATCCAAAACCACATTTAAGCAAATTCCTATAGTTAAAATATGCTTTACCTGAATGATCATGTAAATGAAATCCTGGTGTAACTCCATAAGAGTTTATCAATTCTGCCATATCAGAATACTTTTCATATTCTTCCTCAAGATCAAGAGTTCCATGAGTATCTGCAAAGTAAATAAAATCGGCACCAGAATTAGAAGCAAGTTTTACACACCTCTCCAAATCCTTCATCGTGTAGTTTGTAATATTAAAAAAATTCATGCTCAGTTTTGAACCGGTTCTTTTCTTAATACTCTCTCCTAACTTAACTGCCCTATCAATATCCTCAGATCTAGAACAAACTCTGACCAAACCCATACCAAAATCTTTATTTGGATATTCTTTAATGTCATGTTTGCAGTAATGACAGTCAACCATAATAGAAAATCTATTAAAGTTATCTAATTTTAATCTTTCAGATATATCTCTAAGATGTTTTTCATTAAGATCGTAAAATTTATTAGTAGATTTTGCAGTCTGTTTCCAATAACCAAGTTCTATAAAATTAATTGTAGGAGACTCAATAATTGTTTTGATATGAGAATCAACAAAGTCATCAGGCCAATCAAACTTGACCTGATGACCACCATCTCTCAAAGTTACGTCAATAAAGTTCATTTTAAACTACGTCCGAATCTAATTTTATCATACTATTAGCAACATATCTAGCTAATTGTAAATCATCGGGATAATCAATTTCAATTGATTTCACAGAATCAAGTTCATAATTAAATATTCTTCCAGGAAGTCTTTTTCTTTCTTCCAATATTTTTGCCTTAGTAGAAATAAAAAATGCACCCAAAGACATAAAAACTGGTGGTATATCTTGTGTTCTTTGAACGCAAGAAGAATCATAATTAATCGGAATTATTTTTTCGTCTTCTCCCATAAAAACAAAATCTTGAATACGTTTAACAGATTGAACAGAATCATATCCTTCACTCAAATATTTTGATGCTTTTTCTATAGTCAATAAGTCAATGAAAGGAGAAGTAACATGAAATAAACATATAACTTCAGAGGAAGAAATAGAACTATTCTCACAAAACTCAATTAACATGTCTTCAACAGGAGAACCAATCTTATCAGAATTTTTTTCCCATTCAATATGTTTTTCACTTCTGCTTATCCGTAAACATTATCCATTAAAGAAATTTTATCAAGGACTTTATCTGAGTCCGTATTAATGTATAGTTCATAATTTTCATTAATCAAACGACTAACTGTCCACTGCCATAATGGAATATCAGAAGAAATATTTTGAAAATTTTTATTTTTTACTCTTGAAGAATTTTCTTTAACTATGGTAAAAAGTTTCATTTAGTTTAGATAGTAGGAACCAAATTAAGATAAAATTTTCTATCTCTTGAAGGATCCAGTTCAACAAAGAATAAAGATTTCCAATCCCCAGTAAGTAGTTTACCTCCACTAAAAGGAATCATTTGAGAACTATCAAAAAATAAAGATCTTATGTGAGAATGTCCATTAATTCTTTCGTCAACTGGAGTATCATTTCTCAAAGAAATGATATCATGGAGATATTTAATATTTTTATGGTCTCCTTCAGGTTCTTTGTGTTGAGGAGCAACTTTATCAAGAAAAAATCTAACATCAACTAAATGAAGTAATTCATCCTCCAAAGTTGTTATACAAGCTGTTGTATGAGGAGTGAAGATATGTGCTAATCCCTCACCTTCAGAAGGAAGATTTTCATTAATTAACTGAGTGATGTTAGTAAACATTTTATCAGTATTGATTTCAAAAGTTTTCATTGATTTATTCGGGGTAAAATTTTACATTAGGAAGATCTCTTGAAATTTTATATTCTTGAGAATGATTATGAGTACTGTTTAAATCAACATTTAGTTTTTCAAAGTAGTGTTCTTTAGATTTTTGAAAAAAGTCAAAACAAAAGCAACTAATAGTTTCAAACATTTCAGAGGCAGCTAAAATAGCAATTATTCCTGTGGATAGGTGTGTTCCTTGATAATCAAAAATACCACCATCACTAATATCAGAGAGTGCATATACTTCATTATCACTCAATTTAGATTTAATTCCACTCTTATAAGAATTAGCATTTGGTTGTAAAATTATTACTTCACCATCATAAATTAACTCATCAATCGTTAGATTAGACCATGATGGAAAACACTCACGATAATGACTATCTTTTGAAACAGATTCAAAATCATGTATCAATCTAGCTAAATGAATACATGTTACTCTAATATCTGTCCTCCTACCTACATTTTTTTCATATCCATCAATCAGTGACCAATTACATCTAATTACAACATCATGACTATCGATAAGACTACCATATTCATGATTCATCAAATCACCAGAATTACTAACTATAGCACAAGTTTTTCCCTTTACAAGTTCTTCTAATTTTTTCATTGATATCTATACCATTCATAAGTTTTCTCAATTCCTTTTTGAAGGGAAATTTTTGGAGTCCATCCAAGAGATTTAATTTTATCTACATTAAGAACTTTTCTTGGTGTTCCATTTGGTTTAGAAGTATCCCATACTGTATAACCAGGATATCCAACTACATCGGATACAATACCTGCAAGTTCCTTGATAGTAATGTCTTCTCCCGTTCCAACATTAATTGGTTCGGAAGAATCATAATCTCTCATACAGATAAAACATGCCTCGGCAAGATCATCAACATGAAGAAACTCTCTCCGTGCCGAACCATCACCCCAAAGAGTTACATCTGGCCACCAAGGACCACCCATATCAATAGTATATCCTTCAGTCTTTGCATAATGATACTTTGCAATCATCGCAGGTAAAACATGAGATGATTCCAAATCAAAATTATCATTAGGACCATACAGATTCGTAGGCATCAAAGAGATTGCATTAAATCCATACTGTTTACGATATGCCTGACACATCTTGATACCAGCAATCTTTGCAATTGCATATGCATCATTTGTAGGTTCAAGAGGACCTGTCATCAGATACTCTTCCTTAATAGGTTGCTCACACATCTTCGGATAGATGCATGAAGATCCAAGGAACAAGAGTTTCTTTACACCAAACTTGCGGGCAGCATGAATGATATTTGATTGAATCATCAAATTATCATAGATGAAGTGTGCAGGATAGTCCTTGTTTGCACCAATACCACCAACCTTTGCAGCAGCAAGGTAGACATATTCAGGTTCATTAATTCTAAAGAATCTTTCAACATCTTCCTGTCTTCTCAAATCCCAATGAGAAGAAGGTGAAGAAACAATATTCGTATAACCTTTCATATGAAGGATACGAACAATTGCAGATCCTACTAATCCAGTGTTACCAGCAACGTAAATTTTACTATCAGCATTCATGATTACACATGTCCTCAACCAATTGTTTAAAAGAAGTTTTAGGTTCCCAACCCAATTTTTCCTTTGCCTTAGAGGCATCACCTAATAAAGTCTCTACTTCAGCAGGACGGAAATATTTAGAGTC
>Ga0213860_10000649_pt1 | contig 13975 bp, 12 predicted proteins | sample PICome_3_FD_160118 | JGI IMG/M metagenome (GOLD analysis project Ga0213860, IMG submission 160118) | Coastal seawater microbial communities near Pivers Island, North Carolina, United States - PICO550 | ecosystem: Environmental > Aquatic > Marine > Coastal | place: USA: North Carolina...
TGACTTCCACTTATTATGCCAATGAATTGCCGGAATATGTGCAAGATTTTAATTCAAAGGAATTGGCCATGAAGCAAATGCGCCGCAAGTGGCGATTGGAGCTTTCCCCGCGTAAGTATGAGCTGAGTTTGGAGGATGAGAACCCTTATGAACCAAAGCTGAATAACGAGACCTCCTCCTTCCCCTATGATCTAAAGAAAATGGTGGAGCAACGTGGTTTGGGGATTTTGAAGAATACGCCTATCGGAAATGAGATGGTGTTGGAGATGGCACTTCTACTGCTTAAGGAAGAAGATCTTGGGGACGATGAATTCACTGATTTCTTGGGCGTGAGTTTCTCTTCGCCGGATTATGCAGGACATACTTGGGGCGTGCGCTCTCGTGAGGTGCATGATATGTATTTAAAGTTGGATGCCCAATTAGGCCAGCTTATTAAAGCCCTCGATAAGAAAGTAGGTCGCGATCAGTACATCATCTACCTCACCGCAGATCATGGGGCAAGTGAAAATCCAAATCACCTGCGAAACTTTGGATACGATGTGCGTAACTATGCCAATGCCGATGTTGTGGCCATGCTGAATGATGCCATCGTCGAGGAGATGGATGTGGAAGTAAACTTGGAAAACGCCGTTTCCAAAATCATTAATCATCACCTGTATTTGAATGATTGGGCCAAGCCGTACGCGGAGGAGATCGCTAAAATCGTTGAACAAGTTGATCCATTTGTTCATGTGTATACCGCAGATGAGGTACGCAGGCCAGGAAATGAAGAACTGGCCCTACTTCTTCACGAGGGATACCAAACCCGGTTTGCAGGGGATTTGATATTCCAACTTCAACCGAATTGTATTTTCTACGGTCCTACGGGTTCCACCCACGGTACGGGCTATACCTACGACACACATGTGCCTTTCTTGTTGATGGGTGCCGGAGTAAGTGTGGGAAGCAGCCATGAAATCATACACATTACGGATGTGGTGGATAAGGTCGCTGAGAAGGCGAACTTACCTTATGCGCCCAACAGCCTGATACATTAGAGGCAAAGTCCCTATATTAGTGAGGAACAAACTCGCTAAATAATTACACTTATGAAAAAAGCCCTACTAATCTTAGGCGTAGGTGTTGCCCTAGCCTCGTGTAGAAATGCATTCTGTGATTGTGATGTCTATGAAGACGATTACTCTTGGGACGGTTTCCAGTACCAATTAGATAATTCAGCCCTCACTGCGGAAGATACTTGTGTAGATCCAGGTGTTTTAGACTCTGCTACTGCCGGTGGTGGTGCCACTCCATCCGATTTGACAGTAACGCGCGCGGAGTGTCCGTAAGCAAAATCATATTGTACAAAAAAGGCGCCCTCCAAGCGCCTTTTTTATTTGTGCGAAAAATTTTACTTCCCAGTGAATTTCTTGACGATTTGAATGAGAAGGCCCACACTGTAAATCAGTAAACCATAAATAGTAGTAATGCTAGATACCTTTAGCCCACCTGCCATCATGGTTTGGCTAACACCTCCCATTTGCTCGATACCTTCAAAGGCGCCGAAAAGACCTATTATTTGGCCCAAGAAGCCTACCGCGAGGGCCAATAGGCCCAATTCCTTTACGCCGCTCTTGCGCACAGCGGCATAAATCATCAACAGAAGAATTAAGGTGAGGATACCCATAAACAGCGGGCCACCCATCATGAAGTAGTCTAACATAATCTTGTAAGTTTCGAGTTACTCCAAGATAATGCCAAAATTGGACCAAAAAAAAACCCGGCACAAGGCCGGGCTTTCGGTAGTATTGGAAAAAGATTTTATTTCAAGCCTTCCTCGATCAATTTGTTGAATTCTTCCAACTTTGGCAATACAACGATACGAGTACGACGGTTCGAAGCACGGCCCTCACGGGTGTCGTTACTTGCAACCGGAACATGCTCACCACGGCCTGCAGCAGTCATGCGCTCAGGAGCAATGCCGAAGTCATTTTGAAGGATACGTACAATATTTGTTGCGCGACGTGCACTCAATTCCCAGTTATCACTAATACAATCTGTAGCGATAGGATCAGAATCTGTGTGACCTTCTACAAGAATCTCTAAAGTTGGTTTTGCCTGCATGATTTTCGCAACTTTTCCAAGAACTGCCTGAGCCTCTTTACTCACGTAGTCAGATCCTGGACGGAACATCAACTTGTCGCTAAGATTTACATAAACAACACCTTTTTCAACGCTAATTTGAACGTCTTCATCATTCATGTCACCCAGAGCTCCTTTCAGAGAGTTTACAAGAGCGAACGTCACACTATCCTTACGGTTCATAGCGTCTTGTAGACGTGTGATAGTAACATCCTTTTCATTAATACTCTCTAATGTTTTCTCCATGTTTTCAGCGTTGGTTGCGCTCATAGCTGTTAAATCACCCACTTGTTTTGCCAAGTCAGCTTTATCAGCTTTTAAGTCTGCCAACTGTTGAGTCTGTGCGTCTTTTGCTGCCAATGCTGCAGCCAGTTCAAGTTTTGCACCGCTCAATTTATCAGAAGTAGCTCGCTGCAATTCTTCGAGCTCCACGTATTTCTGTTTACTTACGCAGCTCGTTAAGGTAAACGCAGCTGCTAAAGCCATTACAAGTACTTTTTTCATTTTGGATACTTTGATTTGACAACAAAAATAAGAAGAATTACGACCTCACAAGGGGTTAGGTATGAGATTTCACTAACTTAGGCTCAGTAAAATTTCAAAAACCCATGAAAAAATTTGTCCTTACCCTAAGCTTCTTGGCTTTTACCGTAGCTGCTAGAGCTCAAGAAAAGCCACAAAATGCTGAATCTAAGCATGTTTACACTGAACAGTGCGATCAGGGCACCATGGCTATGGCAGAGAAGAAATCTTGCTGTTCTGAGAAAGCAGGCGAATCCAAAGCTTGTTCGGAGAAGAAAGAAACTGCTGTTGTAGAGAAGAAATCTTGCTGCTCAGAAAAGGAAACGGCTGGTGCATCATGTACTTATAAGCCGAATCAAACTGCCGCAGCTGGCGAAAAAAAGAGCTGCTGTAGCAAGCCTGCCGGAGCAGGTAGCGAAAAATAATTTGTGAGGTAATTCCACAAAAAAGGCGCCCAAGGGCGCCTTTTTTATTTGTCCTTACCCGCCAAATAGTCGTCAATAAAATTGCGGAGCGTGGTTTCCACATCGAGGTTCTTGGCGATGATATTCTTGTCTTTATCTAAAACGAGCTTCTTGGGCGTCGTAGGAATATAGTAATACCATAAAAAGTTCGGGCGTTCGAAATCACTTTCATAGCCGTTGATCCAAGTAAGTTCGTGCTCTGCAATGTATTTCTCCCAATCGCTAAATTCATTCTCAAGAGTAATCGTGACCACTTCTACCCCTTTGTCTTTGTATTCTTCGTAGAACTTCTTCAAACGAGGCGTCTCTTTTCTACAGTGACCACAAGTGCTGTCCCAGAAGTATAAGATGGTAATAGGACTTTCCACATCTGTCAATTTGATGCGGCCACGGTCCTTGGTGTCGAAGGCAAAGTTTGGTGCAGGATTGCCAATGAGTTCCGTTGCTAACCCTTCTGCCTTTTCCCGAATCTGGGCTAAATCAATCTTACTCACCCAATCCGCGTAGTCTGGACGGTAGAACTGCTGAGCCAACCATACAAATACCTCATCCTCACCCATGTATTGTGATGTTTCATAATGATACGTGGCCGAGCTGATCAGGACTTTACGTACTTTTTCATCCATGGGGGCCGCTAATAATTGCGTTAAATGGTGGATAATGGTATCCGGTTCATGACCTAGGACCTGCTCGAAATAAATGGTCCTATTCTTTTCAAAGAAGGGGTTGATCAAAGTACTAGGGGAATTCAGGTTGGTGTAATCCCAAAAGTGATTGCGCAACCAGTAGACATTCGTATCGGGGTTGAGCGGAAGGATTTGAGGTAGAAGAAAATCTCGTAAGGCGGGATCTTCAATACCTAGCATAAAAGCGCGCACTTCTTCCTCCAAAGGCTCCTTTGAAATCAATGATTTGAATCCTTGAAACTCCTCAATCCCAGGGCCCTCGAGCGATACTTCGGCCAACGCATTGTAATCCGCATCAATGGTAAGCGTGCCCTCAGAAATGACCATATCGAAGGTGTACATCCCGTCGATGTACAGCACAAAGATGCCACGCTCCGGGTGCTCCCAAGTAGCCTCGAAACAGCCGTTATTTACGGGAATTTCCTGCTTCACCCCGAGGCTACGCCCTCGGATATATGCCACCTTTACATTGCTTACGCTATCGGGTAGATTGGCAATGCATCCTTTAATGGTGGGTTGGGTTTGAGCACCTAATGGGACACTCAGCAGTAGTAGAACTAAGGCAATAAGGGGGTGGAATTTCTTCATCTCTCAAAGATAATTTCAACTCACAGCTTATCAATGGGCGTACTCCACTTTCCGTGGGTGCCTTCGAATAATTTAACAAGTTCTTGAGTCATTTGGGTGCCCGAGCGGTTGACTAATGTGCGACCGTCCACCTCTGTGATCGGGGTGAGCTCGCCCATCGAACCTGTTCCGAAGGCCTCGTCGGCGGAATATAGCTCGGTCAGCGAGAGGTTTCGTTCCTCTACCGACATGCCATTTTCTCGGGCCAATTCCAATACCAATCCCCTAGTAATCCCGTGCAAACAGGCGTCCGCCGTAGAAGTCAAGAGCTTCCCATTCTTTACCATAAAAATGTTCGTCCCGTTCATCTCCGCGATAAAACCCAGGTTGTCCAACATCAATGCCGAATCCACCCCCGCTTGGTTCGCTTGAATCTTTGCGAGGATATTATTGATCAAGTTGTTGTGATGAATTTTTGAGTCCAAGTGCATCGGGCTATTGCGACGAATGGCCGAGGTGATGATTCGGATGCCTTTGTCGTTGTCGTATACCGGCGGTTTCCATTCGGCCAATACAATGAGCGTGCACCCTTTCTGGTTCAGCCTCGGGTCCATTCCGGAGGTGATCTTTTCGCCACGGGTCAAGGTCAACCTGATATGGGTATGGTCGGTCATCCCGTTGGCCTGGAGTGTCGCCTGTATGGCCTTACGAATGAAGTCGCGCGTCGGCACCCCTTCAAAGGCCATCGAAATGGCACTATCCTCGAGGCGGTCGAGATGACGGTCTAGACAATAGACGCCGTGCTTGTACACGCGCATACCTTCCCAAACAGCATCACCGCCCTGTACCGAGCTATCAAATACACTGACTTTCGCATCGTCGCGGTGCACTAGGCCATCGCCTACCCATACTTTGATATCCTTATTTCTTGGATCGAATTGTTGTAACATATTATTCGAATTGTAAACTTTGTTCGTACAAGGCCTCATAGGCCGGCAATGTCGCCTCCACCACGGCTTCGTGATCAGGACGCAGTGGTGCTGGCATGGCCTTAGCCGGACCAAAGTCTGTGCTCTTGTGGACGTTTGCGTACCAATGCGGCCACCACGGTCCGTCATAGGCCTTTTGGCCGGGTGCCCAGGCGAGCATTTCGGGGCGTGGAGCTAGGCCTAGAGCCTCGCAAATTAAGGGCATATTTTTCGCTGGATTGGCCAACATTTCGTCGGAATCCACGATGATTTTTGGGCCGGGGAATTGGGATAATTGGACCCACTGCTCCCATTGCTCATTCAAACCGATGTCGAACGGACTCATCGTATCGATCACCTTCGCGAAGCTGTGCACCACCTTGCGGGGATGACGGATCCAAAATACGTAGGCCGACGGCTCCACCCAATGCCAAGGCTCGCCGTGCATGTGATGTGCCATGTTTTTGAGGTAAATCTCGTGGTGGGAAGAAAGCGCAGCGACTTGGTCCCGCACACCTTCGAGTGTGGTGGGCCATTGTGCTAGTACGTCCTCTTTTCCAGGATGATCCGGGTCCAATTTCTTCAAGTACACCCCGTACATCGGTTCATCAAAGACCGCACACCCGGGACGCTGGGCAAAACTGTACATCAGTGCAGTACTGATGTTGCGAGGTCCGGAAATGGCGTGGATGATTTTGGGCATGGTTTGAAAATACGTCTATCTGCTCAAAACCTGCTCTAAAACCGTATAATACTTGTGGCCAATGAATTCGGCACCTTGTTGGTTATAGTGAATAGGATCCGCAAGGAAAGCATCGCTAAAGCCATCACCCATATCAACCGTTATTACTTGGGAGGTACCCGAAGAGTAATCATTGGCCATCGCCGCAATATCGGTTTCCATTTGCTCATAGAATGCAAGCAAATCCCCCGTCATCAAACCTGAATGTGCAGGTGCCATTATTTCAATAACAATGGTGACTTCGGGATTATGTGATTGAAGAATCTCTAGGATATCTTCTATGTTATCCATGGCATCGCTATATGATAGACCGTCTAAGGCATCATTTCCACCAGGAGAGCTAATGAGTACTACATCAGGAGTATCAATGGTGCTCAGCCAATTTGGGAGCGCAGTAAGAATTTGACCTGAGGTCAAACCGCCATGTCCTTCATGATCAGGATCAAACTCATCATCACCGTAATAATATGGATCTACCTCATTCCCGATAAAATCAAAAGACCACTCATTATCGATGAGTTCACTCCACAATGGATAGCGATAACTGTAGAATTCCGGGGCATCACCCTCAACCCGTGAGGCTCCTATGGGTAGTATTTTATTTTTTGCTTCCTCAACCGGTTCTGATTTACAACCAAATAAGACAAGAAGTAGGAAGAAGTGTGTAGAAATTTTCATTGTGAGAAGTTATGGATTTTTCGACTGCGGCGAAAGAACCAAAAACACGCCCTTGTACCCAAAGACACGCCGTGCGCTGCTGCCGCAGCGCTGCGTCTTTTTTAATGCCTGCACCTCTGTGCAAGCACAGGTGCGGCATTAAAAAAGCCGTGCACCTATTCGGTGCACGGCTTTTTCTTTGTGGGCTATACTGGATTCGAACCAGTGACCTCTGCCCTGTCAAGGCAGCGCTCTAAACCAACTGAGCTAATAGCCCCTGCGGAATTCAAAGATACGAGATGGGGGTGTTTTGGTGCACAAATAGTTTGAATTTGTATTTTGGCGACTTACTCGCACACAATGAAACACTTACTTGCATTCGTCCGCCTTGTTGGCTTGGCGTTTTTGTTTACCCTAACCAGTCTACTAGTCGTTTTGGGGCGCTTATTTGGCCGAAAAGGCGCACATGCCATGCTTCGATTTGGGGTGTATTGTAAAGCCAAGTTGCTGGGGATTAAGAGTGATGTTTTTGGGGAAACCACGAAGCAGACTCAGCTGATTTTGATCAACCATCCCTCCTACTTGGACATTATGTTCTTGAATTTTGTGAAGCATCCGACTACGCTGTTGGCGGCGATCAACTTTAAGAATTGGCCCTTGGTGGGTTGGCTTGGGAAAGCCTTGAATGTTATTTGGGTCAAGCGTCACGATCGCAACGCAGGGAAGCAAGTGTTGTTGGATGCCAGTCAAAGGTTTAAAAAGGGATTGTGTTTGATGACCTCGCCGGAAGGCAGGACTTCGGGAACGCACGACATCTATCCGGTGAAGCCAGGGCTGTTTATGTTGGCGAAGAACGCAAATGTGCCTATTACGTTTATGTGCCTGAAGTATAAAAACAACGCAGTGCCCTATTTCCATTCGTTAAAAGAGGGTTTTGTTCCACACTTTTTAAAGCACTTTTGGAATGTATTAGGGCAGTGGCGGATTCCGGTGGAGGTTCATTTTTCAGAACCGAATTTTTTCGCGGATGCGAGAGAGGGAGTACAAGCTTTCTATGAATTCAATAAAAAGCATCTACAGGATGTTCTCCATTTTGAAGTGCCGGTGAAGGAGGAGTTTATCGGAGAAGCGCTTACTCGATTAGATGGGACTTTACTCAGTTTCCGGGCGGAAAGCAAGGAGGAACTGTTGGCTTAAGTATCTTTAAGGAAATAATTGGACCCCCATGAAATTCAAATTGCTTGGGCTCGCCTGCATGCTAAGTGCAGCAGTATTGGGCCAACCTGTGCACACCGCCATTGTTACTGGATCTGTTATTGATTCTGCGACAGGGGCTGGAATGCCGAATTATCCTGTATTTATTGCCGATTCTTCCAATGCCATGGGCGGCGGAGGGAGCACCTTGACGCTATTCACAGATGCCAATGGAAACTATGCCGACACGATGTCTTTGTACAGCACGGCGGGTATTTTGTTGGCGCAAACTGAAGATAGCTGCTCGGGAAATTGGCTCTATGACTTCTACACCTACACGGGCAACACGCCATCTGTATTCACCTTCTCTTCGACCTTCGTTATTTGTGGAGGTACGAGCTCAGGCGGGGGTGGCGGATCCGGCGGTGGAGGCGGTTCGGGCGGTGGCTCCGGGTCTGGAAATACCGGATGCAATGCTGCCTTTACCTTCGATTCTACCTTGACCGGAAACGGTCAGATTGTGCTTTACAATACCTCAACCGTGGATTCAATGTTCCAAAATGCGAGCATATTGTATCAATGGAGCTGGGGTGATGGCACAGGTGCTGTAGGTGCCTTCCCTTCGCATCAATACACCCAGAGCGGGACGTTTGTGATTTGCTTAACGCAAACGGCGACAGATAGCACGGCCTTTGGGGTATTGACTTGTACTAGTACCTATTGCGACACCATCAGCATTGACAGTACCGGAAATGTGAGCTACAAGGGCGTGAACGTAATGGTCAATGTATATAGTCCAGATCAAATGAACTTAGACGAGGAAGAGATCGTAGGGTTCAAATTATTCCCTAATCCTTCGCGGGGAGCGGTGAATTTTGAATGGAATCGTGCCTCAGAGGTCACGATTTATACGATGAGCGGTCAATTACTTTATGCAGGTCCAAATGATGGTCAGACCGCACTGCCACTGCTTCCAGCAGGCACTTATGTTGTGCGTGCGCAGAGCGAAAAGCACGTCCATCAGGAAATTTTAATCGTTCGATAATACAATTGCTCGATAATTAGCCGCACCTTTGGTGCAATTAAATAACTAATTGTGAATCAAGGAACAGTAAAGTTCTTTAATACTGACAAAGGATTTGGCTTTATTAAAGACAACGATTCAAACACCGAGTACTTCGTCCACGTGACAGGTCTTGTACACCAGATTTCTGAAGGTGATGCGGTAGAGTTTGAATTGCAAGAAGGAAAGAAAGGATTGAACGCTGTAAACGTAAAACAGCTTTAAGTTTATACCAGAGTATTCCAAAGGCCTCCAGAAATGGGGGCCTTTTTATTTCACACTCTCCCCATATGTTTAAGGTGCGGAAAGCAATCTATCAATAGAGTGATAACCGGATAAGATGGCGCCGGGCACTCCCATCTGCCGATAAGGATCATTTATCTCTCCTGCGAAGAATACTTTATTATTCAAAGACCTGTTTAAATGTCTTAGGTGATTGGGGTTTTCCTCAAAAGCTTGTGTCCATGTGCCTCGAGTATATTCATATTCACTCCATCTCTCGATACGGTATTCACCTGTAAAAAGTTCTGTAGCACGACCTGTATACATCTGGTCCAATTCTTCAAGTAACACTTGCACTAGTGCTTCGTCGGAAGAATAATCTATGTATTCCTTACTTTCTTCACCAGTGCATAAGAATCCAAGAACATGTGATTCCGTTTCTTTCCCAAACGCAATATCATAATAGACGCATTCACCCGAATTTGATTTGCACCCTATGACATTATGATAGAAGGAATCAGAAAATTTCAAAGCAACCTTTAAACCCGGTCGAAAATGTATGGCTGCAATGGCTTTTTTCTTTTTGCCATCCAAAGCCGGGGTAAATTCGATGGATTCTGACTTCAAAACACCCACTGAGACTGTTACCAATACGCGGTCTGCTTTATAGGTTTTTCCACCAACAGTTTTGACAATTACCGCATCCTCTGTGTAGTCAATAGATGTCACAGCTGAGTTAAAATGAATTTTGGATTTGACTGATTTGGCAAGATTTTCTTCTACAAAATCATACCATGTAGATGATTTGAATTTAGACTCAGGCAGGAATCGGTACCTAAAATCCAATTCCGCTTTTGACATCTCTTTAATCTTAACTCCGTCCCATTTCGCACCACTCTTGAGATGGTAAGGGATAAGATCTTCTTCTATCGTATTTCCAGCTACACCTTTAATCTTGTTTAAAACAATCGGATCACTATGGATCCACTCTGCGCCTAGATCTATTGGAAAATCCGCAAGCGTTGTATCTTTTTTCAGTCTGCCGCCAAACCTATCTGTGGCTTCGAGAATAAGGTAGTCAATCTGGTTACGCTCTAAGATTTTTGCCGCAGCCAAACCCGACGGACCTGCACCCACAATAATGACCTTGCCTGAATATTTATAGGATTTATCAAGTGCCGTAACCTCAGGCAGCTTTTCAACTGCACGCGCAGCCCAGTTCATACAACTTGAAACCAACAGGGATAAAGAAAATAAAAGTGTTATTGTTCTAACTCGTGTACTCATGTGTAGTATTTTGATTCAGGCTGATGAAAAGGTCTGGCCCGTCTCCTTACGTGCAAATTTGATGCCTGAAGGCAATTATTTTTAACTTTAATCAACAGATTAAGAATTTGCCAACTCTTATTCTTTATAAAGTACGAATACGCTTGACTTCTTTTAGAAACATACTCTCTTGTTGTTTACTGCTATCAATAAATCTCAACCTGTTTGGTCAAGAAATTGGAAGTGAAAAAACGCAATATTCAACTCGCTGGAATGAGTTTGTCGCTGGAAACATCAGTCAGTTAAACTTAACTGGAGACGATTCGGTAAAAATTGCGCAATTAATCGGTGAAAAAATTGATGATAGGAATCTCAATCGACACAAAAGTGGTTTCATAAGGGTTGAGGAATTCAGCGAAATCAAGAACGGCGATATCATTCATGCAGAAGACAATTATTTTCTCATAGTTGTTAAAGATCGATACCTGCAGCACTGGGCGTTAACCTTGAACGCAGATGGAATGGCTATCGAAGGATTTCTTCTTTCTAGTGAGTTGTATTATACAGGCTACGATTTTCACGAATTTGAAGCAAGACGTTACTCACCAAGCATCCCGTATTACTTCAATCCCATTAAAGAGCAGTTTGAGTTCTCGAGCATATTCAAAGTGATTATGCCGGATGAGTATAGCACTCTTATAGATATTGACTTTCATTTGGACGAAACAACCAATAAAAGGTATGTCCAAGTGGATGAGAATGGACACTTTAAAAACGTGAAGTTTGTTGATTCCAAATCAAATTATGTCTTGTTCGATGAATTTGAGATTCATTCTTCCTTTTTGCAACAAAGCACCGGATTGAAAATTGCCGAGCTTTCAGAACGGGAAAGCTTGGATACAGTTAAGGTCTTCTTTGATTTAGATCAAACCATGAATTTGCTTCGAAACGACGCCTTCAGCCAAAATTTGACACTGAGGTTTATTTCAAAAGAGCCTGGTACATTTTCTTTATTCCAAAGGTACAATGGTGGAATCGGAATCTCAGGAGACGGAGATTTCTGTGATATTGAAAAACCTGATTTTACTTCAGCGTGGCGTGGCCTAGATCTGGGTTATGATATCGTCGACTTATATAAATATACAGAAGAGGAACAGCAGTGGAATCCTAATATGTCCATCGAAAACTTTAAGCAACTTGTTCTAAATGAGTGTGGTAATTATCACCACACATTCGTGGAATACATCCAAACAAAAGAGCAAATGCAATCGTTTTGCCTCGTAGAAAATATCACACTTAAAGTGATTTTTTTACCCAATGATGGAGGTGATCCAATAACGAGATATCTCGTATTTGTGCTCGCCAACAGCTGTTAATGCATAAAAAACCCGCGCCATTGGCGCGGGTTTTGTAGCCCCGAAGGGAATCAAACCCTTATCTCAGGTACCGGAAACCTGCATTCTATTCGTTGAACTACGGAGCCGGAATATTATCCAATCACTGAACCGCTCTCCGCGCCGCCTTCTGGACTCATCAAGCGGAGTTTGCCGTCGCCATCTTCTGCCATCAGCAGCATGCCTTGGCTTTCTACCCCACGAATCTTACGCGGAGGAAGATTCATGAGTACGGTCACTTGCTTACCCACCATTTCCTCTGGTGAGAAGTGTTCTGCAATACCGCTTACAATGGTGCGTTGGTCTAGACCGGTATCAACCAAGAATTTCAAGAGACGGTCTGCTTTAGGGACGCGCTCGGCTTCGAGGATGGTACCTACGCGGAGGTCCATAGCCATGAATTGGTCAAATGAAATATCTTCTTTCTGTGGCATATGCTTAATGCTTTCTGTTGTCGTTTGTGGTGCGTTTGCTGCAGCGGCTGCTTCCAATTTTTGACGCTGTGCCTCCATCTGCTCGTCCTCAATTTTTGAGAACAACAAAGTGCTTTCGCCTAGCTGTGTACCACCAGGAATGATGGTTTCTTCGTTGGCATCTTCCCAGCGGAATCCTTCGGCTATACCTAACATGTTGCGAAGCTTCGCAGCTGTTGATGGCAAGAATGGCTCGAAGACGATGGCCGCAGCACCCATGATTTGGGTCGCCACAAAAAGTGCCACACCTGCGCGGGTTGGGTCTTGCTTATAGACTTTCCAAGGCTCTTGCTCTTGAAGGTACTTGTTTCCTAAACGAGCGACGTTCATCGCTTCGTTCACTGCTTCACGGAACTTGAAGGCTTCGATAGATTTAGCGATGCGACGGCCGTATTGAGTCATTGTAGCGAGTGCTTCGCGATCCGCATCCGTGAGGACGTCGGGTTGCTGAACGACACCTTCGAAGTATTTGTGGGTGAGCACCATTACTCTGTTGACGAAGTTTCCAAGGCCTGCGACTAGTTCGCTGTTGTTGCGTTGCTGGAAATCGGCCCAAGTGAAATCATTGTCCTTTGTTTCCGGCATCGTAGCTGTCAATGCGTAGCGCAAGACATCATGCTGACCCGGGAAATCTTGGAGGTATTCGTGAAGCCAAACGGCCCAGTTCTTTGAGGTGCTCAGCTTACGTCCCTCAAGGTTGAGGAATTCGTTCGCAGGTACTTGTGTCGGTAGGGCGTATTCACCGTGCTGCTGAAGCATCGCAGGGAAAATGATACAGTGGAAAACAATATTGTCCTTTCCGATAAAGTGTACGATCTCTGCGTTGTCGCCTTTCCAGTACTCTTCCCAATCGTTGGGCAGGAGTTCTTGGGTGGCGCTGATGTAGCCAATGGGCGCATCAAACCATACATACATCACCTTACCTTCAGCGCCTTCGACTGGAACGGGTACACCCCAGTCTAAATCGCGTGTCATCGCACGTGGCTGTAGGCCGTCGCCAGCGTTTAACCAGCTCATGCATTGACCCATAACGTTAGGCTTCCAGCCTTCACGGCTTTCCAAGAACGAACGTAAGTCGCCTGAAAGTTCGTCAAGAGGTAAGAACCAGTTGGTTGTATTTCTAAGCTCTGGAGTTGCCCCGCTAAGCGTTGATTTTGGTTGAATGAGGTCAGTGGCGTTCAAAGAAGTACCACAGGATTCACATTGATCGCCATAGGCATCTGCCGCATGACATTTGGGGCACTCACCGGTGATGTAGCGGTCAGCAAGGAATTGGCCCGCTTCCGGATCAAAGTATTGCTGGGTTTCCTTCGCCACCAAGGCACCTTTATCCATCAAGGTTTTGAAGAACTCTTGAGCGTTTTTGTGGTGTTGAGGACTTGAGGTGCGGCTGTAGTGGTCAAAGCTGATTCCAAATTCTTCGAATGCGCCTTTCATCATCGCGTTGTAGCGGTCCACTACATCCTGTGGGGTGATGCCCTCCTTCTTAGCTTTGATGGTAATAGGCACACCGTGTTCATCGGAGCCACAGACGAACTTCACATCACGGCCCCGCATTCGTAGATACCTCACATAGATATCCGACGGCAGGTAACACCCCGCAAGGTGCCCGATGTGTATAGGACCATTGGCGTAC
>Ga0213860_10000650_pt1 | contig 13967 bp, 19 predicted proteins | sample PICome_3_FD_160118 | JGI IMG/M metagenome (GOLD analysis project Ga0213860, IMG submission 160118) | Coastal seawater microbial communities near Pivers Island, North Carolina, United States - PICO550 | ecosystem: Environmental > Aquatic > Marine > Coastal | place: USA: North Carolina...
TTTAGTTACTTTATTTTCAAACGTTGACTTAGGCAAATCTACAATATTCTGAATAGCAACATCTAATAAGTTCGCATCAATTCGTTCAGCAATTTTCTCTTCTGCCATCTCCATTGTAATGTAGAGTACGTTTTTCCCCTGGAGCAACACGGAGCTAGCAACATGGCACATGAATAAAGACTTGCCGACACCAGTATTATGAGAGGAAACTCCATTAGTATAATACCTATGATTTGGATGATTTACATTAATATCAACAATAGGTATTTGATTTCCTGTTTTAAATACACTACCAAGTTTATAACCACTCTCGGTTAAAAAATGCATTATTTTATATTTTTTATAAAGATGCGATGCACTCATCCACCCCAAAGATGTCTGAAATAAATGATCGGCATTACATCTTATAAGTTCATCAATGTCATTGATTCTCAAAACATATTCATCATACATTCCTTTGTTAATAAAGAAATTAACTGGAACATATCCATCAGGAGAATCAACTTCTATCTCATATCCATTATCAAGTAATGTTTTGATTTCAGCAATTGTTGTTTCTTTTTCAATCCACCAAGAAATCTTCCTAAATCTAATTTTAACTTTGGTTTCTGGATGAACACACCCAGCAAGCGCGATAGTAAGAGTTTTATTAGATATACCCCCGCTCGTAATCTTATTAAGGTATTCGAGATCAAATGAAACCTTCTCCTCCTTCCTGTGATAGTACTCATATCTTTCTTGATAGTTTTCTAAGTAGTCATGTCCAATGTTGTTGTCAAAAGAAACTGCCAGTGCATCAGAAAGAATAGAAGGAATCGCATCTCTACTCTTCTTCTCATCATTTCCATCTGCAATATTAATCGATTCCATCAGTGCAAGATAAATCGCACGATCACGACACCACTTTTCGGTAGTGTCTAATAACCATTCATTATCTACTGGAAGATCCGTAAACGAATTGCAGATATCTCTAGTTTCTTTAATCTCACTCTCGTTTAGATCTGTCCGATTCTCAACCTCAATATTTAGTGCTTCGATTGTAATGGCAGAACCATACTTCACAATGAATTGAGTAATCTCCTCAAAGATTACTTTTTCACCTCTTTGCTCAAAATATGTTGGTTCTATAAATGGAATGACTTTACGAGAATAATTTTCGTTGCATATTAAGTTTCTGAGAATTGTAGTCTCAATCCGTTCCATAAGAGAATTCTTTTTTCGCGGCAGCATCAAGTTGCTGCATTACTTCTTCTGTAAAATAAACTTCTGGGTCTTTCAGAATTGCCTTAGCATATACTTTTTTAGTCTCACCATTGACAGTCATCTCATAACGACCGGCAACGTTCTTCCACATTCCGGCAAGTTCACCTAACTCAAGTAAACCATAATACTTATCAAGACCCCGATGATCATAAAATAAACGAATAGTGACATCCTTGTTCTCTTTACTTAGACGTGACTTAGCAGTCTTTGCCTTGATAAGATTTCCAATGACTTCTGTTCCATCTTTTTCTTTCTTCTTGCTAAGATGAATAATGGTACTGGCAGCATACTTGAGTCCAGAATTGTGAGACACGACACCATTACCAAGAATGTAATGATGCTCTCCTTCAACTCTGATGTCATAAACATCCTCAGTCTTTATTTTCTTGATAGACTTTACAATTCGTTCCATGCCACCTCTTATACATTGGGTAAGTTATTTCTTTTTGGCAGTGTTCACAAACAACTCGTCTGTGTTTCTTCCCATAACGGGGAGAGTTTTCACCTGTTCTCTGAGATGCCATCTCAGAGAGGTACTTCTTAGTTTTATCTGAATGAGATTTTCCAAAAAATGGATTATTTTCACCAGACATTTTATCACTCATCATCTTTCTATGTTCTGGTGAAGAAACAATTTGTTTATGTTTCTCACGAACCTCAGGTTTGGACATTGGGTTAGAATATCCGAAATGACCCTTCCCATAAAATGGATTATTTGCACCAGAAGTGAGATGAGAGTGGTGTTCTCTTATTCTACCATAAGAATTGAGATTTTCACACCTAACTCCATTACTATTACTGGAGTTCATTCTATAAAAAGCATAACACATTTTCTGTTTTGATTTTCCCTCTAACATCTTCAAGAGAAGATGATGACAGACAAAATGTTCTCTTGGTGTTAAATATACTTTGTTCTCTGGGGTTTCTTCACCACCCAATGATTTAGGTATAATATGATGACATTCGATGATTTGAGGAGGTTCCCTAAGACTTGCCATATTAATAATACGGAAGTAACAATCTGTATATTTGTTAGATAAAAACAAGGTTATGGGCTTAACTATTATTATTTAGTCCAGAACCGACTTTTACATAGATTTGATGGAGTCAGATGGTAACAAATCTGTAACCATTTTCCATTCATAACCATCCCCAGTATCCACTAAAAACTTATGCTCACCAGAACACCTAATAATTTCTCCATCGTCTAATTCCAATTCATAAACATCCTTATCAGTAAAATGGAATGTATCAGTAACAGGAGAGAACCCAAACATAGTCCTTACTCTATCTCCGATTTGTAATTCGTTAATAGGAACCAGACCTGTCTCGGTATGAACTTCGGTACCACCAACTAAACAACCACCACCCATTTCTTTAGTAGGAACATAAGATCCGATAACGTCATAAGTGTGGTTGGTAACTATCATTGGAATATTAGCCTGCCCCAACTTGAGTGTCAACATTCTGAAGGCACCCTTAATTAGTTGTGATTTTGTCATGTCACGAACCTGCTTTTCATTGAGTGCATCAGTAATCTCTTTCTCAGTCGAAAGCATTCCTAAAGAGTCTAGCACAAACATGCAGGGTTTGCGGTCTTCCTCAGGTGATTTTTGATACATATCCACTGCCTTGAGTGCCTTACTACGGAACTCCTCAACAGTTACTACATTAACCACGGCAAGACGCTTAAGGTCAATTCCTCTGCTTTCTAAGAGTGACTTATTGACAGCTGCCTCAGTATCAAAATAAAGGCAATATGCATCGGGATTAGTATCCAAGAAGTTCTTGACCACTGCGAGTGAGAAAAAAGTCTTTCCAGTAGAACTTTCACCAGCAATTGCAGTGATTTTATTCCCAGAAACACCACCACGGATAGACCCAGATACAAGAGCATTAAAGATGAACGAACCAGTATCAACGTATGTTTCAGTTTCGTCAATGTCTGCTGCCAGTTTGGTAAAGTCATCTCCGATTTCTTTTACGATATTTTTTAAAAAATCCATTATACAAAAAATGATTCAAGGTTTACTTTTTTTTCTGTGCTCCACCCAATCGCATCAAGAATAGATTTGAGTGGGTCTAAAAAACTCTTTTCAAATTGTAATTCATAATCTATGTATTTGTCAAGACCGAGTTCATGTGGAAAATCTTGAATAAATGAAATGACATTCTCCTGAATAATATTTGGTTTCTTCAGATAAATGAACTTGATTTTCTCACCATTATTGATAAGAGAATACTTATTATCAAGTTTCTTCTCCTTAATATAATGATTGAATAGTAGTGCTCCACGACAATGAATGGGAGTACCTTTAGCATAAATGTAAGAATGAGATTTATACTTTACAACATCAGATACTGAACGAGGAAAAGCAATTTCTTCAGGAGGAAGTTGCTTGAACTTCTTACGAGACTCATCAATAAAGTTAATGACATCTTCTTCTGTACCACTCATCATCAACTTAAGTCCATCCTTAATCATCTGACGACAAGGTGCTGGAGTGGAAGACTTAACTGCCTCAATTCCCATCATCTTTAGTTTGGGTTCATTATACTGAACACCTTCACTATTCCATACATTGAGAATATAACGTTTCTTTGCAGTCCAAATGCCACGTTCTGCAATGTTCTCACGTTTCATAATCATCTTCTGTTCATATGCCTGAACGTAATCCGCAAGTTCCGTATAAGATTGTTCGATGAATGGTTCCAACTTGTCTTGGCAGATCTTATCAAGTAACTGAACAATCTTTGTTTTATCGTCAGACTTATTACTAAGAAATTTATCAACAAGAGGTCCCATATTAAGATAGATTGAGTCAGTGTCAGATGCGATGACATAATCGACTTCCTCAGTTTGTAAAATCTTATTTAGAAATCCATTCATCTTGTTCTCAATCCAACGAATGGAAACCTGACCTGAGAGAGTAATTGCCTCAGCATTCTCAATTTTAAAATATCTAAAATATTGATTTCCCACGCTTCCGTAAGCAGAATTTAATTGAATCTTGCGAGCCATCTGAATGTTGTTACATCGTGCAATCTCTTTCTCCAATGCTTTAGTCGGAGTTTTTTCATAATCTTGTTTTGCAATAAGCATCTTCTTCTTATAGATGGTGCGATCCTTGTAAATCTTCTCCATCAATTCGGGCAGCATACCTTTTACTCTACGATAGAGTGCTCCATTTGCTGTTATAGTAAGATTAAACTTTCTCAAAGGTTCCAAATCTAGATCTTGATTAAGAAGTTTATCTACATTAACTTTATTGGAAAGTTCTCTCACTCTCTTAAGTGCATCAAGTTCTTCTGCAATTTCCTCACGGGTCATTTTACGAACATCTTTCCACATATCATTGCTCATAGGATTTTATTATACTTTTTACGATTTTCAGTTGCTGTTAGTATTTGCAAATTATTTTCGTGATGTTTTCCTCCTTTGGAAATTGGAATGATGTGGTACACTTCGTGGGGAATACCAGTTTCTTCTGTCAATTTAACTGCCTCTTCATAAGAGGATATCCTACAGCATTTTTTCCAATTCCGCAATACGATTATTAAGTTGATGTTTTCCAATTAATGTTTCAGGGCTTATGCTGTATTGCATAATTAAATGTGGATAAAGAGAATTTAAATCAAAACTTACAACATAATCATACTTTCCCGGTACAGGTTCCTTGACATAGGCACCTGCATATTTTGCATCCTTGTCTGAACGTTCTTTGGGTGGAATTACAATGTTTTTCTTTTTGAGATAATTGTAAATGATCGCATCCCACATACGAACTTGATAAAACACATCACTATAATTCACCTTAGCATCATATGCCATAGTGATTGCAAGTTCAATCAATTTCATCTTGTCTTCCATACGGTCAACAAGTTCCACGTCAATGATATTATACTCTACAAATTTCTGCCACCCGTTAGTATAGAAATCTTTAAATGTATCAAACTCAGAGTGATCAAGTTTCTTTTGTCCAAGTTCTACACTTGCAATATAGTCCAACCGATAAGACTCTTGTGCCTTATAAGTGAACTTCTTATATAGATTTAGGTAATCAAGTTGCGCAATACCCCCAACATCATAAGAGATCTGTTTACGACCCATTACAATAGTCTCACGTTCAGTCACCAATCCCCAAGGTGAGAGTCGTTTCATCAACTTCTCACCAAGAATACGGTCAATACGCCTCACCAAATAAGGCATATCATATAGTTCACTATTCCATCCAGTCACAACTTCAGGAGTATTAGTCTCAATCATCCACCAGTTTATAAAGTCATTAAGTAACTCATATTCTGTTCTGAAACTTTTGTAGATAATATTCTCCTGCCTATTATCGAATGGTCCCTGACCCCAAGTGCGAATTTGTTTTGTAGTGTAATCCTGTACAGTAATAAGAAGAACTTCTTCTGCGGCAGACTCTACATCAGGGAATCCATTCTCAGATTTTACCTCAATATCAATCGTAGATATTTTGATTTTTGTAGTGTCGAATTTAACTTCTTCTTCAGGATACATCTCGGAAATATACTGACAGATGTATCGGTCATTACCATAGACCTTAAAGTTTTTTACACCATCATATTTCTTGATGAACTCTCTACAATCACGAACAGTTCCTGGATCTATTGATTCAACATAATCTCCCTCAAGAGTTTTATATTCTGTTTCTTTATTGGAAGGAACAAATAATGTAGGATAAAACTTTTCTCTTGTGGCAAAATGCCTCCCATTCTCATACCCACGTACAAGAAAGTGGTCACCGACCATTTGAACGTTGGTGTAAAATCGATGAGACATAAATAATCAGTTAATTAATTCCAAGTAGTTTTTAAGCAAGACTGAATTTGGTTCAAAAGTTGTAAGAATCTTATCAGAAGAAATCGCAAACCATTCTTCATCAGTCAAATCAATAAACCATGGTGATAAAGTCATATCGGAAACATTTAACAAAAATGGTTTTGTTACTTTTACATCAGGATCTCCCAATACAGAAGATACTCTTTCAACTTGACTGATCAATATCTTGTTGTTCGTCAGTACTATTATGTTAATCATCTTGTCCATTAATCATTTCCTCGTAAAGGTTTTCAATTTCTTTTACTGGTGTTACTATAGAAAATACCCAATCAGGTGCAACAATAATTTCCAAGTCTGATGTAATAGGAATCCATGGTATAAAATTTACACTGACATCTTTACCATCTTGTTGCTCTTTTCTATTGAGTTTTCTATTTTTTTCACCCTCTAAAAGAAGAACTTCTTCATCATCATTATGAGAAATATCGACGATATATGGATTTTTGAGCATGTATCCATGAATTTTTTCTTTAGATTCTTTAGAAATTAATTCTTTGATATCAGAAATAACTGATTCTCCTGATTTTAATAGTGCAATTTTAATTGACATTTTTAGTTTACCTCTCCGATTATTATAGCATAAAAAAGGAGGGGTTACAACTGGATTTTGCCAGTTTCCCCTCCGTCTGCGACGATATTTGGTGTTTACCCAAAAGTATTTAGAACCAGACTTTCTTCTGATGATGTTCGGGCACAATTCTTCCCAGAACAATACTTAACAACCCATCCTCAAATTCAACTGATCTAACTTCCGTGTCCTCTGCCAGTGTCCAAGATCTGGTGAAAGATCGTTGAGCCATTCCTCTGTGGACATAAGTGGTTTCTGATTCGGTATCCTCTTTCTGTCCTTCGACAAAGAGTTTTCCGTCTTGTGTGTAGACATTTACTTCTGCTTTTCTAAATCCTGCAAGTGCAAGTTCCAGTCTTGATTCTACTGAGCTGACCGTGACTAGATTAAATGGTGGATAATTCTTCGTTGTTTCGTGGAGATTAAACAACCTATCGAAGTATTCATCCATTCCTATGCTATTCCTATTTATACGCTCCATCAACGAAGGTAGGTCCGCAGCAGTATACCGTGCAAGGTTTCCCATGATTCTTAGCTCCTTTAAAAGCGAGTTTGTGTTTTGTGGACCCCGAAGGCATCCACCATTATTTATATTATAACATAAAAAAATGGGGTAGTGAACCCCGTAGATTTTTATTCGGTTATACTGTACTGAAAAATTTATATAAAGTTCCATCACCTTTCCAATTTTCAATCTCTTTATTCACATTAACCGTAAATTTACTACCGTCACATGGACACTCAACCTCTACTTCCAAATTAATTGGAATAATATTATCTTCAATCCCAGTAAAATCATGAAGATATTGATATCCATCTTTAGCACTATTTACATAATCCTGTTGAAAATGAATAAGAGATTCTTCCCAAGTCCTCTTTGCCTTTCCATTAGTTGGATGCCAAATATCAAAGACATTTGCTATCTTGATAACCTCAACAACTGTTTCAACATCAACATTATAATCTCCTGGATAATACTTTAAATAATTATCAAGATTATTCATATATTTTTTTCGAATTATATTACCAGTTCCTGGATTAAGACGAACCATCCTTCCAAAAATTTGAATAGGAATCTGAGTTTTAACTTCTTTAGGATCTCTAATCCTACAAATAACTCCAGCAGTTAAATTATGAACATTAATTCCAGAACGACCTCTGTTAATTACTAATAAAAATCTAAGAGGATTGCACTCATCGTGCAACATATTCATTAATTTTTTATTATCCACTTTTTCAGCAGCATGTCCGTCAAGAGTCCAAATAGTATTTCCACCACTACTATCTTCCACCATAGTAGCAATCATTTTTGATGAAGGGTCAAAGTCACAATCTACTATTAAATACTCAGATATTGTTTTTCTTACCTCATCAATAGAACATCCCCATACACCTCTTTGATCCCCACACACATAAAAAGCAGTTAACTTTGTATTAATATTTGCATCTTTATCTGACCTATGATAGTTACTAGAAAGTTGCTCTTCTCTTTCTACTGTAAAATATTTTAAATTAATTAATTTTTGCTCCCTTTCAAACAAGAGATCAATACTTTGATGAATAGCAGGTTCAACAGATGACTGACCCTGATATTTTGTAAAAGAATATGGGTGTGCTTTGTTTATCCATGCCTGAGAAGGGAGGATGACTTTTTTATCTGCAAGTTCACTACAAATTCTAAATTGATCACTAAGTGATAAATGTCCTTTATGATGTTCAGTTGGAGTTGCTGTAAAACCTATAACTCTAGGATTTACATCTCTCCATTTGGCTATTCTCTGCCAAGTTTCAGCAGTATATTCAGAAGAATATCCAAAATTTATAACATAAGACCCTCTTCCAGGGTCAGCAGCTCCAATAAACTGATGAGCTTCTTCGATTACTAATACAGAATAAGGAGCATATTTTAATATTCTTTCAAAATTTACAGTAAAATATGTATGAGTACATGAAATACAAAGAACTGTATTTGGCATTTTCCCAAAAGCATCAAGAATACTTGTGCTTGGGGGATCAGTTATAAAACTAAAATTTGTTGAGGTATCATTAGATAACTGATCAACATTTTCGAAAGTCCCATCTAATGCAACTTCTTTTGTTGGGGACAATCGAATAATATATTTCATATCTGGAAATACCTTCTTAAGATTCAGAGGCATTTCCATATCTTGATAGTGGGATTTACCACCACTCGTCTGAAGTTGGTAGACTTTTACTTTAGGTTCTAAAAAAATTGCACTACCAATAGACTCCTCAAAGTTTGATGCAAATTTAGCATAAGCATCATTAGGGCGCATTTCTCTCGCCATGGTTATTACCTCTTAGTGATCGTTAACTGTCTTATCGACTGGTTAGTTGTTACGGGAACCTATCCCACCTTTGACTTTCATCGCAGGTATCCACTACTCAACTGATGTAGTAGACAAATCTATTTATATATTAAAGCATAAAAAAAGGGGGGCGTCAAGCCCTCTCAAAATCTTATTCGGTTTCTTCTGTCCTTTTCTTCTTCGACCCAATATTATACTTAGTCTCAAGGATCCAGTCTTGTTTATCTCTAAATGCAAGAACCTTAATCTGATTTAGTGGAGCAATATCTTGTATTTTATCAGCACTAACGATGCTAATAAGACCCCAGTCGGCAAGTAGTTGTGCAATACGATTACGTCTCTGAACATCATTCAATGTCAGATTTGCATGTTTACCATCAAGGGCAAATAGTTCTTTAAAACTTACAAGATAATATCTACCTTTCTTATGAAGAATATGGCAAGATTGATATAATTTTTTCTCCTTTCTTGATGCGACTCCGATACGAGTTAAAGTTTCACGAACCTTTAAAAAATCATCAGGTTCATTCAACAAAACTTCAATCATCATATCTGGAGACCATTTCACAATTGGTTCATTTACACCTGACATAATTTTCCTCAAAATTATTTACATATCTTTTATTTAGGTTTTTAGACCATTCAAGCATTTGGAGATTATCTATAGAAGAACAAACTTCTTCAGATATATTATTATCATAACAAAATCTTACTGATAATTTATGATCTATTTGATAACCACCTTCAACTCCACATAATGTTCTTGGATAATTATTTGGATTAATTATGTTTTGATATTTAACATAATTTTTTTCAGTCAATCTTCTTACTTTATTACAATATTTTTTATAATGTGTAGTATTGTTTTGTCTACCTAAATTATAATAATTCAAAAGTCTACAAACATTACTCACAGAACATTTTAATAAATTTGCGATTTGTTTATTTGTTTTTTTAGAATTAATTAGATTAAGCAATTCTTCTTTTGTAACGGAATCAATTACTTTCCTATTATTTCCACCGCCTTGTGGTCTTTTTTGTATTTCTAGAGCATCAAACCATTTTCTAACTCTAGTTTTGGTGGTTTGATAAACTTCGGCAATTTCTTGTAGTGTATGAGTTTCATATAACTCTACTAGGTCTTGTTTTAATGGAAGTTTCCCATATTTTATTTTTTGCCGATTTAGTTTCATATTTAAAATAGTTCCTTATATTATTTATAAAAAAACTATTTTAAAGAATCATTTTTTTCCTCCAGTATCAAATTTTGATTTAATAAAATTAAGTTGTTCTTTTGTTAGAATTTTCAAAGCCTGTTTTGCCTTCTCATTACTATAACCATAATAACTTTTGACATAATCTAGATCTTTGATCTTATCTTGTCGGAGCCAGGGAGAAAATCTCTTCTTTTTCCTCACAATACTTATAAAGAAATCATATTGTAACTTCTTAGGGAGGAAATTATACTTATTCATTTCATTCGTAAACATCAAAGTATCGAGATGTCCAGAGAAACAACGATTGATAATATAAGGAGGATATTCTTTTTCGAGTGAAGGGTCTTCATCAATCAAATGCTTCTTGGTTTGATTGATGGAATTAAGCCAGTCTTTTAGTTCCATTATCTAATAATTTCAATTTGCGAGTCAAATTTCCAGAGTTCTAATTCAGTTCTTAACTTTCCTTCATTTTTTAATTTTTCATAACGTTTAGATGCTTTCCTTTTCCACCATTCAATAACATCTTCAGGTTCATAACCAAACTTAGAAATATAAAAACGTTTCTTTTCTGTCAATTTTTTTGCATTATCAATACAAAGATTAAACGCATCTAATTTAGGATGTTCTTTAAGAGAATTTCTAATAATCGAAATCATCTTGGTCTGAATCTTCAATTTCTTTGAAGACTTATCTGCAGATATTAAACGCTCGCCATTATTTGCATTATCATTAAACCACCAAAACATTTTTCTAAAATACTCATCATGAAATAATGGAAGAAAATTACTTTCAGTATCTCCAACATGTCTAAGAAAAGGTTTAAGACCATCATACATTGAAACTCCTTTTGTAGTTCCATACAAAGAAGTTGTTTCAAAATACTTCAAATCAGTATCATACTTTTTATCAAACTGCCTTTTAAGTTCATTAGACGATGCAAGAAGAGCAAGTAATTTACCTCCCAAATAGTTAAACCCAAATGGTTGGACTGGAACAATATTAAATCCCATAACAAATTCTTGATTAATTTTAGATAGAGAAATCACTTCATTGAAATAATTATTCCTTGGTTTTGAATTTATAGTAGGAGATCCAAATCTAATGACACCAACAACTTTATTAGTTGTATTTTCAACTACAATCCATTTCAAAGTTCTTCCTGGAATTGCTTCTTCAATTGGATTTGAAGCAGTATCATGAAGTATTTCAGAATACAATTCTTGATTATATTTGGTAGTAGGTTTTGAACTGGTATCCACAACATGAATACTAAAATTCATATCATTTGGATGAATATGAAAATCTGAAAAGATATCATCTTCAGGACCAAATAACTTAGAAGATGATTTACTAATTCTACTTTCCTTTACAAACCTAAGGTAATCATCAATACGATTAAATTTAGAATAGTATTCTATAAATTGATCTGCTGCCCATATTGCTTTTTCTTTAGATAGTTTAGGAGTAATCATAATCACGAGGATGATATTTCAAATATTCCCAGAAGGTCAATTTCATTTCTTTCTGGGTCATACCACAATGTTTTGCGGCAGTAGGTAAATTCATTGTAGCACGAAAAAGTGCTTCATTTGCTTCATTTACATTCTGGGGAGTAGTTTTAACTTTCTCCTCCACCATTTTGCTTTTATCAATTTTTAGTAGTCCCATCAGAAGGTATTAGCAGTATCTAAAAGTTTTGTAAGGTAATTTTGAAAACTCAGTGTGCTTTCTGCCATTGTTCGATATCCAGTTCCGACATATAATTGCCCCAATAAAACTGATGCTGTAGCAGTTCCCCAAAAGATATAGTAGAACTTGGACTTAACCTGACACTTTTTCGTTTGTTTCATCGTAAGTAATAATAATTTTTTTAGTGATTTTACCATTGTTATCGTAAGTAGAGGCATACTCTAACTTACCATTTAAAAGTGAAACTACATTATCTAGTTGATATTGTGTTATATACCTTTTAAATCCATCATCCATCCAACTCTTATTTGATCCTGGTTCATTAAATCCTTCCATTCTCAAACTCCTTTGCTAAACGTTCTGATTGTTTTTTATCAATACCACAAGGTGCATTTCTTAAACAAATTATAATACACTCAGTATCACTGATTGTGGGTTTGATTGTAAATCCCCACTTATCAAGTTTACCTTCGGTGGGTGCTTCGCATGGGTCGAATTCATGTGGCATTATTCAATACCTTTAGGGAAAGTGTCAATCTCAATCAATTCATAATCCCAGTCCTCCATAACTGTATTAGCAAGGAATCTATCTGATAGCATTTCAAGTTCCTTCTCAGCATACTCTCTACTCTCTGCTTCCAACCAAATATCAATCACCTTACCAAGTCTAAGTTTCTTGATATTCAACTCAGACAATCGCTTACAGGCATCTCTCACGGCATTACCAGGAGAGTCATCAACCTGTGATCGTAGACGAATGAATACTAGTGCTTTAAATTTTTTCATACCATATCTTGTAAATTATTGATTACCATAGGAAGTAAACGATGTTCTGCTCTTTGAACTCTATGATGTAAGGTCTCTTCTGTATCTCCTACACAAATAGGAACAGAAGAAGAATCAATACATCCCCCAGAATCTAACTCTTCAGTCACATAATGAACTGTGCATCCAGTGATTTTATCACCACTGTCTAATGCCTGCTTAACAGCATTAAGACCTTTATACTTTGGAAGTAATGATGGATGAATATTAATTATCTTATTCGGAAAGGCATTGATCAATCCCGGTGTAACAATCCTCATCCAACCTGCAAGAACTACTAAATCAACTTTGTGCCTATTAAGTTTATCAATGATTTTTTGTTCATCAATACTCTTAATACGACAGTTAGGAATACCCAATCGTTGAGCCCTTTCTTGAGCACCACATCCTTTAATATTGTAGATCATAACTACAACTTCATGGTCTGGACAATTCTCAACGATGTTCTCAAAGTTAGTTCCGTTTCCAGAACACATGACTCCAATTCTCATTTAAGTCACAGTACCAGTTTTTTAGAGTTTGGAGTAATCAACTTACTACCAAACATTTCATTATACTTCTTACAGACATCTTCCTGAACCTCTGCGACATATACAACATGAGTTTTGGAAATCGTAATCTCCGGTTTGTCCTTACTAATCACAGTTGCCCATGGAGCAAATCCAACGCCATTATTAGTCGGAAGAACTACAAGACCATTTTGGACTGTAATAGAAGCAGCATTCTCATCTATGAGTTCTGCGATAACTTCTTCACCAGTCACAATTCGTAGCAGTTTTACATCAATCATTTTAATCTACCTCAACTAAACTGACATTCTACCATTATTTCAGTAAGACAGGCAAGCATATTTATCTCCTGGTCCGCCACAAATGCCATTTGATACTGATACTTAGCAAGGACAAGCACAGCAGCAGGAATACTATTCGGAACCAAGGAATCATAACAAGCATCGTAAATACGACGCAGTAGGACAGTAGTATCATTGTCCAGGTTATTGACAACCCATTTACGTACTTCGGGAAAATTCTTCTCTTTAAGGTTTTTAACCAGTTCATTGACTGCTACATCCGAAAAAGTTGCAAGAATACCAGAATCGATTTTTCCACTCACAGAGTATCGTTGAAGAGTATTAAGAAGTTGCCTTGTATCTGGAAAATAGTTTTTGATAAGTTCTGCTACAACTTTTTTATCATACTCAATAT
>Ga0213860_10000652_pt1 | contig 13918 bp, 14 predicted proteins | sample PICome_3_FD_160118 | JGI IMG/M metagenome (GOLD analysis project Ga0213860, IMG submission 160118) | Coastal seawater microbial communities near Pivers Island, North Carolina, United States - PICO550 | ecosystem: Environmental > Aquatic > Marine > Coastal | place: USA: North Carolina...
CATCTACATTTAGAGAACCTTGAATACTTACAACTGTGTTGTTTTCACTACCACCAATAATGAATCCATCCTCACTATTGACTGGTTCTGTCTCTACTGTTTGATTAGCGTGTTTATATCTTATAAAACCATATTGTGATTGCGATGAATGGTCACTAAATCGTATTTGTGCACCATCTGTAGGATTGTTTGTCTCTGTTGTTATGTAAATTCCATCATCACCTTTTACTTCAAGAGTAGTTAAAGGACTCGTATCTGTTCCTATACCAACTTTTCCGTCTTCTCGTACAACAAATAATAAGTTTTCTGTTCCTGTTGTGTTGTGTCCTATTTCAAATCGTGCGTCTGTATTGTTATTATTTGCGTCTAAGTTTACTCTTAAATGGTGGAACGAGTTAATTGTTAAGTCGTCTCCCCAAGTGTTTCCATAAGTTGAGCGTATTGAGTGGTGGTCATTGTTTCCATAACTATCACTGTCCCAAGTAAACCTTACTCCTCCCCAATAATCAAGCATAGACTTGTCGCCATTGACTGATTTACCTCTAACTTGATTACCATTAAATTGTACATCTCCGTCAGATTCTATTCTAATTCTTTCTGTAGGAGAGCTTGAACCACTCGCTTTTGTAAAGAATCTCATTGTTGAAGCAACAGTTCCGTCTGCGTTTGCTACAATATCAGATGTTTTTGTATATGGACTGCCACTTGTTGACTGATAACCTGATAATTCTAAACCTGCTTTTGCTGAATAAGTTTGTAGTGCTGATTGACCTGACCTGTAAAATCTAACATTACCATCTACATCTAATTTTGATGCTGGGCTTTGAGTGCCTATACCTAATCTGTCAGCTGAGCTAAGCACCATTTGCGTACCGTTTGCTGTTCTAAATTGTAATCCGTCGTCTCCAAATGCACCAATACCACCGATAAGACCGTTGTTGTTTTCAAACTGAACGATTGAACCTGCACCTGTTGTGCCTCTGTCTAATATAAGTGAAGCAAATGAACCACTTTCTATTCTTAAATTACTTGTTATGGTTCCACCGTTAAATGTAGATGCAACTGTTTGCCACGAACCATCACCACGCAAAAAAGTATCTGATGCCGTACCTGTTGCAGTATCAGGGTCATTACTTGTTACGATTGCGTCGACATTAACTTCTGGGTATTGTTGAACCCAGTCTGTCCCATCATATTTTCTTATTTTCATATGGGTTCACCCCCTTTTTTAATATTCGAATCCTATTGCGTTTGTTGGTACATCTGAACCTGTTGGTAACGCTGCCTCTGTACCTGCGTAATAAACAGGATAATCAAGTGAAAATGTTTCTGTTGTATCTGCAGTATCGTTTGCTGTAAACGCACCACCAGTATTAGTTACTGTAATTTGGTCTGTTGTTCCAGAAATAGTTATTGAAGCGTTTCCTATTGTTGGTGTTCCTGAAATATCTGTACTATAATCTATTTGTCCTAAAGTTATTCGCTGAAAACTATTTATAGATAAGTAGTCGTACTGCGTTGTATCTAAAGTAACATCTGTTGAGTTGTCTGTTCCTGCCGCATCGACACCTAAATTAGTTCTAATTGTTCCTTTATTAGAAGAGCTAATACCAGTTGCCGCAACTAAAGAACTAGTAACATTTGCTGAGTCTGTTACATCAGCACTTGCTTCAATACCACTCAACTTAAATGCTTGTGCCGCTGTCATAATACCTGGTGATGAGTTAGCTTCACTTGAACCCGCAGTAGCAACTTTGTTCGTGTTGTTAATTACAGAAACTTTAAATCGACTGTTTGAATTATCCCAATCTGTAATAACTAAGAAGTCTCCAACTTCTAAAGTAAGCTCAAGACCATAACTACCTGACGATGGAGCCACCCCTTCGTCAAAAGCAACAGAAGACCAATCTGCACTACCGCTGCTTGCTGTATCTGCTACACCAACACCAGAACTACCTGAAATCACCCAAAAAGCACCTATAAATGAATCACCAACATTGTTGCCAAAACCACCACCACTATATGTAAGGGTGTTATCATTATTAACTGTTTGTAAGTAAGATTCAAGGTTTGTACTTACTGTATAACCTGTTACAGGAGTTCCTGAAACAAGTGCTGGTAATTGAAACGGTGCAACAGGAGAACCTGTAATACTAAGTGTACCAATGAGCTTCATACCACCATAAATGTGGTCAGGTAAATAAGACACTCTTAATTTATTGTTTGAGTCAAAAATACTAACCGGTGCCGGGTTTCCGCTGCCATCTTCTGTCGTAACATCAGCGACAACATCTGTAAAGTTGACTTTAGGGCTTTGGGCTACCCAATTTGACCCGTCATACTTTCTAATAATCATTTTTTATCTCCTTCGCCGTTAAAGGCTTTTATTTTTATTTCCATCAACTCTTTAGAGCGTTGAATTGTTCTAATGAAAAGTTGATTGGTTTTAAAATTATCATCTGTAACTTTTATGTACTCATCAAATAATTTTGCTAAGTCATTAAATCTTGCAGTCAATAAACTATGTTGTGCTTCTTTTGTTGCCTTTTCTGCTTCTAACTCCTTCACCTTTTTGTTGTTATCATAAAGCTCTTGAACTCTTTTACTATCGGTCTTTTTCATACTTTCTATTTTTTCTTGTAAGTGTTCTATACTTGGCGCTTCTGATAATTGTTTTTCGAGTTCTTCAACTCGTATTTCTAATTCTGCTTTTGTCATTTTATTTCCTCCTTATATTGTTGGGTCGAACCACAAGTCTCCGCTTGCTTCGTCCGTTGGTTCTGAGTTTGTTGTGTAGACGGATTGTCCTCTAACCAATTGGTCTATTGTTTGTCCGCCTACTGTTATTGAGGTCGCCGTCAAAGCAGCTACCGTTAAGTCTATAGGTGTTCCTGTGGCATCTCCGATTAAGGCACTCAGTCGGTTGACTTGGTTAATAATGGTGTCCCTTTCGTAAACATAGTCACGAGCACTAAAGATTTCACCATTTCGCCACCTTCGTAAATTTGCTATATTAGGCATAATTATTTACTCCTTGCTCGTCTCATTTTATAAGTGATACCTAAGGACTCGAGCGTCCATTTTGAACTAGAGGTATCTTCTAGATATAACTTCGAGTTGTAACCTTTACCTGATAGTTTGATGGTTTTAACTGCGGTGACTTTTTTACCAAAATCACTGCTTCCAAACTTCCAGTCTCCAAGTCGTTCTTTCTCTGTCAAATCGACTCCTACATCAACGGTTGCTTGTGTGTATCCACTGTAGTTATCAAAGTTCAGTGTCTGGTCTTCAGAGATAATGTAAGTATCAAAGGTTAACTCATCATCATAAGTCACATCTCTTAAGGTTACTGAATTTAGAAAACTTAACACTAAACTGCTTTGAGATATATTAAAATCTAATGTTTGACCATCTTGAACATAATCATTTGTAATGAAGAACTCATAAATCATTGTTGCTTGAATAGCCCAAGTTCCTCCTGCTGCTGTACATAACGCTTCTGTTGTATTTGTTTCTGGGTTAAGACTACAAGTTTTTGTTCCAACAGCCACTGGTGTCGTTGCGTAAGCTGCATTACCTTCAATAGATACAGATGTTAATGGAATGTGTGTGACTGTTTCCTCGTCATCAACAAACTCAACACGGTACTTGTGGTTTTTAAGAAACGGAATATTATTAGGAATAGTTATACTAAGTCCTGAACTATTACCTCCACTACCTATAATAAGACCATTGTCCCAAGTGCCACCTGCTGCTTCACACGCTGTTTTTGTTGTATGTGTTGCTATACTACAAGTGCCATTAACTGTACTGTCATAAAATGGAAGGCGCCCTTTGTTGTATTCGTTTTGCAATGAAAAGTCTAACTTCGCTTCTTTGTAGTTCTTAGGATGAAATGGATAATTTTGATTTAGGAAGCTTGTTTCGAACAATGATGAAATTGGCTGTCTCATATCGTGTGGTAGTGTGTAATCAATACCAACGCGATAAATTGATGGATTTCCACTATCTAAAACACTCTTGTAAGTTATAAACTCAAGTTCATCTCCAACGATTTGAAATTTAAACACACCGCCAAAAGCATTCCAAACTTTAAACTTATCTTGTACCCAAGAATTTTTATTTGCGTACCATCGTAATGTTATACCATTATTAGGGAAATTTAACCAGTATTGATTGTCAAATTGTACACCAATAGCTTCAGAATCGTGTGGTACAATATTATTAATAATCGTATCTTCGTGTTTGACATTATATTGCTGGTCTACAGCATACAAACTGTGTAGGGAAACTACACCTAGGTGAGATAAAAAGAATAGTTTATTTCGAACCACCTGTACTGATTTTGGTGCAATCGTTCCATATGCAGGTGTAATCATAAATGTCGCATACGGTTCAGGAGAATCTACAAGAGGACTGTTACCTCTAATACCCCAACTCATTGATTTTGTTTGAGTTACTAATACATCCATAAACGGTGTAATAGATTGTACTTCTTCTTTTCCTGGGCTAAAAAATTCTAACCTAAACAAACTAGGGAAGTAACTAAAGTTGTCAGGAAACGACACAAATACAGATTCTGGCAATTCATCCGAGCCGTAAACAAGTAGTTTACCATAATGCTCAATTACTTTTGTACACGATAACATAGGTGATTTACCATCTTCTTGTACTTTATTATAGTCTGTAATTTTTTCTCCAAATATTTCAATATTTCTAAAATAAATATTAATGTATTGTGTTGTAGTAGAAATGTCTTGGGCGTCAAGAGAATCATCAAAAGTAACCGCATCCCACTTTGTTGATGTTGAAGATGGTGTGTGGCCGTGGTTATTAGCTTCTAAAGATTTATAATAAACAGGGTCACCATTTGAATCTGTTCCATATTTTACATAATCATCTAAAAGGTAATTAGTAGAGCTGCTCCAAGTATTTTTATAACTGTCTTCTTCGTAAGGGTGTAAAACTTGGACCTCATTTTGCTCTAAAGCAAAAGTTAGTTTAAAATCGTAAGTTCCAGGGATTAGTTTTGAAATAGTTGCTTTGAATGGTTGTCCAAAACTTACTTCATCTTTAACAGGGCTTTCTAAAGAAATTAAGTTGTAATCAAGTAAAGTCGGACCTGAGCCTAAACCAGGCCAAAGAACTCTTAAACGCTCTCCTTCAAAAGATAAAGAGTGGTGCGCCATTCCGTTATAGTTTTCTAAGTATTTTGCTCTTTTGCTAATACGATTTACTGTAGTTCTATCAACAGTTTTAATATGAACGGAATATGCAGTAACAATTTGATTATCAATAGTGTCAGGAAAATCAGGCATTGTAAATTCTAATATACCGTTATTAAAGAAACAACTTCCTGGATTGCTGTATAAAAGTTTATGAAAGTCTTTATTTTCTACTATTGCGTTCCCTATAATTGGACGAATAAGTACAATGAATCTTTCTGAAAGGTAGAGGTTTGTAAAGTTAACAGAATCAAGAGAATAGTTAGGGTCGTTGTCACTGTCTAAAAAATTAAAAAATTCATATGCTGGCGTATTTGAAGCAACACCGTTTGTTTGTCTTTTAAAACGAATCGCAAATTTTTGACCTGCTAAATTACCACTTTCTTTTGTTCTAACAATTTCTTCTTCGATAGATATTGCTAAATCTCTATGATTAATACCTGACCACATTTCACTAATTCCTGCCGGATGTCTTTTTTCTTTTCCTACAAAATTTCTTTTTTGACCATCAGGATTTAATGCAAAATCACCGTTTGAGTCTTTATAGCCATTGTGTGAAGCAGAAGGATATGCATTTAGTTGTGTTTCTGATACTAATGTATTAAATAAACCATTGTCATCTCTTACACGAAATTGATTAAAGTCTATATTATTTGAATTTAAATCACTTGTAAAATTACTAAAAGTAGATTGGTTTGAAATAGATTGTGGGTCAATTTTTGTAAATTCTGAACTACTAGTACTGTTAGTCGCAGCAAAAGAAACATCTTTTAAAAATAAACGAAAATTATTGTTTGTGTAATCACTAGAAGAGTTAACACTTTCTGATTGTGTCGCTTGACCATATAAATAAGGGTCGAATGTTTTGCCTAACTCTTCTCCGTAATTATAATTTAATTCAAAATTAAGTTCTCCTTCTATCTGCCCTCTAACTGCAAAAGGGAGTTTAGGATAAAATTCTTGTTTTGTAAAAGATACACGAGGAGTAATAACAAAACCATCAGAACCTTCATTTTCTTCTAAACCTTCAAGGTCTAGTGAAGGGTCTACAAAATTGTCTGTACTTTCTAAATGATATTTGTTTCCAGAATGTCCATAAACCTTTTCAAAACTTCTTGTTTCCAAAAAATTATGTCCTGCATTTGTGACTTCAACAGAAGATGGTCTGTAAATAGGGAAAATATAAAAAGTAGAGCCACCTTTGTAATATATTGGATATGTACCAGTAAATATATATAATTTATCTTTTACAAAAGCTGCTTGTATTTCTTTTGTTGTTTGAAAAGGATAATAATCTGTAGTCAAGGAATGTAACCTACTTCCTACTGTATCTAATAAACCCAATCTACTAAAAGAAAACCCTGGATTACCTGTTCCAATATTACTGTCTGTAAAAGGTATAGTGTTTGGCTGTCCGAAGACATATTTTGTATTACCGTCTTCATCGGTAAAAGTTGTATTATCCGCAACAAGTGCAATTTTAGCTGCACCAACAGGTAAGACAAACTCTTGATTATTGCGAGGAATAAGTCCTAATTTATTTTGCGTTAAATCTATTGTGTCGGTAGTTGCTGAAAGCGAGCCCGTGCTTGTATAGTATCGATACTCATCAACTACAGGTGAGCCTAAATAACCCATATAAGTGTCGCTTTCATCCCAAAAAAGTATGTAAGAAACGGCTGGATATTGTGTGCCTGCAGGCGGCCACGCACCTGTTAATAACAATTTACTCAAAGAATTAAAATCGTTAATATTTGTAAGGTGTAGTTTCTGTGTTCTGGCAAATCGAGTTACTCCAATTGCAGGAATTGAAGCCGCTGCACCCGTGTCTGGGCGATACCAGGAATTTTGTGTATAAGTAAAATCAAATTGTTGTTGATAAGTTGTATCACCTATTGCACTTCCAAGAATAGATTCGTCGTAATCAAACGCACCTTCTTTTTTAAATCGGCTTACCTCTGTAAAAGTGGTTTGTCCTGCTTCTCTTAAATATAATTTACCACCAACAACAGCAATTTCATTAACAGTGCCGTCGTCTTCAATATATTCCCAAAACCCTTGTATTTCTTCACCGGTAGAGCCTATAGATAATTTTTCTTTTTCATAGGTACCGTATCGTTTTTCTATAAACCCAAACTCAGACAAAGACACATTTTCTGCTTGACGCAAAAAAACAGCGCCTAACGAATCATCCGTGTCTATTGTTTTTAAACCACCATTAAATTGTTTATTTACATCGATATATCGGCGTGTCGTATTGACATCGTAAGGGTATCTAGCCATTAGTATTGTTCCTCTTCACTCATTGTTTCAACATCTTCATCTACAAGAGAATCATCAACATATTTGATTGTTGTTCCGTCTTTCTTTTTAGTAACAACATACTCTTTGTAAACAGACGCTTTATTCCAAGGACCTGCCATTGGTGATTGTGTCATATCACTGATATACACATTTTCTCCTAATTTATATTGACTGAGTTCTTTGTTACCTGCACCATCAACTAAGTATCCGGTTTTAATATTTAAAGAGGATTTAAACTGTCTAGCGTTTGCCATAAATTCTTGCATTGTTATTTGTTTTTCTGTTATAGAAGATTCTTGTCCTTTAACTGCAGATATAACAAAAGGCAACATTACACCAAGCATAAAATTCTTTGATAAAGGATAGTCGGTAAATGCACCGATTTCTTCATCATATGTTGAGCTGTGTGCAAATGTATTATCTGATGTAGTATATGTGTTTTCTGCTACATCTACTTTATAAGTTGCATTGTCATTAGCGCTATCTGTATCTTGGATAGCCATATTAATAAATGGAAACTTCGTAACAGGAGGGATGAGGTTAAAGTTTGCAATGCCTTTGTTAAAAAAGCGTGCAATCTCTACATTTGTAAAAGTGTCGTCAACATCTAGGTTGACATAGTTTGTAAATTCGTATAAATTCATTTGAAACCTCCTTAAAAATTAAAGGGGTACCTCCTTCGGTACCCCTTCAGGTTAATCGTTGTATATTTCTTCTGGCGAGAGTCTCTTTTGATTTTTTGAAAGAACGGCACCTTTCATTAATCGTTCTGCGTGGTCTGCAAACGGTTTTGGAACTTTAATTTTTTCTCCAATTGGTATCATAATTGATATACCGTTTACTGAAAAGTGTAGTGGGTCTCCGAACGCTGCACGATAAACTGCAGGAACGAGAATGTCTACTTTTTCAGAGTCCGCAAACGCCTTAAATGCTTTTTTCCAAGATGCTTCTATTTCAGCACTAGCAGCAGGTTGCTCTCTCAAAATTTCTTCAGTTGTGATAATTTGTTTCTTTTTTGCCATTAGGATATACCTCCTTTATTTATTTTATCTTATTATGCGTAAGTTACAGAAACTGCTTCTACAATTACAAAGCTATCTTTTTCAGCAGCACTTGTGAAAGTTTCTGAACCAATTGTTAATGCAGTACTAATACCAGCACCAGCAGCAGCTAAGCTTAATCTTGTACCAGGTTGTACAGAAAGTGTAATATCAGTTTCACCTGATTTGACAAATGTAACTACAACTGGAGCAGCGATACCCTCTTCAACACCAGCAGATGCTGCGCCAAGTGGAGTGCTTTCGTTAGCGTTAAGAGCTGAAGTGTAAGCAATAGTTGGGTTAGACCAGTAGTTAACAACTGATTCTTGTCTCAACACTTTTGCAGAGAATCCAGTAATTTTGTAACCGATTGATTGTCTTTGGTCGAGTGGGTCAGAGACACCAGCAGAGCCTAAACCTTTAGTAATAACTCTAACATTTCCTTCACCTTGTAATTTAGTGATTGCGTATGCTTCATCAGCTAATATAATAGAGTCGTGTGCATTTCCAATAACAGGTGCGTTTAATACTTCTTCGAAACGGATTCCGAACATATCAACTGCAACACCATCTTGTAATGGAGCGTTTGTGTTACCAAAGTTCATATATTGTAACATTCTTTGGTCGTCAAATAATGCAAACATAACTTCTGGTGAAATTAAAGCAACATATTTTCCGCCTGCTCCTCTTGAACCTTTAACAAAGTCCTTTTTGAAACCAAGAACAATTTTTCTGAAATCGTCAATTGCAGGACGAGCCGCAACAGCAGTTGATGCACTTACTGCTGATACAGTTGAACCTGTTGAGTAAAATGCTGAACCTTCAGCAACTAATACATTTCTAACAATTGTGTCTAGTGTTTCTTGTGCGATGTATCCAAGTTCAATTGTGTATTCTCTTCTTACATCGTCTAATTGTTGTAAATCAACTAAGTCAGTAAAGTACATTACTTCACCATATTGTTGAATAGTAGCTTCAATAGCTTCACCACTGATTCCGCCTTTACCTTCAGGTGTTACCCCTTCAGTTAATAAGCCTAAATCACTAGCAATGTTTAATTTTTTAAATCTTCTCCAGTTAATTTTCTCACCATAGTTTTTAGGTAGAGATTTTTGAATTGCATATTTTGCATAATGAAACTCCATTTGACGAAGCATTTTGAGTAACATCATATCATAATAGGCATCTGGCTTAACTGTTACGCCACTTTGGTTATTACTAGCTTGGGAAACGCCTGAGGCATTAGTACCAGCACCATAACCAACCATTCTTTCTTGTGCCATAGTTTTAATCTCCTATTTTATAATTTTTTTCTCCTTGAGGAACGCATCGATTTCATCTTCCATTGCTTTTATTTCATCAACAGGAGGTGCCATCTTTTGTGTACCTGTTTGGCCGACGCTTTTTGCGCGTCTTTGTTTACTTGTTTGGAGCTGTTTTTGTCTGCCTTGCTCCACGGCATTGTCGTAATTATACGAACGATATGCAAACTCCAATAAAGTTGGATTTTCCAATATCTGTATTTTATTTGATTTAGCAAATTCAAACACTTTCATTAAGTCAGAATCAGAAATATTATATTTCTGTGCCACGCGCTCAGCTTCATAGTTAAAAACTTCTTCCCTTCTTGCTTGTTCTGTTTTAGACAAGCGAGTTTCAAGGTCTTGTATTTTTTTATATTGTTCGGGTGTTAATCCTTCTTTTTCAGCATTCTTTTTATCTGCTTCATCTTTATAACGCTTAATTAGTTCTTCTTTACTTAATCCGTACTGAGTAGCTAAATCAGTAAGAAATTTGTCAGATTCTGCTAACTTGTCGCGCTCTTCCCTAAGTTTCTTAAACGCATCATTACGCTTATGTTCATCAGGGTCATTTACTGCAGGTGCCGGTTCAGGTTCTTCAGTAGATTCTTCTTCGACTGTTTCTACATTTTCTTCAGGGTCGCTTTGGACCTCAGGTTCTTGTTCCTGTGTTTCAGAAACCTCTTCGGTAGTTTCTACCGGTTCTTCCGAAGCGGGTGCTTCAGTAAATTGTGCATCAAGCTCTTTTTCAATCGCGTCGATGTCTATGTTTTGTTTATTCATTTTTTTCTCCTCCGTCTTGAGAACTTTAAGGTGACGAAATCTTAAAGCGTGGAAAGTGGCAACGCACCGTTATGTTGGTTGGACCCAACACTCCCCGTCATCAACCTTATTATTCTCAAACTTTCACATTTTTACTAATTATTTGGTAAACCTTCTTGTTTTTTCTGTACATCACCCAATTTTTGGTCTTGTGGGTTCAATAATTCAAAAATTAATTCTGAAATCATCTCCGGAGTATAACCGGCTTTTGTAGCTTCCATTACTTGTTGTGTAATCTGAGAAGCCATCTCAAATGATTTTTGTTGTGTTTCTTCTCTAATACGAGCAAGTATTACATCACGGTTGGATGGATTAAATGCTTTGACAATATCTTCTGGCGTTACAATCTGCACATTTGGTGAGTACTGTAGCTGCCATTCTGACAACATCTGCATTACTTGTTGTTTTGTTTGCTGTGTATCTCTTATTTTACTTACAATATTAATTGAATAATCCCAAGCTAAGTCTTGGAACTCTGTCGAATCAAATGGAATATACTCATATTCTGCGTCACTGTTTGGACTTTCATTTTTCATACGCATTACACGGTCATCAGTGTAATACTCAATTGCATTATGTAATAAAAGATAGCTAAGTTTTTCTAAAAAGTGCTCAAACAGTGTGTATTCGTCTTGGTCACCCACTAAACTACGCTCAATCATTGATTGAATACCACCAGATGTCTGAACAGAGCGTGAATTTTGTCCTGTTGCAAATTCTGTCATACCTGTAAAGTCTTCGATGTCTTTTTTCAAAAACTCAATGTAATTAAGTAGTGTCAGTGGTATATCTGCAACATCGACATTACGAATCACATTCTGTAAGTCTGGTGATTTAGATAAAAACACCAATCCGAACGCATTTCCGTATTTTGACACGATTCTTGGGTCAATTCCTGCGCCTTCAAACACAATTTTTTGTGGATTTTGATACAAAGTAGCTAAAGTACCGATAATTGACTGCACTTTGTTAATCATTTTAACATTTGGAAGGATTAATTGTGCATCACTTGCTCCCCAAAAGTCTTGTCTTTGCTTATGTTGACGCAAAATAACAAATGGGAACATATTTGGTGCAATACCTTCGACCTCTTTGATGATTATACCGTCTGCAACAGTACATACATCAATTCTAAACCCGCCTTCGTCAAGTGGAACCTTGTGATAGTAGGTAATGAGGTCAACAATGTGGTCTTGATAGCTTGAATAATCACGATTTGCATAAATTTCTCCTCTATCTTGTTCACTTTGCATACCATAACCGCTCATTTTACGGCCTTCTTTAAACTTTTTCTTAAATTTCTTCTCAATAGATGGGTCTGCCATCAATTGTTCAACAGTTGTACGCACAAAAGTACCACAGTACAACGCTTCCTCAAGGTCAAATGCCGCTGGGTCGATGAAAAAAGTGGATGGTTCGATTTCTTTTACAAGTATCTCCCCTTGGAAAAGGTGTCCCCTGGTTCCTCCAATGTAGTTTTCGTCCCAACCTACATATAATATCCCTGTCCCAAGTAATCTAGATGTGCGAATCGCGTCTAAAAGGTGGTATCTAACATTTAGTTTGTCAAATAACTGCTCATAAAAGCGTTGTAACATCCAAATTTGTGGCTCATTCTCTGGTGCAAGAGGTTTGAGCTCGCCCATATAGTCTTCTAGCATTAACGCACCGGTCTTATAACGCTTGACTTTGTTAATATAGTTTGATGATGGTCGTGGAATCCAGGAAGGCATTACACCTTTCTGCGTCCACTGCTCCCCCCTATCAAACGCGTCTAACTCTATCCACAGCGAGTCTTTTCGCTGGCGTCTATAATCGATTGCGTCTCTAGATTTTTGCCATATGTCTTTGCCGTCCATCTTATGAGCCATCTTCTTCTGGTCCTAGTTCTTCTGGTGTTGGTAAGATTTCTTCTGCTTGCATCATTAAGTTATTTACAGGATTTTTTGCTGCACCTTCTAAATTTCCTGATATTAAATCTTGTACCATTTGGTCTATGTCTTGCATTATCTGCATTTTTTCTGATGAATTAAGTTGTTGTAATGCTCCATAGCGTTCAAGCATTTGTATAATACGCTCTTTAATTGCTTCTGGACTATTACCTGTAGGCATACCTAACATTTCGTGGTCTTCCGCAGTAAAATCTGCTTGTTGTAAATTTGTCATATCTTCTTGTGATAGTCCTTGTTCTTGTGGCATACCTTGTGCCATTGCCGCATAGTTTTTCATTTCTGCCATTTTACATACCTCGTTTTCTTCTTACAGCGTCTGCTAGCATTCCGGCTCTTTTGCCGGTGCCTTTTTTCTTTTTAGGCAGTAACGCTCTTAGTGCGTCTTTTTTCTTTCCGCCTGTTTTTGGTTTTTTCAAACCTGGTTTTGGTTTTTTGGCATTTCTACCATACCCTAATCCTTTTGGCATTATCGTCTACCTCCTCTAGGTTTTTTCGCAGTCTTCGCTGCGCGTTTGAAGTTGGCCGCTGTTGGCGCACCTTTACTTCCTGGTTTTCTCATTTTTTCTCCGCTGCCTGCCTTAATGCGTTTTCTCTTCGCGTGTATGTTTGCATATAATCCTTGTTTAGCCATTGTATTCACCTCACCACTTGACTTTATTAGCCCAGTACGCGGCACTCATTTTACCTTTTGCAATGTTTGCACCGTGTCTAGCCTTAAACGATTTTCTTCTCGCCTTTGATTTGCTGTCCATTTTTTTACCTGCTGTCGATACACCTTGTTGTCCAAACCTTATGGTTTTGATTTGCCCTCCGCTCTTAGCCACAACAATATGTGACTTCTTCGGATGTCCTGGTGTACGCTTCGGTTTGTTATAACCAGACACTCCGGCTCTTGCGAGTCTTGAGTCTTTCTTTGCTGCCATTACTTTATCTCCCTCGGGAGACCGAAATCCCGATTCAAATCTTCTGGGAACAGCTCGACGGTCTTGATTTTTTTGCTGAGCGGTTCGGAAGGGTCCTCGTTTATTTTATTATTAAATTCTTCCATCATCCTGTCTAACTCTTTTACTTTTTCTTCGTAATCTTCTTTTTTACTAAATTTAATAAAAATTTGAAACTTAGCAGCAATAAACCCGCCAAGAAGAATACCGAATAAAAATATAATACAAAAAGAAAGCCAATAAAAAAGTTGTTCATTCATTCTATGCCTCCTCTAACAATCTATAGATGTTGTCCATCACATCCATATCATTCGTTATGACATCAATGTTATC
>Ga0213860_10000659_pt1 | contig 13834 bp, 9 predicted proteins | sample PICome_3_FD_160118 | JGI IMG/M metagenome (GOLD analysis project Ga0213860, IMG submission 160118) | Coastal seawater microbial communities near Pivers Island, North Carolina, United States - PICO550 | ecosystem: Environmental > Aquatic > Marine > Coastal | place: USA: North Carolina | collected...
CTCTGTTTCCGCCAGTGTTGGCTTCTTGTTCTTTAAGTTTAGCTCTAATTTCTGCTAATGATGCCATAGTTGTGCCTCCTTATATTTGCCTATTGCATTGTGCCTAAATTTGTACAGCACATATTACGTACTATACATTGTTATTTAGCAGAAGTCAACCTCTTTCTGCTAAATTATTGAAATTATTTTATATTCCTGCTAATCTACGTAGATCAGCTTCTTCTTGTCCAATTGTTGGCTCCATATGGGTACCTTCATTACTAGCAATCTGATCTCCCATTGCCATTAACTTACCTAGCATTTTTTTATCGCCTTTGGCTTTGGCTTGTTTTATTAATTTTTCCCAAGTTTCTCTATTTGGGATTTGTAATGTTTTTGACCATTCGTCGTCAGTAGGTGTTAATGTTTCTACAGGATGAGTGTACTGTTCATATGTAGAATTGATTCTTTCAATAAACTGTTTTGCAGGTTCAATATACTGCTCACCATAGTCTTTTTCAATTGCAGTTAATACTGCTGTTTCACCTTTTGGAAACTGTCCTGTTTCTCTGTCAAACAATGATAAAACAAACTCTGTTACCGGAATCTTTTTGCCGGCTAGCTCGATCTCGTCATCGCCTTTGTCTCTTGCTTTTTTTAGTTCTTTGCTAAACCTATTACCTTCGTTTTGTTTTAACACGTTAAGTGCATCTTGAAATGCTTTTGCTTGTGCTTGTGGACCTTCTAAATGTGCGTTATCTAATTCTGCTAGTGCTTGTCCTGCTAATGAGTCTTGCCATTTTTCTTCACCCATGTCTTCAATACCTGCACGGATATAGTCACCCAATTCGTCTGCAATAAAGTCTGCCATGTCATTGCCTTGTTTTGCATCTTTTAAGCCACTTTCAAGATCGTCTATTAAATCTTTGTGATCTTGATATTTGTTGAACTGGCCTATTCCTTCTGTCTTACTTTCGTTCTTTTTGTTCATTTCGTAACAATTGCAATCTGGACAGTCTGGTCCGCATGAACATTCAGTTACTGGTTTGCCACAGCAATCTTTTGAACACATTTCTACGCCATCTTTCATCCAAGTTTTGCCTTCAGCAAACTGGCCCATCATAGATTCAAATGCATCTTCAATTGATGCTTCTGTACTATGTCCATGTGGTAATCCTCTAGTAATTGGTTCACCTGTGATAGGATCACCGCCTACTGCTCCCATGTTCCACGGAATGTTTAAAACCATACCTGGCTGTATCATTGCAGGATCATCTATGCCATTTATTTCTGCAAGTTCTTGTACTGCTTCTGCAACACTCATTCCCTGCATTTCATACTTTACCATTTCTCTAGCAATGCTATAAAGTGTATCACCTTTTTGCACTGTGTACTTTTCTCTGTGATCTTCAGCAAGTCCTTCAGGCCCTAATTCAGTTGCTTTAGTTGCTTCACTTACTAAATTGTAAATGTAAGGAAATACATCTTTTAGTTCTTCATTGAACTGCTTAATTGTAAGTTGATCTACCCAGTTTTCTGCAACATCATTTGGTACTTCTTCCATCATTGGCTTTTCAAAAGATTCAAATGCTGTTTTGTAAAATAATGGCTTTTGTAGAGATTCAATTGTTTTCTTGACTGTAGAAATTCTGTCTTGTACTACTGGCATGTAATCTTTAAGGCTTTCTGCCATTACACTTGAGCGTCCCATGTAAGATTTGAACTTGCGGAGTTTGTTCAGTTCTTCACTTAGCCCTACAATGTGTGTGCCAAAATCGTCAAATGGTTTACCACCTTCTGCAACGTGTCTTGCCATTGCTCTTGCGCCAGTTAAATGTTTATATGGATATAAGAAACGTTCACCGTCTGCACTCTCAATATAAATTTTACCAATATTTCTAATACGTCCGTTTACACTTTCTTGGTTAACACTTTCTGTGTGTTTAATTACTAGCCTAGCATTATCTACATTTTGGTAGCTTATTTTGCTAGTACCATACATTTTTGATTCAGCCATTGTATTATCTCCGCGATTTGTTGCCAAAAATTTGTAGTCTCTACGATCTAAATTAGACTTATTCAAATTTCTAGTATCAAATTTCATTAACCTTTTTTTGCTAAATTGTCTAAGTTCCCTAAGGAAATTATACCATTTTTCTTTTGTTATTTCATCTTGTTCTGCAACAAAGTTGTCACTATACATAACTTCTATTGCTTCTTCTGATACACTTACGCTCACTTTGCCTAGATTGACAGCACCCTCTTTGAAGTCAAAATCAAAAAATCTTGCTTCGTTAGGTTTATTTGTAACCTGTCCGTCTGCATTACCAATAGTAACACTTGGAAAACGTCCACGTATTTTATTAAATAGTTCTTCTGATATTAAGTCTAAATTTTTCATTGCATAGTATTTATCAATAATTGCTACTTATGAAGATAGGCATTGGGGCTTCATAATCCTCAATATCTTCTGCCTGATTAAAACTGTTATATACTCTTGGATCCCAATCTTTCAATACACTCATCATTCTAATTGCAAGAAGTGTTGCACTAATTAAATCATCCGTTTGTCCAAGTTTTGCTTGATAGCTACTACCTGTAGCAACATAATTTTTTAGTTCTGATATAAACGGCTTAGAATGCACAGTCATTTTATCATTTTCAATCATGGTTTTTAATCTGCTACATGCTGTAATTTTTGTGCTATGCGTTGTGTTAAACCCTTTGCGGAACTTGCGTACATGACCTTTGCGTATAGGTTCACTAACAAATAATCCTGGAATATTTTCTTCTCCAAAATCATTTATAACAATAAGAGCCGCTTCTCCAATACCGTTATTTTCTACACTCCAATAAATTCCTTGCGTGTTATTTGTTTCTTTTTGTATGTAAGAACATATGTCTGCAAGCACTCTTATTTGTCCTGGGATAGCTGTGGTGTTATGTTGCCACTCCGCTACTTGTTCATATGTAGGCAATTCAAATACCTGTATTGCACTGTAATCTCCGCCGGTACCCATTGATGGGTCAAGAGCAACTGCATATGTATATTCGGCGGTAGGCTTTTTATACCAACGTGTTTGACCCATATTAATAATTGGTTTGCCGCCTTCCATTACAGCAAGTTTTATTGCATTTATTAGTGTTTCATCAAATACCAAAAACTCGCATCCATATTCGCGTCTAAACTTTTCTTCACCTATTCTACCTAGTTCTGCATCTCTCCATGCATCGTCTCTATCAGGGTGTTCTTCCCAACTAGCACGGAAGCTATGAAATCCATTTATGCCTACCTCTTGTTCATTGCCGTGTTCGTCAAACTTTTGTTCAGCTTGTTTCCAGATTGTTGCAAATGTATCTTCGTCTGAGTTAGGTGTCGAAGTAATAATAGCACGACCACCTGTTGCTAGTGTAGGTGATATTGAAGTCCAAAACTCTTCTGCAATATTTGGTTGCACAAATGCAAACTCATCGCAGTATAGTAGCGAGATAGACATACCACGTCCTGTGTTGCCTGTAGTCGTTTGCGATACAATCCTACTACCATTCTCAAATTCTATGCTACCTTTGTTGTAACTTGTTACACCTGCTCTTATGTGGTCCGGACAAGTTTCGTATACATATCGTATACGTGCCATAATCTCTTGAGCACCTGTGTATTTGTGTGCGGCAATTAGAATAGTTTGATCTGGATTAAACATAGCATACCAAGCAAGATAGATAGCCGCACATGTAGTTTTACCTGTTTGTCTAGGCATCATATTGATATTAAATCTGTGTGAGTGGTAACTATCCATTAACCGTAGTTGATATTCATAAGGTTGGAATAGTAGTTTACCTTGCACTGGGTGCTGGATAAATGCAAACTTACGTGCAAAGTATAGATACCCCTCATCAGGGTCCATACATTGCATTAGGTCTTGAACTTGTTCTTCTGTAAATGTTTCTTGTGTGTTGGCTTTTTTGGTTAATACGCCATCTAAACTTTTTGACATATTGTATTTACTCAAAAAAATAGGGCCATTAAGCCCTATTGATTTAATCTGGGGAATTAGTATTTTTTCTTTTTTGATTTCTTCTTTTTGTATGCTTCTTCTAATGCTTTTTGTAGATCACTTTTGATAGATTCAATTGCTGGATCTTTTACTCTGATAGCTTTTCTATCTTTTTGTCTATTGATGCCACCTGACAAATCTTTTGTCATTGTATGATGATCCGCATATGTTTCTTCTGGTGAGTTATCCCATTCACCTTCATCTACTGTTTGTTCTCCCATTCCACATGGAGAGTCGCCATGATCACCTCCGCATGTTGGACACGGCATAGGACCTTCTGGCTCTGGTGAATGCATGTGTGCCATTGGCATGTCAATACTTGAACTATCCATTCCTGCATTCTTTAGTATTGCTACTAAGTCTGCAACTTCTTTTGCATCTGCGCCATTCATTGAAATGTTCATCGATGCTTCGTTGATTTGTTTTGTCATATCGTGTTCCTTACTAGCCATTTGCACTGTACCAGTTGCCTGTGCAGTTGGTGCTTTTGTTGGTTCTTTCTTTGGTTGAGCTGGTGCTTTAATACCGCCTATTTTCTTACCTGGAAACATTTTTTCAAGTGCGGCTTTGTCACCGTATGTTCTTGTACGCTTTCCATCCTCAATTGTGTCAACGTATGGCAAACTTCTTGCACTTGATAGGTTAAAATTGTCTCTATCTCCTTTATTATTAATTCTCATTTCTACACTAGGTGTAACATCTTGAGACATTACTTGTTCTTCACCGCCTTGTGCATTTGGATCAGTTGCTTGTGCATCATCTTGTTGAGCAGGTGTTGCGCCAGTTGCTTTGTTATGTGCATCAATTATCTGTTGGAATATTGGTTTTTTTGGTGCAAGTTTTGCAAAGGCATCTACTTTTTGCTGAGGTAATAGTCCCATTTGTGCAACTTGCATTGCTTGTTTTGTATTTGCACCTTTTGCACTTACAGGTTCACCGTTTTGCATGGAGATAAAACCACTACCATCTGGACGATACAATCCGTCGATTTGTAAATTTTGTGCGCCGTTAGCAATAACATAACGACTTCTATAATCTGCTGTGCTTATCAATTGCTTGGCTTTTTGTCCTAGCTTCTTTAACAAGTTAGCATCTTTTTCAGCATCTTCTGGTTCTAATGCTTCTGCATCTTTTACAATTTTAGCAAACTGATCAAATTTAATGCCTTGTTTGATTTGTCCTGCTAGACTATCTAGTGTAACTGCTGGTGGTTCACCTTCTGTATCGCTACCATCTGTACCTGTGGTATCCTTTACTTCTCCTCCACTGTCAACAGCATCATTATCTAACTCTGCATCAGTCTGTGGAGATGCCGGATCACCCTTTACTTTAAGATAGTTGTTTAGTGCATCTTCAATTGCTTGATCTAATTCTGGCTCTACACCAACGCTACCTTGTAGTTCTTGATATAGTGCTTGCAATTCTTTTTCTTCTTCAGCTGTGAGTGCTTCATTCAACACACCTTCAACAAGTGAAATTAGATGTCTAAAATCTGTGCTTGCAACCATCACACCACGTTCTTGTGCATCTCTATCTGCATTAGGCACACCTGCTTCATCTGATTCTTGTGCTTTCTTGAGTAGTTCGTTAAATCTATCAATTTTTTGTTTTAAATTTGGTGTGGCTGTTGCTTGTGGATCGTCTGCAAAGTTAGCATTACCTTGATCTTGTGCATCGTCGGCAGCCGCTTGATTATCAGCCGCTGTTTGGTCTCCTTGAGCTTGTGCATCAGCTTGTTGATCTGCGTTGCCTGCACCTTTGTTTAATGCATCTTGTATTGCTTTGAGGGTGTTAGGTCCTGCTTGTCCGTCTACACTTAATCCGTTAGCTTTTTGAAATGCTTGTACTGCCGCATATGTTCCATTACCATATTTTCCATCTATACCATTTGGATCATGACCTAGTCTGCTTAGAGCAGTTTGTAGGTCTTTGATATCTTGCATTGTTTTCTTGCCGCCATCGTTGTATGCTTTCATAAGATTTTGATCTGTTGGTAATTTCTTTGCTACGCTATCTGCTGGTCCGTCAATACCTTGTTGACTTGCTGGAGGTTTAGTTGGGGCATTACCTAGGTCATCGCCGTCTCTTATATCGTCGGAAATAGCTTTACCGTCAGCGTCTACAAAGAATATTTTTCCATCGTCTCCTGCATCAGCTGTTGCTTCCACGCCGCCAATTTTAACTTTATCACCTTTTTTGACTTTGTCTACATTTGCCATAGCATCGACAATATCTTTAAATTCTTGTACTTCGGGTTCAACTGCTGTAGAAGTGCCTCCTGGATTGCCGCCATCTCTAGGAGCATCTTTAGGTTCTTTTTTTGGATTAGCTAAGTTTAAAGGATCAGGAGTAACATTTTTATTTACACCCGCCTTACCTAAAGCATCGTCGATTTGATTTTTTTCTGTGTCTGTGAGACCTAAAGTTTTCTTTAACCAGCCAACTAAATCTTCGTCAATTTTGCTTTTTTGATTTTCAACTTCTTTTCCGTATACGTCTGCTGTTTTGATTAAGTCTCTGATATCCATTTTAGTTCCCCACTACAGCTTTTGTATTTTCAGTATCGCCTATGTCTGCACTTTCGCCTTTTGGTGCGCCTTCCATAGGATCAATTTCTCTTTCTTTACGAGCTGTTTCAAGTTCTTTCAACAAGTCCATTACTCTTGCGCCTGCTACATCTTGCTGTGCAGACTCTCCACCCATATCCTCAGTGTTTAAGATTGATTCATATGGTTCATCTGATTTTTCAGATTGCTGTCTTTCTACAGGATCATTTTCGCCACGTACAATGATATGTGCATGTGATATTTCACAACAATCTACCAAATACTTTTCTAATATGTGCGGAGTAGTAGGGTACTTAACTTCTGCTTCGTAGTGTGTTACCTCACAGTTTTGTAACTGTGGGAAATCCATTGGTTTTTCTGTAATTGGTGTTCTTTTACCTGGACTTAATTTTACAAGTTCATATTTGTTTAGGCTTCGTTCCATAGTGTCTACAAAACCTTCTGGCAAATCACCTGCTACCCTAATAAAAAATTTGTATGTCTTTTCAGACTCTGTTAAAAAATGTTTAAATGTTTTCATGGCGTTTTCCTGTTATAAACTATTTATCCATACTTTTTAATTTTTCTAATAAACTATTTCGATCTGTAACCACATATCCGTCGCCGTTTACAATATCTCCACCCATAGGAGTATCTTGATCCAACTTTTCTTTCTTAAGTTGTAGTTCAATCATTTTTAACTTTTTATCCATTTTTGCTACTTTAGCATCTAATGATGTTTTGAGCATGCCGCCAGCTACTTCAAATACTCTACCGCTGTATCTACTTTCTACGTTCATACCAAGATCCATAAGGTCTTCATAACTTTGTAATGCACGTTGAGCAATATCGTTTAATTCGTCATCTGCTTTGTCACCTAAACCTTTGACACTTGGTAATGCGGCAGCGATTTTATCAAATTCTGCCATATCTCTAAATGTTTCTTTTTGCTCAACAACAGCGGCCTTTGCCTTATCGCCGTTTTTCGCCTCAGCAATCATTTCTTTGCTGTCAGGTAGATTTAAAAGTTCTTCTAGTTTTTTCGTCATGGAATGTAACCTTTATTTACATACAGTTATTTATCGCTATCGACGTCCGTTGTGAAAAATATCGTCTTCGGTTACTATACGGAATTGTATGCCATTTTGTTTACAGTAAGCATATGCGGCTTCCCATTTTGCTTGATTTACTATCCAGGCCGCTTGATTATGCCTACTTCTGCCAAGTTTTTCTTTTATACTTTGATTTGCAGGCTTAACTTCTATTAATTCTACTTTTCTTTTACCGCCTCTGTCAGCGTAAGATATAAAAAAGTCTGGTACGTAAATTGTGTGTTTGCCAGTAAGTGGATTTCTATAAGGAATTTTTATTGCTTCACTTGCCCATTTTTCAACAGCAGGATGATTATCGCAAAAATTCATAAATGCAAATTCCCAACTGCTACGATATGTTGGAGTTTTGTTTCCTATGTATTTTTCAGGAAATTTACAGTTGAACTTTCCTTGTGCAAATCTTGCCATGTCATACCACTACATTACGCTTTTCAACTGTATCAACTGAGTTAGTTAATCTAAATCCTAATGTGCTTGTTTTTAATCTATTGTAGTTCAGCACTTCTGTTACAACCGTGCTAAGTTGCACATCATTTAAACCTTTTAGAGTATCTAATAGTTCAAATATTTTTACATTATCAAGTTTTGCTTGATTAAGTAATGTTGTACTCGTGCTGATAGCGGCTGATTTATCAAAACCTCTTTTTTCAAAAAAACCTATCACAGCATCAACTTCATTTGATGGGAAAGAAAGTTTTTCTGTAAAATAATTATCAAAAAATTCTGTGACACGTCTGTCGTTTGTTTTTTCTGGATTTGGTAGGCTACTCATTTATGTTCCTAATACTTGTCTTTCTAATGCCGCCATGTCATTAGGGTTACTTCTTGATGCTTCGTAAGCGGATTTACCATCAGCTACACTACCACCAGTTGTTGATTGGAAATTTTTCACTGCTTGTCTTTGCATTGCACTATCTAATGCCGCTGGATTATTTTTAAGAAAGCCCTTACTACTTGTAATTGCACCAACTGCCGCGACACCAGCTGCCGCTAATAGTAGATCCTTGCTTCCACCTTTTCCTCCGTTCTTAGGAAATAGTGTTTGACTTACTCCGCTAACATTTATACCAGTTGCCGCTCCTAGCGCACCTGTTAACAATCCAAATCCTTCTTGCCTTAGCCCTTCTTTGCTAAGTCCTCTTATGTTACCTATTAAATTTGCACCCATAAGTACTGCAAGTAACGGATTTTCATACGCTTCGCCGCTTGCAATAAAATCATATAAACTAAATGCCCCTTCTATAGCGGCTCCTAGTCCTGTTGCTCCGCCGCCAGCAAGTGATATTGGACTTGGAGTTGTATCATAATGATCTTGACCAAATCCTGCTGGTGCACCATTAGCCCCTGCACGAACTCTTCCGCTCTCGTAAAAGACTGCTTCATATGCTACTGTAATTCTATTTTCTAACGTACCTTGTCCGTCTGAGTTATTAACGTCATCATGACTCCATTCAGTCAGCAACGGATTGACTAATGTATATGTTACATACTCACCTCTTGACATGGTGCTAATTCTTATTTCTTTAAAGAAAGGCACACCTGGGTTATTAACATCCATACCATATTTGTACTTGTTCATTTCAGTGCCCATATATGTATTATGAGGCTTTACTGCGTATGCTCTACCAGCATTTATTCTTTGGTTACCATCTGCAAAATAATATCTATAATATGCTTGTAGAAGAGCAGTTGTTAATCCTTGATTGTCATCATGAAATGTTATATTAACTGGAGTATAGTTTATACCTGTTTGTACATTTTTAATTCTGTTGTATTTTCTTTTTTGATCAACATTAGAAGAATATTTTGGCAAATCAGCTTGTTTAACAAGCATACCTATTTCATTTAAAGGTAGCCCTGAAAATAGTTTTGGAATTATACTTGCGCCTTCAGATGTTACAACAAACTGCACATGATAATTAAATTTACTTTTAGGTGCAAGACGCATGTTGCTATCAACATACAGTCTAGATGCATGTTGCCAATCACCTAAATTGCCTTTGGGTGTCAAAGCACCTGTGGCTATACTATCAAGTAATGCATTAAATTTATTTGCCATACTAATATTTATCCTTAAGAATTAAGTATGTATATAAAAGAAAGGGAGCGCAATGGCTCCCTTGTATTAGACTAAATGTATTTTATTTTTATGCGCCGCCGCCTGTTACTGCTGTGTTAACTGTACGTCCTACTGCTGTTCCAATACCTGTACCTTGTGGTGACTGGATTGCATTATCGTAACGTATAGCAAGTGTAACACTTACTGGATCAGTTGAGTTTGAATACGCTAATGAATTGTAGTTAGCACTTTCACAGTAACAACCGTATAATTCAAATGTTTCTAGTACAGTTGGTACATTTGCTCCGTTACCACCGTCTAGTATTTCAATACGTGTTGTAAATTTGTAATCTTGACCTGATGCCGCACTTGACTGCTCGTAGAAATCAAATTGTTTCTGCAATTGCTCACCTACAAGTTTCTGTACATTGTTGTTTACATCTTCACGTAAGTTTAGTGTAATTGGCTCCCAAGTATGTTTACCTGCTAGGTATACTCTTGAGTTATATACATCAAGTGTCATTTGTTCAAAACTAACATTAGGTCTAGTTACATCTATAACCTGTTTTGTTAATTCTGTTGTTGGTGTGCTTACGCCAAAGTTTTCCAAGCTCACTCTAAAGCGATATTGGAGTTTTGGCATCAATAGTCCCTGGTTACTAGCGGAATCTCCGCTAGCCAGTGGAACTGTAATTTTTGATAGTGTTGATATTGCCATTTAGTCTGCTCCTGTTAATAGTATTTATCAGTTTATAGTCCTGATATTTCTCCAGTATTTTTTAATCTCAATGGTATGTAGATAAACTCAACAGCCTTAACAGGTTCAATAGCAATGTCTAAGTATAGTTCATTTTTATCTATTCTGCTAGGTGTGTTGTTTGACTCATCACAAACTACCAAGTAATCATACAATCCACGCTGTCCTACAAGTTCTAATAGTAAACTTTCAGCCGCTTGCTTGATCTCATCTCTTGTAATCTTATCATTTGGTTCAAAGATATAAGGTTTTGCAAGTGTATTAAGTTGACTACGTAAGTAAATTACTAGTCTTGCAACATTGATTCTATCCAATGCACTTGCGCCTCTTGCACGAGTCTTTTGTCCAAAGTTTACAAGTCCTGCACCTGTGATAAATGTTATTGGGTTAACATTGTTAGAGTACAGTGTATCTCTTTGTCCTTCATTTAGTGCTACAGGTACAAATTCTCCTTCGTTACTGATGTAACCTGTTGAACTTGCGTTAGTAATACCACCACGTCTTGTACCAGCTGGTGCAAACCATGGATAAGAAACTTGATCGCTTAGTGCTATTGTTCTAAGCATCATGTGCGATGCTGGAACAATCACGTTATTACCTGCATTATCGCTTGTAAATCCTGCAGGGTAGAAGATTCCTAAATATTCGTCTCTACTTACAAGACCTCTATCATTATCTTCAACTGCTAGATTAACGTTTGTTGCCCAATCATTTAATGATGTTGCATCGGGTGTTAGTCTAAATGGTGAGTCACCTAAAATAAATGCTGTTAAGCCTCTATCATAGTTTAGGCTAATCATTTCACCAATTAGTTCTGGATAACCTGGTGTTGCCATTAAGTTAAACAATCTTGATTCATCATCTCTGATATCGTCATTGCTGTTTACTAATGCTTGTAGTGCTTGAACAACTACTTTGCGTTGTGCTTTACGTCCAAAGCTACCTGAACCATCTGCTTGGTTACCTGACTCTGTCACCCAACGATGTGGATAATAGTTTGCCATTGAAACGTCATCTTGACGCTTGTTTTCGCTTGATGTATCAATGTAATTTCTTTCAAAACGTTTTACATTAAATCCGCTTCTGCGTAGATTCCATAACAACATACCTTTTGGATATAGTGCAGGATCTGGTGCATCTGGATCTAAGTAGTTGCTTGCAAGTAATTCTGGTATAGTACCATCTGGCGCTGTAGTAGTTGTACCACCATCAGTACCGTAACGTGCATCAGCAAATAGCACACCGTTTTCAGTTGTTTGATCACCTGAGTCTAGTGGGCTTCCCCATTTTTGGGCAGTTGTTCCTGAAATATCTACATTGTAGCGATATATTGTTGGATAGTTTTCTAAATCTGCTGTGCTAATCCAAATATCACCTGATACAAGTGCGCTTCCGTCACTTTGTACAGTTGGCATACTTGCACTAACAATTGGTCCTTCTGGACTTGCATTTGGATATGCTGTTGAATCACCATATCCTACCCATGTTGTTCCGTTGTGCCACATTAGGTCAACTTCGTCAACAATTGAATTGTACCAAAGCTGTCCTTGTGTTGCCAACGATGTTACTGCATCGTCGCTTGCAGTGTATGAAAGTACACGCCAGTTTGTTGCTTGGAATTGCTTTGGACTTGTTGCATTAGTAGTACCGTCAACAAATGCAAGATTTGGTGTTGAGCTAGAATCATTAGCATCAAAAGGCTTATAACCAATTGCATTCAATAATCCGTCTGTGTCAACAAATTTAATTTCACCGCCTGTTGCATGACTAATAACAATTTTGTTCGCACTATCAACTGTTGCACTTACATGCTCAAGGTTAGCTGAAGTAATCGCACTTGCAATTAAGTTTGCATCACCACTTGCAGATCCAGTAGTTGTAACACTTACAGTTTTTAATGCTGAATATGCCGCTGAACCTGTGTCAGTTGCTTGCATTGTAAATGTAAATGTACCCGCTCCAGGTGCACTTCCAGTGATTGCCGCACTTGTAATTTTTGTTGCTCCACTTGCTTGTCTACGGAAAATTGTAAAGTTTGCCCTAGGCTGTGTGTCTGCCGCTACGTTACTCTTTGCGTATAAATCACCGATTGCTAAATTAGCGCCGCCGCCTGTTGAATCTAAATTGTAAATTGCACTTGCGGCATTATCATAAATTGGTGCTGACTTCTCATCCCATAGTAAAGTACCACTGTTCCATAATTTTACAATTAATTTTGCTCCACCGTTAGGCAATGTTGTTTTAAACCAAACACTTCCTGATGGGCGTGAATATGTATCTCCTGACTTCCATTCAGGCACACTAGTATGTGCAGAAATTTGTAATGCTGGAGGATAGTAGCTACCAGCTGTTATTCCTAACTCTGACAGTCTTGTTGCATCACCACCAATTACTATTGGACCGCCTAAAGTTGAGTCATCTGCTCCTGAGCTAGAACCATTGCTGTAAATTTCTAAAAATCCGTCTACTGCGGCGGCTGATATTTCACCACCTAAACCAATACCTGAATTAATAGCATTAGCAATCTGTGAAACTGTATTGCCCCCAACTGACACAACACTTCCGTTAATTGTAATATCTGCTGTTCCTGCAAAAGTAGGATTTGCTACCGAACCTTTAACTGTTGGCCAACTCTTTGTCCAGTCGTTGCTTCCAACTTCAACCCATGAACCACTTGCGTTTTTGTACCAAAGTTTGTTAATAGTTGTTACTGCTACCAATGCATATGTACCTATTGCTCCAATTGATGCTAACGGTGCATAGTTACCACCGTCATAATCCACAACTTCATTTTGCTTGTAGATTACATATGGTGTTTTGGTAGTAAATGTTTGTCCACCTGTGGTATTAATAGGATTACTATTCCATTGTTGAATACCATATTTTGTGTTTGCTGTGTCAAACCAGTATGTTCCTGCTAATGGATTTGCACTAGGCGCATCTGCGCTTGCTTCTAGTTCTCCTAAATCAACATCAGCTCTAACAACATAAGCTCTGTTGCTTACACCTAATAAACTATATGCCGCTTGTAAACCATATTCGTTTAGTTCGCCGCCGTTAATTGGATTGTTGTTGTTATCTGTTTTGAATATCGGATCTCCAAATGTATCCGCTAAATCTCTTTGTGAAGTAAGCAAGAAAGGCTTACCTGCATTTGCTTTTAGTGTGCCTGGTGCTGTTCCTGTTCCTGATGCATTTGGTTTGTTACTTGCAGAGGTAACAAAAATCATAGGCACTGTACCTGGCTCAGCTGGGGTATAGAAACTTTCGTCTATTACGCTGACCTGTACTCCTGGTGATGTTAAAGCCATAATTTTTTCTCCTGT
>Ga0213860_10000661_pt1 | contig 13828 bp, 6 predicted proteins | sample PICome_3_FD_160118 | JGI IMG/M metagenome (GOLD analysis project Ga0213860, IMG submission 160118) | Coastal seawater microbial communities near Pivers Island, North Carolina, United States - PICO550 | ecosystem: Environmental > Aquatic > Marine > Coastal | place: USA: North Carolina | collected...
TAAAAGTTTTTGAATTATCACTAGTATGAGCCTGTTGTAAAGCATATGTATTTGCTGCACAACCATTAGACCCTATAGGTGACGCTGCTGGACCTGTTGGACTTGAACTAGTATAATTTGGATTAGCATTAATTATTGCAGTACTAGAAGCTGTGCTTGGTGCTATATCAAAAGTAGAAGGTACATTTTGAACTATTGGACTTGAGTTTTGTAATTGTAAATCTATTGTTTGATCAACAGTTACACCATCAGCCTGCGTCCATCTAATATTTATTTGAAAATTACCTCTAGTGTCTGTGTCAAATAATGTTTCACCTGATACAGCCCCGTTTCCTGCATAAAACGTATCTAACGTTTGTATAGCATAACCACCACTACCATCAGCAACTAAACCAAGTCTATTTGTTCCGTTTGGTCCATAATCTATACTAGTATCTATAACATTATTTGGATATGATCTAGAAAATATACTTAATATTTGTAAAGTAGCTGTTGTTACTTGTTGCCCACTTGCTGTAGGATAAAAATAAGATGTAACAACTGTACCTATTGGATCATTTTCAGTTAAGTCCTTTACTGCATTGTTCCACGTATTACCTGTTATATCAGTGTTTTCATTTTGTACATCTAAGTTTAAATCAGATATTAAACCTGTAGTTGATGTTTCGTAAAATAATTCTAAAGGAGAAACCAAAGGTGTTGTTTCTAATACAGCTAATCCCATGTTAGGTGGATAAGGATAATTACCTGTTCCTGAAGCCGGAGTAGCGTAATCACTTTCTGGAATACCAACTCTTAAGTTAGTAGTAAACTTAGCTAACATAGGTTGACTTTCATCGTCATATATAGCTTGTTCTTTTATATCAGGAGGATTGATATTTGGATCAACTGGAGCAGGAAATAAATCACTAACAGTACCTATTAACTCTACTTTATCAGGTGAGGTAGCTGGATCTATTTGTTTATTTACAGCAAAAAACCCAGCTGGTGCTGAATTTACGTGAACTATGTTAGTAACTCTTGGATAAACTGTAGCATCACTAGTGAACTGAACATCTCTTGGACCTACTGACTGTAAATCTCTAGGTATTTTATTTATATTATCAGATATTAAAGTTACAAAACCTATTTCATCTAGTTCTAAGGTTTCACCTACAACTGGATAACCATTTATTATACCAGGTAAATAAACATTATAATAATCTTGTTCTATTTGTTTAACACCAAACTTGTAACTATAAAAACCTTTTACATTAATATCGTATGTAGCAAAAACTTCTTCTGTTCCATTGGTCCATGTTTTTTCAGGTCTAGTTGTAGGCGCTCCATTATATAGATAACTTTTATTTACTTGTTCTTTAGTCATAAAATCTACTTTGTAAACACCGTCTGTATCACTTGTTGGAGTAGCTGAAACTATTTCTGTATAATCTATGTATTGTCCAGATAAATATTTACCTACTCCAAAGTAGTTTTCCCATTGTGCAGGAAACTCTGGAAACAAAGGTCTAGCAGCACTAGCACTAGAAGTTGTATAACTATAAAGATTTTGCGAAGTATATAATAATTGTACTTTTACATTGTGATTTAAAGTTATTCCATTTGTAAAAGTTATTCTTACTTTTCCTGTTACATCAGAAACAGTATAACCTAAGTTACTATCAGATGGATCTCTTAAAACATAACCATCTCCGCTGTTAACATAAACACTTAGTGTATTTGCGCTAGCTTGTGAATCTGCGTAATCAATAGCTTGTGTTGTAAAAACTGTTTGACTTGCAGTTGCTGTAAAATACTGAGAGCTATTACTCCAGAAATAAGGATACCTAGCATCAGTAGTTGACTCCATTTTAACAGTAAAATAATTGCCTTGTGCGTAAGCTCCAGGATACGCTCCAGATTCATCTTCTGGTATTGGTTGTAGATAATTAACTTGAAGAGTATCTCCTGTCCAAGCGTCTATATCATTAGTAAAAGATAAGGGTTTGTAATCACTAAAATAATTAGAACCTGCCTGAGGTTTTCCTTCAGAATCTAATTTAGCATCTTGAGAGGATAATATTATATCTGTTTGTCTACCAAATTTATCTGCAAGAACTACACCTACTTGATAGTTTCTATTTTGTTTTAGTGAGTGTTGAGGATATTCTACAAATTGTTGTTGTGATTTGGTAGTAACATCAACATAATAATCTAATGATCTAGGAGCTGTCCAACCTTCTAAATAATTAGAATACATTACTCTATTACCAGTAATTTCTTGAGCTAAAGCTTGTACTGGAACTTTATCAAAAACTCTTGATGTTTCAAAAGAAGGTAGTGTAGTTATTGGAATTGTAGACTGATAGTTATACTGATATATATTAGTATTGTTTAAACTATTTATAAAGTCTTGGTCAACTGTTATTGACTCTAAAACTTGATAAGATAATTTATCAGATTCTTTAAATATAATATCAATTGCTTTTATTTTATATTTATCTATTATATCAATACAAGGTAAAGGTATATTTAAAACAGCATTGTTAATAGAATTAGTCATAAATTCTACAACTGTTGTTATAAAAGCTTGGTTTTCGTCATCATTAACAAATTTACCTTCTTGAAAAGGTATAAAAACATCTTGGCTAAAAGGTGCTACTACAGAATATTCATTGTCGTCAAATTTAAATCTATAACTAAATCTAACAAATTTTTCTGTTAAAAAATCTTCATCACCGTTCCAACCTTGGTATTGCTGGCTTGCGTCTTCTATAACTCTTATAGACATACCCGCTTTAGTATCTGTTTGACCAGACACATCAGCTGTACTGGCTGTAGTGTCACTATACTTAACAAAAGGAGTGTTAGATCCAGCAGCAGCATCGCTTGTCCAGTAAAAAGCCTGACCAGTTATATGTTGAAAAGTATTAGAGTTTGTGTTTGGTCTATAACCACCAGGTCTAACATTTAAACCTGATAAATTGTTACCTGGATTATTAGCCCAATAATTTATACTTTTTTGCTGAGTCATTGAGTCAGCTTGTACAATAGTTGTCCATTCTGCTAGACTTGGAACTTTAAAGCCTATTGGAGCTAAACCTCTAGGATCTATAACCGCCCATTTGTTATATAAAAAACCATAAGTTACTCCGTTTCCAGTATAGTCTTCATAAATACAATATGCGCCTACTTGAGCAGAGTCTTTAGCATCCCACTCAGCAACTGTAAACAAAGGTCCATCTATTTGGTCTCCATTTCTATATTTTGTTACAGCTAAGTTTTCATTAGAAACTGTCAATATATTAGCTCTAACTGTTGATGGATCAGAAGCATCACTCATAGTTGATGGCTTTAAATCCGGAGTACCGTACCAATTAGTCTCTGTATCTCTTAAATTTATATATTCAGGTGGGGTTATAGGAGCAAATTTAGCAACAGATATTTGATCTTCGTTATAATAATAACTAGAATCACTTTGTGCTCTATTTACATTTATTTTTCTAGGTTGATTTCTATTGTCTGTCCAAAAAAGTAAATCTTCAACTAAATTAATACCTGTAACACGATGCGATTTAGAAAAATTCAACCAGCTACCACTAACTAAAACAGTTGTAGTACCTGTTTGATTACCTAAAGTTATCATTTCAATAGAACAATTAGCAGTTGATGGTGCTACTGAGTTAGAATTATGATCTGTTTTAAGATAATAAACAACACGATTAGTATCATCAACTACATATCCTATTATTTCGGCAGCAGCTGAAGTTGCGTTTCCTACTAATTGATTACCAAGTATAGCTTCTAGTGCACCAACGTCACTAGCCTCTGATCTAGAAATAGCTACATTAGTAGCATCTCTATATTCGTTATTTGGAATTAATCGCTCATCTAAGTCTTTATTCATTTTAGACTTAATGAAACTATTTTTACCTTCTGCCATTTAATTTTAGTGTTTTATCCATTTAGACTTACCTCGCATAACTTGTACTATTTCGTCAAGTTTAATGTTAGACAGTCTTATTTTAGCATTTCTTAGCTTAGCACTTTTTTCTTTTCTTAATCTTTGAACTATATATTCTTGTACATTTGCTCTACCTGCTAATACATTGTATAGTATATAAGCATATAATGCGTCCTCGGCCATCTTAGGCACCTTAGTATCCATGTCATAAGCTAAACCATCAGATAGATATTCTATTATTATAAGTTTGTTAACACAATTACTAGAAAAAGTAAACCTACCTTCTCTTTCATTTATACCAAACCAACCATTTACTTGAGAATATTGAGGATCTAACCCATACAATCTACCCCAATTAAAAGGTCCGTTTATACCATAATTATCCCATGCATATCCAAAGTTTTCCCAATCATTATACCAACTACCATTTATAAGTCTAGTGTTAGCTGTAGACCATCTTTCTTCTGTTATAGAAGTACCTTCAGTATTTTCAGCATGACTATCTTGTATTGGTTGACCTGCTTTATCTTGTAAAAAAGTGTAATAAGGATTTCCTGTTAAATTATTGTTAGGATACAAAGGTCTTTTCACACCCATGCCATCTATGTAAGATAAGCTAACATAATTAACATAATCTTGAGGGATTGTTAAAGAAAGTGAGTCTGGAACCGTAAGTTCTGAAGATTTAATACTTTTTAATGTATCATAGCTAAATTCTTGCAAACCTCTTTTAGCATGAAATATTATATCTGTTCTTTTAGCTTCTGGTATTAATTTATCTTTACCTACGTAACCTACTAAGAAATTACTTACAATATCGTTTAACTTAACATAAGCATAGCTACCATAGTTGTTTTCTACAGTTTGACCAAAAGCTTTTTCATTATCTGTGTTACCGTATTTACCACCATTTAAAGATTTTAATTGAACAACTATATATATGTTAGCGCCTGGAGCAGCATTTAATGTTAATGTTTTACCATCAGATCCTACTGACATTGCTGTTGTCCATTCTAACCATGTCCCAGCAAAACCATTAGAACTAGTATATACTTTAAAATTATTTAAAACATAATCAGCATTCGTAGGATTCCAACTATCTGCGCTACCCATTTTTAAATCTGTGTCAAAACTAGTAACAAATTTTTGATTTTGATCGTTTGCATTGTTACCTCTGAAACCTTGTGATCCAGCGTAGTATTGTTGATTTGTTTCTGTTATTAAACCCATTATGATCTTTGATTTTGTTGTTCTTTAGCTACCTCTGCAGCTGCAACTTCAATTATAGTTCTATCTTTTATAACAACTCCAGCATATACTAATATTTGTAATATAATGTTTGTTTGCTCTGTATCATCAAGCTCAAAGTCTACAGAGTTTGTATTATCGTATTCATAATAACCGTTTGCTGATGTAAAATTCCACATTACATCTGCCGGTTTTTTAATATATGTAGCTTGTACTCTGTCTGAAATTGTTTGTGGATGTATTATTATTTGTTTATTTTCATACAAATAAACTGGAAAATAATCTGTAGGCTTACTAATAGGTGACATGTTTAACTGTGCAAGCTTGTTTCTTTGTATTGGCTCTACTTCTCTATCATCTCTATATAAAACAGTTCCTAATTTATAAAAATCATTAGGATATAACGTTATAACTAAGTTATTAGCAGCGCCAGCAGGTAAATTACCAGCTAATAGCGTTAGTTGTCCACCTATTATAGAGTAATTGTTAGCAGGATAAACAACACCTAAATAGGTTACTACTACGTTACTAATGTCTACTTGTGTTTGAGTTATAGTTGTTAAGGTATATACTGATTGAGTACTAACTGTTGTAAAGTTTTGTACGCCGCTAGGTGTTCCTGAAGAAGCTGGAACACTAAAATAACCAGGAGTGGTTGCGGTAGGAGCTGTATAAGCGCAATCGCCTATTCTTTTAAATATATCTAATTGCTCTTGAGCGTTTTTAAGCCTATTAGCATATTCTGTTTCATTTTGCAATACACGTGTTTGTTGATTAATAGTTTCAAAATAAGTGTCTATTATTTCTAACTGAACTTGTGTTGCTAGTCTATTAAACTCACTTGGAGTTAAATAACCTCTTTGTTCTTTATTTGTTATTAATAAGACTGTTTTGTATACTTGATCTACGTTTACTGCCATTTTAAATATTTTTATACTAAAAAGGCGGCCGAAACCGCCTTGTATTAGTATTACATGTTTTTATAGTTTTTTATCTATAGATCTATAAACCTCTACACCTTCATCAGTTTTAAGCCAAGCGGCAAAAGCTGAATATGGATTTTCATCAAAAGGTACGTTCATTAATTTTCTACCATTTGATCCCCATGTAAAAGATCTTTGATCACCTGATAATTTTATAATATTAGCTTCTGTTGCTCTAATAGCAAAGTTTCTAAGCTGAACATTATCATCATTAGCTAGATTTATAAAAAGAGCTGGATTATTTTTAGCAAACAACATTAAATCTCTTTTAAGTTCTTTAGAGCTCATATTATTTACTGCAGATCCTTTTTCTACTCTTAATATAGCTTCTGCAAAATCTATATCCATATTTCTAGCTGCATTTAAAGCATCAATTTGAAGATCTAAAATATCTAATTCATCTTCAGCTTGCTCTAAAGCACTAAATTCTTCATATACTTTTCCTTTTAAAGGGTGATATAAAGACAGTAATTTTTGTAAATTTTGCTTAGTTTTATCTACAATCATTTTTCCATCTTTAAAAACTATATGACCCATTGTGCATTCACCTTTTTGTTCATCAACTAATGGTGAATCTTGATTAGTAGCATATCTAAGTTCTCTTTGTTTACCTGATTCTTTGTCAAAATATAGCAAAGAGTGTTTTTTTGTATGCTTACCGGGTATGGTATGAGTTAAAGGTGTTTTATTTCCTTTTAAATAATAAATTCTATCTTTGATTTCCCAACTAGGTTTTGTTGGTTTTTGTGGTGTTTTTGTAACCACTTCCTGAGGTGCAACCTCAACAGTTTTTTCTGCTGTAGCTTTTTTAGCCATAATATAATATAATTAAATAGTTAATAAAAGTAATAATTACCCCTGAAATTACATCAGGGGTAAACATTACTTGTGTGATAGTTAGATTCCTTTGAATAGTACAAAGTTGTTAGCAGCTTGAGTTACTAAACATCTTTCAGATAGGAAGTTAACTTCCATAGCATCTAGAGTTGAAGTAAACGCACCACCAGCAGAACCAGTTAACCAAGACTTCATTCTTCTGTCGTCAGCTTGTGAAGCTCTATAACGTACGTGTAAGAAAGGTCTACGGATGTTAGTTCCTAATACTTGGTCATATACAGTAGAAGTTCCAGCAGGTACTAATACACCTTCAATTGAATTAATACCATTGATAGCTCCACGAGTTGAAGCGTCGTTTAAGTATTTCCAATCAGTTTTGTAAAAGTCATAAGAACCTCTTCTAAATCCTGAGAATCCAAGGTTAAGAGCCATTTCTTCTGAGTTTTCAAATAAACCAAAAGCAGTTCCTCCAGCGTATCCACCAGAAATGCTTGCTAGCATATCGTCAAAATCAAGAGCAGTTTGTCTCTGTAAGAAAAGCATGTTTTCTTCAATAGCACCTTGAGTATCTAAGTTTTTAAGAATAGCATCAAACTCATCTAAACCAGCAGCAGCTGTAAATCCAGATTGTACATTACCTCTTGCTTGAATAGCAGCGAATAAACCTTCTGATCCTGGGCTAGCAGAAATTCCTGCAGCACCACCAACTTGGTTAAATTCAGCTTCTACCATAGACATTTCTAGGTAATCTTCAAAACGTAGTCTTGTTTCAGACTCAGCTTTTAAGTACCATAAATATCCAGAAGTTCCATCTTCAGTAGCAACTTCAACCCAACCGATTTGAGCCATATCAGATCCAGATACTACGTATTGGTTTCTTAGGATAATTGGTGAGTTAGAGTATTGAGTTAACTGAGGTTCAACAGATATTCTAGCTTGGTTAAGACCACCTGCAGCAAATGCTCCAGCAGTACTTTCACCTTTTCTATAATCAGAACCATATACAAATAACTTTTTATCTGTAGCTACAGACCATCCGTTACCAGCTATAAGAGCTACGTTGTCAAAAGTTTGTACAGTAAGAACTTGAGCACCAAGTCCAGAAGCTGCGTAAGCACCAGAGTCAGTAACAATAGCTTTAGCTTCAGAACCAGTAACAGGATCTAAAATAACAACAGTGTCATTTATAGAAACAACATTAGCTTGTGCAGCTGGTAAAGTTACAGCTGTTTGCGTTCCAGCAGGTCCAGCAGCAACACCAACGCCTGTGTAAGCGATGTGTAATCTATTTTGTTCAGACCAAATAACTTGATCAGATGTCATTGGCATTTCAGCGCCAACCATTCTTAAGAATCCAGATAACGTTCTGTTTCCATAACGCTCTACTTCTTGTTCGTAAACTTCAGGTAAATATTGCTGAGCAAAAGTGTTTGTATCGCCTACACCACCACCACCGTTAAATTGTAGGTAGTTGCTATTTAATACTTCCTGAGTTTGAGAAGGGATTAACCCTCCAAATTGTGGAGATAAACTCATGATAAATAATTTTTAATTAGTTAAATTTTCTTGTTTTAATTTTAAGTTTTGTAGAATCAGCACCACTAATTGATCTTACTTTAAGGCCATTTAAATAAACCTCACCCTGAGAAGAGCGAGCTTTTGAGTCAGTTAAATTTTTTGATTTTACAACCACTTCTTTAACTGCATCTGCCTTGCCTTGTTCATAAAAATGAGCAGCAATTTTATCTACATTTTCAGCAGCATAAATAGCTTTATGATAACCTTTCGTATCAACAATATTACCTTTACTATCTAGGAACTTCCCGATTAGGTTATTTATGTTAGATTGGTTTTCAGCTACACTTTGTTTATTTTGAATATTATACTTATATTTTTTATCTCCAACTTTAATATCGAAACCTTCGAATCCGTCATTAAATAATTTTTCAGTACTTTGTTTAAAAACTTCGTGTTGTTGTTCAGCTAATTCTTGTTGCTTGTTATATCGATTGAAAAAGTCAATAGCTTTTTGTTGTTCTTGATTTACTCCGGGTCTCAACTTGATTTCGTCGTAATATTTAGTTTTCAAGTCCTCTAAATAGCTTTTAGCTTTTGCAACCTCTTCTTTATACGCAATTTTTTTCTTGCGAATTTCTTTTGGTTCATCTAGATCTTCATCAATAGAAAAATCTTCTAATAAAAGATCTATATCCTCATTTTCTAAATAAGGTTTATTTTTTTTGTAATATTCTTTTAATAATGCCTTATCATCTATTGATGAGTAATCAGCATTTAAACGAGTGTAATCCTCTATTGTACCACCAGTTTCTTCCATAAAGCTAACAAGCTTTTCGATGTTTTCAGGTAATGGTTTACCTAATACTTTTTCATCTCTTATAGCTTCTTTAACTTCAGCTTCAACTTGTTTAACTTCTTCTTCAGTTACTTCTTTGATCGGAGAAAACCCTTCAGCAGTCTCGTTGGACTCTTGTACAGGTTCTCCCATCTTTGCGCTATCTCCGGATGGTTCTTCCACAGATACCTTCTCTGTTTCTCCGATTTGAATGGCATCTTCTTCTTGTTTTGGGATTACTACTTTTTTTACAGGATCTTCAACTTCTATAAGTGGCTCTTTCATAGACACTTTTATTGTTTCACCTTCTTTTTGAGTTAGTTGTTTTGGTTTTGTTTTTTTACCTTTTAAACTAAACTCACCTTCCTGTTTAACAGGTTCATTTGTTTTTGTTTCTGACATAATATAATATAATTAAATAATTAATAATACAGTTTAATTAACCGTTGGAAAAGGTTGTAATGTATTTTCGTTTTCAAAGTTGATAGGGCCTGTTTCATTATTTCTTTGGCTTATCATTTCACTTTGCTGTGTTGCTTGTATTTTAGTTCTTTTATCTTTACGGTCTTCTATAGACTGTTCTTTTTGTTGCATTGCTTGAACATCCATTTGTTTAAGCTGCATATCATATTGAAACTGAGTTTGTAGTTTTTGTTGCTCTATTTGAGCAGCAATTTGCATACGCTCAATTTCCATTTGATTTTTAGCCTGTTCATATTGAACATTTGCTCCGGATATAGCTTCTTGTTTTTGCACTTCTGCCATAGCCGTTTTTTCAGCTGTTTCAGCTTGAGCAGCTGCTTGAGCTTGAATATTAGCTTGTTGGTTTTCTTGATCTTTAATCATTTTTTGCTTACGTTTTATTTTAAGCATTTGATTAGCTAGTTTAAGATTTTTTATTTGTCTTAAATCTATAGCATCTTCAAGATCAATACCTCCAGACTGTAAAGCTACTTGTATATTCTCTTCTAACTTAGCTTGCTCTTCTTCGTCTGGTTCTAATTCTAAATAAATACCAAAGTCATGTAAATTTAAATTACTTACTTGTTGTAATGTTTTAACATTATAAGTTGATATAGAATTTTCTAATGATTCTCTAGTCAATGGAAATTCTAAAGCATCAGAAACTTTTAAAGCAATGTTTTCAGCTAATCTTAATGTTAAATATAAACCAGATTGTTTAATATGTCTTGTAGCTACGTTTGATGCGTTAGCTGCTAATTTTTGTAAACCTACAAGTGTTGATTTATCTGGAGTAGTGCCATCTCTAGCTTCGTTAAGTCCGGTCACATCACGTATCATTTGTAAATAATACTGATAAGTTTGTATTAAACTTTGTATTTTAGCACCTCCAGCTGATGAATTTAATTCTTGAATAGGAACTTTACCGTGATTAAAGTCTCCATCTTGAGTCATAGATCTACCTACAATAGAACCTGTTTGGAAATACATATTTAATGCTTCTGCAGGGTTATAGTTAGTACCATTACCAAGATCAACTTCAGCAAGTCCGTCCATATCTAAATATACACCATCTGGTACCATGCGTGATAAAACCTGTTGTAACTTTAAATGCGTTAACTGTATCATATCAGCAAAACCAACACATTTACTTACTAAACTTTCTATTCTACCTTTATATATTCTAGGCGCGCATATAGCGTAATTCATTTCAACTTTAGTAGTGTCAGCATAAGGTCTTGACATGTTTTCAGCAAGTTCCCATTTTAATAATGTATTAGTTCCTAATACTTTAGCGCCACTATATAATACTTCAATAGACCTTGAAACAGTTTCAAAATTATCATTTTCTGGTGGATTAAATGTATCTGGCTTTTCTATAGCTTTCATTAATCCTTGATCAGTTTTCTTTATTTTAAATACTTGATTATGGTATGTTTTATAATCAAAGTATAATACTTGAACTGTATTTTCGTCATAATCACCCCAACCTGTAACATATGATTTGTTACCAGGCATTGCTTGTATTCTTTTAAGTTCTTCTTCTGAAATATCAGGAAATTCTTTTTTAAGCTCTGGTATTGTTATAGCTTTTAACTCACCTACATAATATATATCTTCAAAATTAGGATCTTCTGTGTACGAATAAACCATATAAGCTGGGTCTACATAATCAACTGTAACTCCTTCAGCCGTATTAAAACCTGTCTTAGCAGCTGCAATACCACATACTGTTAAATCCATGTTTAATCTACGTCTGATTAAATCATATTTGTTTTGTGCAAATATAGAAGATATAGCTTCTTCTTCAGCTATTTCAACACTTTGCTTGTAAGATAACTGCATGTGTAATTCAAGTTCTTCAGCTGATTCTGGTATTACACTTTTATTAGGCGCTTGATATAAATCAACACCTAAAGTTTGTTTTAAAGAAGATAAGTATTCGTTAGCAACCATATCTTCTTGTAGTCTTGAAGCATACTCAGTTCTTTTCTTTACAGATACAGGATCTTGAGCATAAGCTTTAATGTCATAGCTTTTAGAAGAAATACCATTAACCACAATATCTACAAACTTAGATAATATAGGAACTGGTTTCCAGTCTAAATTAAGATAAGACAAATCACCGTTTATAGATAATTCATCTTTGTATTTTTGTATTGACTGCTCGCCTCTAGCATATTGACGCAGTTGGTGAAAGTTATTCCAATTAGTTAAATATCTATTACCATTAGTTCTTCCCTGAGAAAACCACTCCTGTTCTATTGCTTGCGCAACTTGACGACCGTATTCTATACTACTTTTTTCAGCAGTACTTACTACTTGGCTAGGAAAAGCGCTGTTAGTGTTAGTATATATATTCATTTAACTTATAATTTTTGATGTAGTTCCTTTGTTATCATATTTTTTAAAACCTAGATCTACAGATTTTAATTCTCTTTTAGCTTGAGGTATATATCTGTGTTTGTTACAGGCCATTAATGCTAAACCAGTACTAATAGAAGCATCGTGTTTAGTTCTATTATTAATATTAAAAGTAGCCCAGTCTTCTAGTGTTCTTTGAAAATACATATCTCCATATCCATTTTCTCTTAATCCAACAAAGTGTTCTATATATGTTTCTATAGCTGCAGCGTGTGCTTGTTTTATGTCTTCGCTAGAATTTGGTATACCACCTATTTCTCTTTCTGTTACAGATAGTTTATTTCTTTTTCTATCTGGCCTATTCATTGCAAAACCTCTATAACCTCTACGTTTAAAATGATATAAAAGTCTAGGTTTGTTATTTTCTACTAATATTGGCATACCATAAAAAACGCAAGCCATAAGTACATCTTCAAAAAATATTTCAGCTGTTTGTGGTCTAGCTATATATTCTAAGAAAAAATGATTTGGTGGCACATTTTCCATACTAAACTTGGTCAAGCCGTGTAAAGATCCTTTAGAACCTCTACCATCTACAGTACCTGATATATCATAAGGGTCACATCCAAAAGCACCTAAATGCTCATTACCAGGATAATTAATACCGTTTTTAATATATCTTATATTTTGAAGTTCAACAGATGGAACCCAAGTTATTTTAAATCTACCGTTTTGATTTGGTATAAATATAACTCTAGTGTCTTTTTTACTATCTTCCCATTGAAAACTACCAGTTGTTATTGCTAATTCGTTTTTAGAATCTTCATTAAAATCTATCTGTTGATATATTTTAGTTAAATTAAATAAAGACTCTTTAGATTCATCTCTGAAAGCATGTTTTTCAGTTCTTGGAAATTGTCTATAATATTCGTTTAAACCGTCTTGATCATTTTTTAAACCTTCTACTTCGTTTTGCCAATACTCAATAACACCTAATTTTATTTTTTCACCATGCGGTCCTTCAGCAGGTGTTTTTGGTGTGTCGAAGACAGGTAAGCCATAAGAATCAATGTATCCTTCGTAATTCCATTCCATAGGTATGAACAAAGAATATAATCCGCTACGAGTCTGTCCGTTGGCGTTTCTTTTTGTAACATCTGAGTCATCATAAAGTTTTTTAAAGTTTCTACCACCTTTGTCTAAAGCGTTTGATGTACTTCCCATCATACACTTACCAATAACTCTACTACCTAATCTTAAGGTTGTTTTCGTAACACGCCAGTTGTTGAGGATGTTGTTCGGCTTTTCCCACTTGCCCGATTCATCATGTACGAGGAGTTTGAGTTTCTCACCGTCGTAGGAGTTATCCCCCGTGTTCTTCCAGTCGATTGTGGTGTCCAATCCCTGTAATTCGTCCTCGGTTTCGTCGTTGGCAGCTGTGAGCTTTCTACGGGTGAATTTTGAGGCTGGTACACGGTAGGCAAGTTCGGTCTTTGGGCGGTCCATACCGTCCTGGGTCGGTTTGAAAAAGAAGGGGTAATTAACCGATATGGGTACCACTTTATCTGTGAACATCTTTTTAGCATCAGGACCGGACTTTGATAATATACCATATCTAGAGTCAGATGATATGGTTGC
>Ga0213860_10000662_pt1 | contig 13813 bp, 8 predicted proteins | sample PICome_3_FD_160118 | JGI IMG/M metagenome (GOLD analysis project Ga0213860, IMG submission 160118) | Coastal seawater microbial communities near Pivers Island, North Carolina, United States - PICO550 | ecosystem: Environmental > Aquatic > Marine > Coastal | place: USA: North Carolina | collected...
CCTTTACCCTTCTTATCCTTTCCTTCGATAATTTCTACTTCTTCTTTTTTCATTTTCTTTTTGTCAGTAGCAACATAAGTTGGTTTTGCGGCACCAGATTTTTGTTGTTGTCCAGGGTCTGCTTTTTTCTTTCTTCTAGCAGCAGAAAGTCTCTCAGACTTACTCATGCTTGCTCTTTTTGCTGAAGAGACGCACTTTGGTGTTCCCTCTCCTGGTTCATCACTGGCGCAAGTCCCACCTGTGACGACATTGACCCACCCGCCTTTGCCATCTTTAGACTTGGAACCTTTGAACCACTTATGCAGGGTGCCTTCACTGACTCCTCCGCCATTAGAACCCCCATCAGAGTTCCCATTCCCATTTCCATTGCCATTCTGATGATTTCCATTTGTCGGTGCGTCTATTCCAGTTTCTTCGGGTTCTTTTCCACCACCAGAAAATCTGGCGGTGATCTTTAAACCCTTTGGAATGGGCTTGCACTTTTCATCAGTATAACAGTAATAGTATCCCTGCTTACACTTTTTCATTAATAAAAAAGTAAGTTACTCTTTATTATTTAGAAAACCTTGCTTTAGCATTTTTTGAAGTTCCGAAGTAGAACCTACAAAAACAGCATTGTTGGTAACATTGTTTGTGGTCTTTTTAGACTCATCTTCAACATCTTTGAGTTTCTTCTGAAGATCAATCAATTTATCAGTAGTGTCAGCAACACTCTTAATCAATTGTCCAGCAACCTCATATGCCCTTGGACTGCCTCCTTCACCTGCAACCTCCATAATGCCGTTGATTGCCTCCTGACCCTTCTCTATGAGAGAATAGAGGTTAGCACGACTATATTCATAGTCTTTTTCAATATCAACTTCTTTAGATTTTACAATCTCTGGTTTTTTCTTAATAGATTCTGTCTCAACAATTTCACTTGTCGTGTTGAGTGCTTCATCGATGGAATCATAATTATTACTCATAGTAATCAAAAATCAACTTTTTGGGTTGGACTGAATTCTTTAGAATCTCCAAAAAATTCAAAATTCTCACTAAATCCAAAGTCATCTCCAGGTTCAGCAGTAATTGGATCTGGTGTTACTGTATATCTCACTTCTCTTTTTGCCGTCTTTTGATCGGTATTTGAATAAAGATCAACCTGAACTTTTCTAATAAGTCCGTCAGTACTATCTGCAATAGGACCAAATAGATATGTTTTTGCCGTAAATCTTAAAGTATAAATTAGTGCTCTACGAGTTTGAAAAGAACCTTCGTAATCATCTTGAAAATCTATACTATCTAAAACGAGAGCAACATCTCTTTTTTCTCCAATAGAATCTAAAAGATCAACGGTAACATTAAATGATGGTTGAAAAAATGGTAAAATTTGTTCTACAATCTGAAGAGCATCATCATTTAACTTTGTAAAAATATTTAACTCAAATCCAATATTATAAGGAACCGGCATAAAAACTTTTTTTATACCTCCATCACCGTCACACGCTTTAAATGTTTGTGTTATTCCTGTCTTTCTTGTGGAATCATATCTAATTGAATTCATCTCAAAAGACATTCTTGGCAGTGTTATTGCAACAGGTTTTGTTAAATCTTCCTGCTGCTCTAATTTTGCAAGAAATTTTTGCATAGGACCATAAGATAGTCCTACTTTCATATCAGAAATTACACCATCTGAATTATCTTTATGTTTAATGTGAATGTCATTAAACAGTGTTCCAAATGCTACGATGGTTTTTCTAATAATTTCGTGATAAAAATATGTTCCTAACATTAATATGTACCAAATGGATTTGATTCTGTAAAGTCTAGTATTTTATCTGCTTCAATTTCAAAATCATCATTATCTGAATATTGATCACTTGATGATGTATCCAAATCATATGATTTCAAAGTATATATTGCAGAAGAGGAAGATCCTACGATATTTTCTCCCTCACTGAATGTGCCACTATTTATAGAAACTCTTAATATCTTATCAATATCTTGTCCAGGATTTGTCCAAGATTTAACCTCTGCAGTAACACCAGAAAGAGATCCAGTGACAGTTTCTGAAACAATATAAGTACCAAAACCAACAGATGGTGGAGCAGAAACTGTGATATTTGGTGCAGAAGTATATCCAGAACCTGCATTTGTTAATAATACTTCAGATACTCTTCCATTTACAATTCTTGATATTGCTGTTGCAGTAACACCACCACCAACTGGAGGATCTATAGTTATGGTTGGTGGTATGAAATATCTATCACCTTTATCTGTAACATTTATTTCATAGATAGGACTTTCGGAAATCACACAAGTTGCAATTGCACCAGTTCCTCCACCACCCACAATACTTATTGTTGGTGGTTGTGTATATCCATATCCAGTATTTGTAATTACAATTTCTTTAATGGATAATGCATCACCAACTGATGTAGTTATAGCGACTCCTCTTGCCGTTAGAGAATATTCATCAAGACCTATAGCGCCACTAAGAGAACTAGTGTCCACATCAGAAAAAAGTGGAGATCCGCTTCCTGGTGGAGATATTATTACAGTAGGTATTCCAGTATAATTATAACCATCATTCAGTAAAACAACTTTAGTAACACCAGAGAATTCTGGAACAACTGATGCCACACATTCTGCAGTTCCTCCAAAAGAGACTAACTTGAGATCGGTAATATATCCAACATCTTCCAAAACTTCATCAATTTCAGAAATTCCAGTATCAATTTCTTCATCTTCATATTCAAAGAGTTCACAAGACAACTCATATACATAATTTTTCCCTAATTGATAGAAAGGTTTTTCTACCTCAACTCTTTTAATTTCAAATATTCTTTCTCCTAGTGGAAAATAAATTAAATCTCCTTCCTTAGGTCTGCTGATAAAAACTAAATCTTCAGTTTCAGGTGATGCTGCAGCAATTTCTGCCAAGTATGGTGAAATAGATTCTTCAAATCTTTCTTTAGAAATAACCAAAGATATTTCATTCTTAAGTCTCAAACCAAATTTAGTCATAATATCACTATCTGGAGCATATCCATCATAATTATTTAAATATGCCTCAACAGGAAAACTTGAATCAAACTTGGAAGATTCTACCTCATTCAATATACCATCAGTTTTTAAAAGTTTTCTGGGAAGATAATAAACTTCTATCCCATAAATTTTTAATTGCTCATTTATTAAATCTTGTACAAGACCTTGTTCTCCAGAAGACCCTTGAAGAAAATACGGATTCAGTGCCATAATTATTAACCTATCATATCATATGGTGGAAGTTCATATTCCATACTCATCCTTTGCTGTATATTATCTAAATCTCTCATCGCATCTTCATATATTTGTCTTCCATTCAATTCTATTCCTCCAGGAAGTCTAACACCACTAAATTTCATTAAATTTTGACCCCACTGTCTTTTTATCATTGCAGTCAAATATTTTTTTACAAAAGAGTCGTTATATATTTGAGAAAATGATTCTGGATCTAATGCTCTATAGCAATCTATAACAAAATATGTATCTTTTGATTGTGCTTTCCAATCTATATCCAAGTATAATCTATCTTGTCTCTTATTAAATCTAATCTGCTTATCTGTTGTAAGTAAAAAATCTATATCCTCAAGATAACTCTTAGTCATCGCATATTGCAATAAATCTACTGAGTTAAAATAATATAGATCATTTAAAAATAATTGATATTTAATACTAAACATTCCACCAGAAATGGAACTACTATCAAATTTAAATATTTTTTCAATACCAATTACGGAGTCTGGAACTTGAATAAAATTTGATGTCTCATAAAAGTTTGAAGTTACAGTTCCTAATCCACTTATGTTTGTTGAGGTTCCTGTTGTTGTTACAATACCAACCCCATCTGTTCCAGATGCTCTTCCTCTGTCTAAATCGTCTTGAGAAACTTTATATTTCAAAAACATTCTTTCAACGCCATCATAATGTCGTTCATTAAAATATTGAATAGTATCATCAACTAAATCATCAATTTGATCATCATCAACATTAATTTCTAATACTGGTGCACCCAATTGCCTCAAACAATAATCTATTAATTGTTGTCTTGTACTTGGTTTTGCCATTAATATTCTCCTCCATCAAGGATACTAGTCCATGTAACAACACCTGTTGGTTCATCAGTCGTGAGTATAAAATTACTAGTATCTATAGCATTAAATGTGCTTCCACTACTTACTAACTTTCCTTCTGTTGTAAAGTATCCAACTCCGTTTGGTCCACTAAAGTTATTTTCATAATATAAGTATTCGTCAACAAATAAATCGGAACCTACAAATAAATCACCTCTGAATGTAGTGATACCAATAACATCAATATTTTGAGTTGTTGTTGTATCAGTTACATTAATGTTTTTTACAAACCTAAATGTATCAGTCGTTATAAATTTTGATGTATTAGAATTGTATTCTAATACAAATCCATCTGCTAAAGAAGATACATCAATATCACTTAAATCTACAAGTCTTGATACTGTAGATCCACTAATATTTGAAAGGACTTTTATAACCCCCTGTCCACCAATTCTATCTGGTATAGACATTACCTTGTTACCCCCGGTCTTACTAAAGCCATTCCCTCAAATGCCTTATATTTTTTTCCTCCAGAATCAAGACCACCAATTTCTATAAGAACATCGTAAACATAACGACCTGGTTTGATTTCCGAAGTTTGTTCATCAGTTAAAGAAAGTTCTATAATTCCAACTTCAGAATCTACAATTGTAGATGCAAAAGAAACTGATTTAGAACTGTAAGCACTTTTTCGTAATTGTGCAGTAACTCCATATCCAGTAATGTTAAGACTGGAATTGGTTCTAGAATCACCTAATGCAAAAGAACTGGAAAAATCAAATCCCTGTTCAATTACAATATTAGATGCATATACTGCCATTATCTTTGTAAATTATTATCCTTTAGATATTTATATGAATTACTTAAGCAATTATTTTGTCAAAAAATCTTTAAGCAGAGATTTTATTTCTTCAATATCTTTTTTCATATTATCTAGTTCTTCTTTTTGAGATTTTTGTGACTCAATTTTTTTCAATCTCTTATTGTAACCAATAGTATCATAATTTACAATTGCTCCAGTTTCCTCATCCCGATAAAGATGAGGATGGTCTTTAACTTTAATCAACTTTTTCATTTTAATGCAATAGTTCTAAGGTCTGAGATAACTGGATATAATGCTTGATTGGTTGATGACATGACAATTTTAATTCTATATCCAATAAAATCTTCTAGGTCATTTGCAGTAAATTCATACTCTAAGAATTGATCAATTTCACTTGCAGGAACTCTAATGTCAGGTCTACCATCGTTTTGTGAAGGATCTACAACTTTCAAGGAACCTTGCGAAGTAGATTCTAAATTATTAAATCCTGGGAAGAGTTCAAATTCCTGCTCAACTTCTGTGGAGTCTTCTCTAACTAAACTGTAAAGAACTCTAATATCTGCTGGATCGGGTCTGAATGCAGATAGAATAACTTTAAGAGAAGATGCTGGTTGAGCAAGATTTATCAATTGAGAAACATAAACTGCTTCATGTGGATCATTATTTATAGAATTTGAGGAAGAATCATTAACAAAATCAGTTACAGGTTTGTTGATATTATCTGAGATAAATTCAATAGTTGAATCATTCAAGAAGATTATTGGGGAAAGATTCTCATTAGTAGTATTGAGAGTTACTGTGGAATTAAATGATCTATTTCCTGATACATTAGCAAATGCTGATTGATTCAACTCATTAACTCTAGAGCAGATAATACGTACAGATTCCAAATTATTCTCTTGATTTGGAATAACATCTTCTATAGTATTCTGAAGAATAAAAGAGGTTTCATTTCCATCAACACTAGTTCCTGTAGTAGTTCTGATATCTGCAGAGATTGAAGTCTGTCTTCCTGGAGAAATAATATTAAAACGTGGATTAATTCTATTGAACATAATATTCTCAGATGCTTTAATATTACTACCACCACCAATTATAATTGATGAGAATGAAACTTCTGGATAAGTTTGATTACTTGCCAATCTATTATTACCAATAGATTTTCCTTCAATAGAAGAAGTTGATCCTCTATCAACTTCAATATAATAAGAAGAACTTGTTATATCAGTGTCAGAGATATCATAAACCACACCATTAATTCTTCTTAATGAAATTCCATTAAATTCATACTTCATTACTTCATCATTAATTGAATGACTCTCAGTAATTCCCTCAACTGATCTAGAATCAATCGTTAATTGATTGGAAGTTGCAGTGCTATATCCAATTACTTCATCACCAATCTTAACATAACCGATATTTGATGCACTAACTGCTTGACCTTCAAATGTTTCAAAGTTAGAAGAATCTGCAACCTGAATTATTCCACCAGAAACAATTGTAGAAGGAAGACTTGATGTTAAAGTTGTTGGAGATATATCAGAAATAATATCATTTAACTCAAGTTTATTGTTATTTGCATACATTCCATGATTAAAGTGCTCAACTCGCATGTAATTACCTGAGAAAATACCACCATCTTCAATTGAACTTAAAACATCTGTATTGGCAAGAGAAACTGTAGTAGTATCTGTGTCATAATATACAAGATCTCCAGTAGGAATTGAACCTTGAACGTTAGTGAGATATAGAGTGTCAATTGCACCATTAATACCAGATATTGTAATTAATGCATCTCTTCCAGTTTCTCCATTACCATTTACAATAGAAACAACATCACCTTCACTATATCCCGTTCCTCCGTTGTTTACACTTATTCCAGTAATAACTCCAGAAGTTGTTGTAATATCAAGTGTTAAACCCGTTCCCTGACCAAATACATTATTAGTAGAAACATTATTGCGATCTGTGTAGTTCTCTCCTCCTGCCGTAATCGTAACTGATGTACTAGCACTTCCGGTAGATGAAATAATTCCGAAAGAATTTCCTGCTCCTGCAATTCTTCTTCCTGGAGTTAAAATATTAATTAATGAATCACCGGAAGAGATTGTAGTAATTCCAAGAGTTACGTTTTTAGGAAGTGCTGTAATGGCATTTTCTTCCAGTGTTGGAATATATCCATTACCAGTACTAAGAGGAGGATTGCCAAAGTGTGCAATACCAGTTTTAGATGTAAATCTTGCTTTATATAATTTAAATTTAAGATCAGATTCTTGTGCAGGAGTCCATGTAGATCCGTTTTGTGACTTAAATAAACTTCCTAATGCAAATTGTTTGCTATACCTTACTGCTTGAGAATTTGGAAGATCTTTAGTATCAATTGTCGTGTCACCCATTTTTGCAGTCCAAACCTCATATTCATCCGAGTTTGGTGCTAAAAGAACAATTGCATATTCTTGTCCTGGAGCAAGATAAATTGGATAATCAAACTTCACTCTAGTTGGTGTTTTTCCATCAGATGAAACCGAAATTTCATCGGGAGATAATGTCTTTGGTTGTCCAATACTTATTAATGTTGGTACTCCCAATTCTACTGTTCTCACCTGAACCGTAAGAGGTTGCTGACCTCTCGGTTTATTAGATACAAATATATCAAGTTCTGTTAGAAAAACTCCATTATCATCATCATTATCTCCACTAAAATCTGGTGCATCAATGTCTCTACCAACAGTGAAAGTTTGTGCTAGTGGATCAACTCTACGTACTCGTGTTGCTACATTTGTTCTAGTAATATTTCTAGTTCTAGTTCTAGTTCTAGTTATTGTATTGGTAATAGTGGTTACATCTTGAAGATTTCTAAAAGAACCATTTGCAGTATAAGTCGCATCCCCCGCAGAAATGAGTTTACTGCCGGGCAGTGGAGTTTCGTTTGTAGAACTACTACTCAACCTATAAGTTTTTTTGCCAGTAAGAATTCTTGGATTTGGAGCTGGATTTACATGTGGATCTTTAATAAAGAATGATCCAAATAATGTTCCGTTAGAATCAGAAATAAGTTTTACATCTTTTACATATGCAATTGCACCACTAGTTTGTCCAACAATCTTAGCACCTTTTTCAATATATCCACTAAAACTTCCCTGTGCTTCTGCAGACAGTGAGTTTAAATCAATGTTTATAGTTTTAGAAGACTGACTATATCCAGATGGTATAGACTCTGATGTTGCATATGGATTGGTAGAATATGTTGTTGCTGGAGAATCAAATTTGCCAGTTTTGTGATTTGATTTTGCTAATCTGAAAGTACCTATTCTTTGTCCTTTTGCAAATACCCTTATAGTTTCTCCTGTTCTAAATGCAGCACTAAAAGATCCTGAATTTTCTAAAGTATCAGAATTTGCGATTTCAACAAGTTTTGGAATAAAATTCAAATTACTATGATTATCTAAAAATTGATAATGTCTAGCGAGAGGTCTGAAAAGAGTTCCAAAGAAAGAAACATTTCTTGAACGAATATACTTTTCTACTCCAGAAGAAACCAAAACAGTTCTTGTACTGCTACTTGTTCTTGAGGAAGTTCTTGTTCTTGAGGAATTTCTTACTGAAATCTGAGTACTATTAATATTGCGAACTCCATCAGCATTTCGACCGAATCTTAGTCTAAAGTCTCTTAAGTTTAATGTTTGAGAACGTGTAACGTTTCTATTCTGAACTCTAGTTCTTCGTCGAGTAACATTTCTTACAATCGTTCTTCTAACTGTGCGGGGAGGAAGTCTAATAGTTCTGACCCATGTATCTGCTTCAGGCGAAAGTCTAACCAAACCATTATACTCAACAACATGGAATGGGTTAACATTTTCTACACGAGTAGCAAGAGATTGATTTAACCAACTAACTGAATCGTACTTTAAAGTAATGGTATCTCCAGTTTTCTGAACATTTGGATCTAAAAGACTATAATCTTCAAATAGATCAAGTTCTCCTTCTGGAATTTCGGTTGAGGAAATTGGTACTTGCTGTAATGAATTTCTATTTGCAACAGGTCTAAGTAATCCCAAACCAATACTTGCACTCGTTAAATTATTATCTGATAAAGAATCATCTTTAAAGTCATCTACAAATATACCACTCTTAAATCTATCATTACCATCAGTATCTTCAACTTTCAGAGAATCTGTGCTGAGTTCAAGTAAACTTAAAGATGTCAATCTTTCTAAATTTTCAATTCTATCTTCAAGAGATCCAATATCTCTCATTGTATATCTTCTATTATCAACAACTTCAATAATAGCATCATCTGGAGTATACAAATAAGGAGGAAGGTTAATTTCTGCTAATTGCATTAAATCAGTGTCCTCATTTGTGGGAGGAACTGGTTCTAAAGAAGAAATTCCCTTTCTTACTATAACATTTCCAAATTTGTCAAGATATACTCTATCAATTCTAGGCAAATAGAAGTCATATCCAATTATGGATCCTTCTCCTGGTTTTAGAACAAACTTAGGTTCTGATCCAAAATTTCTTGAAGAAAAATCAAATGGGGATGCTGTCGTTGATGTAAAATCTTGAACTCTTGGTCTAAAATCTAAAGTATCAGATGCTCTTTTGTTATTTGGTCCGATAAAAGGAATATCCTCAGAAAATCTATCTGCATCATAACTAAGAACAGTGAATACATCACCATTATCTGATGATGGAACAGTATAGTGATCATAAACGAATAAAAGCCTTCTTTCTGGAATTTTAGTTCCGACTCTAATCAAACTAGAATAATCATAGTATTGATCTTTTTGCCCTTTATCCAAGTCAAAAATATTTGTAATATTCTTATACTTTCCAATTGTTATAGATTCTAATACAGAATTTATATTTGATTCTTTAAATAATACATTTTCTCCTATAGAGAATTTTTGATCATTCAAATAAACAATACCAACATTATTTGTAGGAACAGAAGGTGTTGAAGATGCATTCAATACTATTCTTGCTACTGCTCCACTTTCAGAACCAACAATATCTTCACCAATAATCGCATCATTATCTATCTGAGATATTGAAGAAAATTGAAGTCTATCTAATACAGGATTTGCAGTATCTGTTGATTCATATACTGCAAGAACTTTAGCAACATCAGGAACATTCAAAGAAATTTTATCATCTTGAACTCTTAATCCATAATATGAATTGAAAGTTAGTCCATCAGCAATAGAATCACTAGTTCCTGCCCCAGAACGAGAAAGGGTGGAGAAAGTTACAAAACCTACAGCACTTCTTGTATATTCTTTAATTTTACTTTGAATACCATTCTTTTTGAGAGTTGTATTTACAACTACATTAGACTCTCCAGTAGATAATCCTTCAATAGTTACTGTATTTGCACTTAAATTAAATGCATCTGATGTTACTGTTCCAATACCACCACCAGTGTAGTGAACAGAATATCTTTCTTGATCAAATGCCTCAAAAAATGCACTACTAATTCCACTTACATCAGCAATTCCAAATGTTAATTGACCAGATCCATCTGTAGATTCTCCAGTAATTTGTCTAGTTACAGATAACTGAGAACCAGAAAGGTCTACAGATGAAACATTAGAGTCTGGAAGATTTGCATAAAGGAATGCATTTTCATTATTTCTTAGTTCTGGAACTGCAAGTTCAATATTATAAGTTCCATTACCACCTTTACCACCATTAAAAACATTAGATACGGTAGTAATACCACTTACTGTAATCGTGGTTAAATTTCCACCCACATCAGAAACTCTGTTGTAATTTAAATTAGTTCCATCTTGATATTTTACAATATCACCAACCTTAATTCCAGTGAAAAGTTTTCCTGGACTTGTAAAGACACCTGTAGATTGTACAAAGTTTGCTTGACTAATTCCTTCAATTTGTCTTCTACTTAAAACAGTATCTGCTTCAAATGTTGGGAATCCACTAACTCCACTCTGAGCAACTGATTTAATATCTCTTGTTCCATAAACAATAAACTCTTTCAGTGCTAATGAAGAATCAATTCCATTAATAATTAACTGTTCATCGGCAACAAAAGTTCCTGAAGTTTGATAAACATCTAATGAAGTTCCATTAACTGCAGTAACTACAAAACCACTTGCACCACTACTCTTACCTTGAATAAATGATGTCGCTGGGATTTCTGATGTAGTTACACTTCTATTAAATGTTAAATTCGTGTAAGTTTGAATATCATACAGATATAAGTCCCACTGAGTTGATGCATCAGAATAAGCTGCATCTGTTAAATTAAATGTATATACTCTTGCCTTTCCAATTGTTGTTGGTGAATCACCTTTAAATTGACTTTGAAGATCTACAGTTTCATTTTCTTTAAGAGCACCTGCAACATTATTGACTCTTAAAAGATTTCCCATTTCAAAAGGAACATTATTACCCGATACTTTTCTCGTATCTCTGGGTTTTTCTACATCAATTGTTGCGGTTGAATCTAACTCAACATCATATCCAGCAACAGAAGCTCTTCCAGATGATACCTGAACACACATTAAGTCATCAGATGGAATATTTCCCTCTTCTGTAGTTTCATTTTCTAAGAATAATCCATCATTATCAATTCTATCATTTAAAGAATCTAGAATATTTAATCTAAATTCATCTATTGCATAATGTCCAGATTCATCAAAAGTTCTTCTTGCAATATAATCTCTTACTACATTATAAACAGTTTTATCAACTACTTTCTTTACTTTTCCTTCATCAATTCTAATAATTTCTATAAAATCTACATCATCTAAATCTGTTAAATCTTTTTTAATTAAAGTTAGATTAATTTTAAATCTATCCGCACCTGGTGCTGCAAAATTTGTAAATCCTTTTGCATTATCAAATAAAGAATCATCATCTTTAGAACCTACTATAGATTCTGTTACCTTCAATCCAACTCTGTAAGACGATTTGTTAGTATAATAATCTAATATGAGTGATTGTTTAAATACATGAACAAAATATCCCCTCACAAAATATACTCCATCATCAATAGATACTGCAGAACCTACTGCCGTAGCATCTACAGAAACTAGAGATGCAAATGGAGTTCCTTGAGGAATTGTAACACTACCATATGTTACATTTTCATCTGCAATCAATAATTCTCCTTCTTCAAATACTGAAGACTCTGAATCATTTCCTGCTTGAGAATACTTTACATATATTGTCAAATATTCTACAAGATCACTTTCATTAGTAAAAACTACATCTTTGACTGTAGCAGTTACTCCTGAAGATTGTCCGGTTATTGTTTTTCCAACAAAATTTTCAATATATACAGAAACATCTACCCCTAAATTAGTGGGATTTAACTTTACTGCAGAATACTCGTTATCAAATGTTATTGATCCAGGAAGGACCATAGATCCTTCCTTAAAAATATTATCACCAAAAGACTCTATCTGATCTTGTAAAATAGACTGAAGAGTAGTTAATTCTCTAGCCTGAACTGGATATCCTGGTTTGAATAAGACTTTATAAAAGTTTTTAATAGGATCAAAGTCGTCATAATATGGACTGATATTTAAGTCGGTTTTTTGTGCCATCTTTTTTAGAATTCCAGAATGATTTTAACGTCTTCTTTTTGTCTAGAGTCTCTCTGAACAACGGGTCTATTATCAATATAAATTATATCCCCTGTCTTTTTATTTATCTCTGGATTTGCAAGTCCATTTGTAAATGTAACTCCCAAATTAATCTGTTTTGAATTGAGTATCATCACATTACCATTTACATTAGTATCAACTACACCATTAGATCCACCAGAAGATGTGAAAGATATTTCTTTGTTATTGACAAATTTTGCAATATTTTTAGTATCAAGATTTTCGGATTGATCATTTTTGTTGCCAAAGCACAATGACCTATCTTGATAATACTTAAGGATTTTAGTTTCTTTATCGAAAGAAGCAACGTATCCTTTAGCGACAGTACTATTATCTTGATTTTGTTGTATTTCTTCTCCAATTACTACATTTCTAGATTCTGTCAATGCAACAGAATATAATGATGAAAAAGTACTTCCCGTAAAAGTTGTTCCTGTTGATACATTTGTTTCCGAAAATGTTTCTGGATTTTTTATAATTCCAACTTGTGAAAATTTTGTATCTATTGGAAAATCTTTAGTAGAGTCATCAAATCTTGCATAAATGAGCACTTTATCTGCACCTAATTCTTGATAGATATCATACCCATGTCCCTTTGATGGAGGAATAATTGGAATTAATTTTGCCGGATTTGATGTATTGGGTAGATCAATAATACCATAAGTATATCCTCTTCCACCTTGAGTTACAACAACATCAGTTATAACACCATTTGTCGTTTCTATAGAAACTTGTCCACCCTCACCATCACCTAAAATATTCGCAGTTTGGTTAGTATATCCAGCCCCAACATTTTCAATATATACTTTCTTTATTTGATTATTATTACTTTCAGAATTCCCACCATCTCTTATTATTTCAATTTCAGAATCTGTAGTTGTTGTCCAATTATTTGGGATTACAATATACTCTGTAGAATCAAATTTAATAACATCTGATGGAGAAATTCTAAACAAATATTTCCATCTATATCCATCAGAATATTTAACTGGTTCTACATCAGTGTGGTTTGGTTCAAGTGAAGATGCTGCTACATTTGGATTTAATCCAGAAGAACCATTATCAATGCAAATATAAACTTTAAATTCACTTGTTATTACATAATAATTTGCATCATACAATCTAACCGTTTTACTGACTGGAGATGAATTTCCTTGTCTATAATCATGCCTATACATATCATAAGAATTTCCTGAAATCCATTCAACCTTTCTTACAACTCTTCTGGCATTATCTGCAGGTATTTTTTTGCCAAAAAG
>Ga0213860_10000668_pt1 | contig 13744 bp, 7 predicted proteins | sample PICome_3_FD_160118 | JGI IMG/M metagenome (GOLD analysis project Ga0213860, IMG submission 160118) | Coastal seawater microbial communities near Pivers Island, North Carolina, United States - PICO550 | ecosystem: Environmental > Aquatic > Marine > Coastal | place: USA: North Carolina | collected...
TTACCTGTACTCAAAATTTTTGTGTTGCCAAGCATAACTTCATTTCTAGCACCCACAGTATTTGAAGAAATAACAGCAGCAGGTGTGTTAACGTTGACACTACCACTAATAGGATCTGATTTTAGTTTTTGATTGTAAGTAATCTCTTCCGGACCATTAACATAAAAAGATGATGTAAGATCATATTTAACAAATTTGCCTGTAGTTGTAATTTCACTGGCGATGGTATTAACTTTACCACCGCCATCTCCAGATTCTATCTTAACTTGATTTCCACCCTTCAATGTTAAAACTTCTTTAGCATCTAAAGTGATATTATCCGCTGCAATGTTTGCGTCACCATGTACCACAATATCCATCTCACCTTCCACAGTGAGAGAATACGCTGGATTTTTGCTTGTTTCACCACCGGCACCGGTAGTAGAATCATCATCATTCCCCTTAAAATGACCTGAATAACTTTTACATTTATCCATAATCATGTCTGCTCTATGAATCAAATTTCCTCCATTTGTTCCATCGTTAGCAGTTTTGCCAGTTTGTAGATGAATATTTCTGTTTTCATCTATATGTAAACATGTAGCACCATCAGTAATGAATAATCCACCAGATCCATCTTTGTTTGAATATGTGCCTAACATATATCCAAGATGAATTCCAATTAGTTCAACTTTACCAGTGCAAAATGATTTATCTACAAAACTTACACTAGTATCTTCTGTAGGTTTTGCTCTAGTAGCACCACCCAAATTACTTGGATTATTTGTCGGTTGATTATGGTTAGCAGACATTAGGGGCAATCAATATAAGTACCAGTACCAATTTTGACATATCCTTTCGCTTCTAGTTCTGTTGGTGGTAGACACACTAGACTTGGTAGAACAAATCCACCAATTCCTTCTCCGCCAACAACTATAATTTCTGGGATAGTATCATATGTGATACTTCTATTTAATACATTAACACCTGAGATAAATCCATCTTCATTAATAATTGCCTCAGCAACTTTAGAATCCCCATTGACAAATATGGTGGGTGCTGTGTTATAATTGAAACCAGGGCGTATGATAGTAAAAGAGTCAATAACACAGTTAATATCATTATCTGCTGGTAAATTTGGTTTATATCCAATACCAATCTTAGTAACCCTAATTTCAGAAACAAAACCTCTATCATCTAATAGAGCAATTGCTGCTGCACCATACCCATCACCGTTGATAGTAACTTTTGGAGGTACTTGGAAACTCTTATTTCCTGGATACGAGACAGGAATACTGATAATTGAACCATCCTCATCAACAATAGGATCACCAAGTTCAGGTGGTATGTATTCATCAATTGCAGGTTCTGGTGGTATTGTTAGTTGTGGTAGCGGTGCTAATTCTGGAGGAAGATTAATTACAAAATTACCAAAATCAGTGGTTGTTGTTAAATCTAAACCATTCAAATAGTCTAATAATTCTTGCTCTGTTGTTTCCTGAGATAATACAAACCTATCTTCTTCTTCCTCCTCCTCTTTGTCGGAAACAAATAATGTTCTCGATCCTAAAGGAATTGAACTGTTTAGTAGTAATAATGTAAGAGATTCTAAACGTTCAAATTCTCCATCTTCTTTAATAAAAACAAATGCTTTTGCATTACCATCAGCATCTACAGTTACCTCACCAGCAGTAACATCTACATAATCATTTGTTGAAATAGATCCAAACAATTCATATGTAAATGTGGTTCCCTCTTCATATCCAACTGTTTCAATTATATACTCAATTGTTTCTCCTTCTAGATATTCATCTTTTTCTGTTGTAATTGTAACTAATTTATTATTAAATTTTTCCTCTGGAAATTGATCTTCTGGTTTTTCATCCCAAATTGTTACACTAGCCGCTGCTCTTTTTTGTAAAATTTCAACGCCAAGAAAAGATGGCATCTCAACAGTTGTATTTTCTACCGTAACAAAACTAATAGTTTTTGGTTCTGTATAAAGTAACTCACTAAATTCTTCATATCCACGTTCACTATCTAATAAATTTTTCTCAAATACATCACCAAATATTTTAAGATCTAGTAATTCGCCAACTAACGTAATTGTAAATGGAATATCATTTGTTCCATCTTCACCACCTATCTTGCTTCCATTAATAATAAAAGACATACCAATCAAAAATCTTCTACCAGGATTTAAAATTCTAAGGTATGCTTCGCCAAATTCACCCCTAGAAACTTCAATCTCTAATCCAAATGCTTGACCATCTTCACTAGAAATAATACAAGGCGGATATACTACACCCGCTTCAGATGCTATATTATAAGATTCTTCAATGTAATCAATTTCCAAAACTCCATTGCGTTCTGGTCCCACAATATCAAATTTAGCAATTTCTCCAGATTTAATTTGATCTTCTTGGGCGGTTATAAAATAATCTACGTTATCAGAAATATCTCTTTTTAAGTCTGGTGTTGTAATAGTATTTGGGAAACTAGTTGGATATTCCGATACACTTAGTGGAATATTTGGAGTTGCTTCAGATACAGCAACATATGTATTAGTTTGTGAATCATTTAATACTCCACCAGTTAATGTAGCTTTTGTATCTTTTTGAGAATTTTTTGTAGCATCTTCACAAACACCTCTAGTAAATTGTGAAATATCTCCTGATAAATCTGTTCCTCTTAAACTACCATTCTCAATTTCTTCGATTAATTTATCAAAGAAACTTGCATCATCTTCATCTTCATCATCTTCGCCATTTGATCCATCACTACAAATATTTTTATCTTTCTTGCAATCTTGATCTGGACCGGTGCAACTAATTCCAAGGATGTTTAATACCCTGTTAATTACGCCACCAACAATATTTAAGAAAGAACCTGCAGTTCCCAATAAACTTTGTAGTGGACCAAGAACAGATTCAACTAAACTTGTAAATCCAGATTCAATAAATGAAACTGCTGAATTTACAATATTGTCAATTAAACAATTTGCTGCCGTAAATGCATCCTGAAGATACTCTAAAATTAGGTCAATTAAATAATTAATTAAATCATCAATAGTTTTTTTGAACGAACACCCAACTTCATTCAAAATTTTATTAAATGTGTCAATAACTTCCTGCAAAAAATTTCCACGTTCAGTATTAGGAACATAAGATTCTTTGGGATTTTTGGGTTTATCTTCTGCCGTTTCTGCTACTTGTTTTGCGGATTCAACTCCAATAATTAATTTAACTAACTCTTCAATAGCATCCCTAATACCAAAAAATATTTCTTTCTTAATTCTAAGGGCAAACGAGTTAGTTAATCTAGTAATTTGAGTTATGTATTCTCTTGGGATGTCTACACCACTGTATAGTAAACCGTTCGCCTTACTAATATAATAATCGCCAAGATTTCCCCCAGAATTTTGTGATGCTGCTAAAAGTTCTGATAGAACTCGTTTAATAGCAGAACCTATATCTTTAGCATCACAATTTGCATCAGCTAGTGGTACACATACTTTACCACCGGTTGGATTTGTATCACTATTTGATCCTTTTAATGCCAGCAATGCTGCAGGAGCTTTCCCTGATTTACCAGATTTTTTAACAGCAGGTTCTCCACCTTCAGTTGACGCCCCCTTTTCATTTTTTCCGTCTTTAACTTCGGATGCTGATCTATGAATAGCCCCATTAACTGCCTCTGATAGAGTGTTACCAGTAACTCTTTTATTAGAAAGTTCTAAACTATCAAATCCAGGAAGAATATCCTGTACATCTTTAAATGTTGAAGCTTGTGTGCTTGCTATACTGCCGATAATTAATGGTTTCTGTCCGTCAGGGTCCAAGTAAAAACCAATAACCCAAGCACCAACCTTTAAATTATTAGATCCTGCAGGTTGACCTGTTCCGAAAGGAACATTCACCGGCAACATAACATTAGCCCACGGAAGATCTTCTGTTTTAGTTACGGTTCCTTTTTTGTGATGAACCCCAACAATTCTAACTTGAACTCTTCCGCTATTTTTTATGTCAATAACATTTTCAACCTGTCCGATGAACCAGTTAAATCCATCAGATCCGATATTATATGTTGGAAATATTGTAGATAAAACTGGATCCATATTATCCCTTTACTTTACTTGGTTCTTCTTCTATACCATATGTATCACGAATTAATGTCAAACTAGTTTCAAAAGTTTGTCCGGTTTCATCTGCCATATTAAAATTATGTGATAATTTTGATATTAAATATTTTCCACTTGATTCATTATCCCAGTTATTTCTTTTTCTTTCCTCTTGTGATGCCATATTTGGCAGATATATTTTAATTTTTTCACCAACTGTTAAATTATAATTTCCTGGGATATTAATTTCTAATTTTTGTAGTTCTAGAACATTTCTTCTAGCAATTCCTTGGGCGATAAGATATTTCGTTTCGTCAGGATATCCACCACCATCACCACCCTCTTCAGGATCTCCAACCTCTTCACTAAAATTCCAACTTTCATTATCAATTACCATAGACATTACCCTAGATGGAGGCAATTCACTTTCACCATCAACAGTAGTAGCAAATATAGGTAAATTATCTTGATATCCTAATTTTGCCATATTGTTAAATGTGTCCTTCATATTATAAACAATTTCTTCAGTTTCTGCAGTCGCATAATTATATAAAACCATCTTATTTGAATAGACACCTCTCTGCATTTTGTCTAAAAGATCAATCTCTGTTGTAAATCTGTATGCTTCTATTGTATAATAATTATTTTTTGACCCAGCATAATCTAATGCAGGAGAAGCAAAATATTCAGCAATTGCTGGTTTACCATCAAAATTTTGTTTACCGTCATCACAAAGTTTATCTATAGAATTAAATACAAATCCGTTTTTGTTTTGAAAAAATAAATAACCCGCAGTTCCTTTTACGGTCTTATCATTTTCACTGTTTTCAGTAGAAACTGTATTATTTTTTGAAGACCCAAGTCCAATATTGTTATATGCATTCTGTGATACTGATCTAACTAATAAATTTCTTATAATTGAAGTTACACTTTTTCTTGCCGGATAGAATGATATACTGTTTCCGGTAGATTCTATATCTAATTCCTCCTCAGTTTGTAGATAATTTTTAAGTAAATCTTTTACTATTTCACTTGGTTTGCCACTTAATTTTTTAACAACTCTCTGATATTGATTTGTAAATGCCTCACTCGGTAACAAAGCTAAACTATATGTTTGTGTATTTGCACTAAATTTTCTATTATAAACTTTCCAAATTCTAAATTTTAATTCAAAAGACTCTAACACTGCATCTGCAGCACAATTAAATTTTATAGTTACTAATTCTCCACCTTGAATTGGGGCGGTTTTAATTAAATTGGCACCACTATCAATTACCGCTAATGTTGCTCGAACAAAAGGTTCATCTATATCTTCATAATACTGAAATAACGGACATAATGCAGTAATATCTTCAACTGTTCCTCCCCAAGTTGTTATTTCAATACTTTCCGGAGAAAAATCTTTTACACTTGCCATTTATAATTCTCCTACACTATAGCCCATGGATTAATATAACCGGTATCCAAATTACCTCCCGGAGATGAAGACCACATATTGTTACTTACTATTCCACTTCTATTAGCATTCATATTTGATGCTGAACTTGTCTTAAAATTGGTATTTAGGATGGCATTCAATGCATTGTTTCCACCGCCAATATTAAATGGTCTGCTTGCTACCGCTGGCGCTGCTCCAGGGTTTGCTGCAGCTGCTGCACTAGCTACTTGAGGTGCTAAAGATCTTGTTTCTGGTCCAATATCTAGTAAATTTAAATCTCCGGTAGGATCCACTCCAGAACTACCAGGAGGACGCTTCTCGAAATGTAGGTGCGGATCTTTGGTTTTTCCGCCACCAGTTTTGCCAATTTCGCCAATAGTCTGACCTGTATATTTTTCACCTACTTTTATGTCTGGACTAATACTCTTTAAGTGAGCAAAATAATATTCAGTTCCTGTTTGGTCGTCTTTGATAATAACTAAATTTCCATATGTGCCCATGGGACCGGCATGTGTTACTGTTCCATGTCTTCTAAATCCAACATAGTAACCAGTTTTCTGACTAGTTCCAATATCAACACCATTATGGTGTCTTCCGTGCCACTTACTATATCCAAAACCGGCGGTTTTTCCAACATGTTCGTGTCCTACTGCTCCCCCAGTTCCACGCACTCCTGCCCCCAACTTTTGCGCCAAAGATCCTCTAGTTACCTCATTTATTACAGCAGTTCCAGATAAATTGGCTGCAACAGGCGATGATGAATTTCCTCCACCATTACCACCACCATTACCACCACCACCATTACCTCCTCCATTACCTCCTCCATTACCACCACCATTACTTTCGTCATCTTTACTGAGCTCAGATGCAACTGCTTTACCACCAAATAGAGTATCTAAAATTCCAATAGGAAATCCAAGAGCAGTAACTAATGGTTTTAATAATGGTTGCGCTGCTTTAGCTATAACATTAAAAAATGGCAATTTGGATGCCATAAATCCAAGTGTTGACAGCATTATTCCACCACCCAACATAGTTGGAATGCTGTATAATTTACTCATATCTTCAGTTGTAGATTTATCTCCCATCAAAGATTGACCCGCAGGTCTATTTGTAGGAATAACAGCAGATGGACCTACACCAGAAATGTCTGTAGGATTTGTAAGAGTTTTTGATCCACCACCAAATAATCCACCAATAAAATTAGTAACACCAGAAGCAGCACCACCAAGAGCATTACCGATGCCACCTAGAGCATCACCAATACCTCCCATCGGATTAATTAGCATACTAAGTAAGGGTCCAACTGGGGGAGGTAAAAATTTATTGATTACATCAGTAATAATTCCACCACCAGAAAGTTTTGTTTCACCTTTCTTTCGCGGCATAATAATTCCGCCATTAGAAAGTTTTGTTGATTCCATTCTTGGAGTAAATCCACCCTGACCAAACATTCCTCCACGTTCTCCAGGACTTTTAGAAGCCCAAGGAGTAGGAGAATTCATAGGTTGTGGACCTATGGGTCTAGAATAAGAAGAAGATGTTGGTTTTATATTTGTTCTTTTGCCACGAAGAGATCTACCAAAACTATAACCACTACCTTTGGCACCACCTCTTCTTCTACTGACAGCATTTACAACATTCTTAAATATATTTCCAATGTTATATCGACCACCTCCAGAAGCAGCTCCATCTCCAGCAGCTTTGACATTTGTAGTACCTGCTGTATCTGCTTGTCCTTCCGATCTTGCTTCTGCTTCTTCTTGTTCTTTCCTATTAGATGCGTCGATAGTAAGATCTAATTCTGTCTGATGAACTTTTACTTCATCTGCAGATGTTTCAGAAATACTTGATGTTGATTTATCTAAATCTTGTACTGATGTTTCTACTGTGGTAGCAGAATTATCTACGTTATTAACAGATGCTGCTGTTTTTTCCGTAGTTGAGGTGAGATTACTTATGCTGCCTTTGATTTTGTCAATGGCATCCAACATAAGTTTGAAACCTTTTCCTAAGGTTCCAACCATACCAGAATCTTTCACTTCTCTATCAGAAGTGTCTGGCATTTCTCCTGGTCTGATTAATCCAGCTTGTGCCGCAAATCTTTCCTTTTCACTTGCTGCGGGGTCATACTTTGTCTCTGGATCTCTTTGAAATGCACCTACAGAAGTTCTAATTTTGTCTTTTGCTTCAAATGCTAATGCTTGCTTGAAAAAATATCCTTTGTTTTTAGATCCTCTCTTTTCTTTTAACGACCTAAGTTCTTGTACGTCAGATTGGTCTACACCATCTTCTGATTGGGCGTCCTTAGTAATTTTCTTTTTGAGCTCATCAATTCTGTCGTCAGCAAATTTACGCGATTCTGCCGCACGATTACGAATTTTTCTAAGTTTTCCTACTAAATTGTCAATTCCATCTTTTGATTGTGCGCTTTGCCCAACCGGAGTGACCTTTATAGTTCCTGCACCCATTTATAAGAACCCCCTCATAATATTTATCCTAAGTATTTTGCAATTTCATGTTATACAAATCTGAAACTGTCAGTCCAAAACCAGATCCTTTACTTGAGGAATATACACCATCTCCGGTGCTAGCAATGGTTTGTCCAACTGGAATAGGAACCGGAACATATTGAATTCCTCCCCCACCATTCATCGCTGTTTCTACATTTGCAGGAAGTGAAGTTGGCATTGGAGCAGAAGAGTTAGTTGTACTTGCCTTTACTATTGTTGTAGGTGAAGATGAAGGTGGAGTGGCAGCGATTGCTGGTCCTTGATGTTGTCGAGGTGATCCAGCAGACGCTGCACTTGGTGGGGGTGTACCTGATGGGGATGTACTAGATGTTGGTGAGGATGCACCATGCATTGTTTGAATTATGTTAGCAACGTTCCGCTTATATGCCTCTGGATCATTATTATCCTTTGGAGGAGCATAGTCATAAGCAAGATGAGCCCATGCTGTATTTGGATCTGGATGTGCATTAAAGTTGTCACTATATCTGTCTGTCTTATGCCAAAATTTAATGTGTTCCCTAACGGAATCTTCCATTGAATTATAGTTAATAAAATTACCGCTAAGATCTCTCTGATTGAATGGATTATTACCAGCCATCTGACTTAAATATCCAGTTTCGACCATCGCAATAGCAGCTACCAACTCTGGGAATTTGGCACCACCTACTTTAACTGCCAGATCATATATCTTTTTATATGCTTCTCTCTGACTTAGATTTAAATTTATAACATTACCAGTTGCGGGGCCCGTTCCAGGAGTTCCAGGACGTGATGGACCGTTACTACCACTGGATTTATTTTTATTTTTACCACCACCAAATAAATTCTTGAAAAAGTTTACAACTCCACCTAAAATACCACGACCTTTTTTCTTCCCTTGATTACTCACATTTTCTTTTGTTTGTGCTTGAGTTGTTGCAGATTTTATTCTATCAGCTTTAAAAGATCCTAAATCTGCCGCAAATGTTGGTATATTATATTTTGAGATAAGTGGTTGTATAATTGGATTTATTAAAGGACCTAATGCCCTACCATAAAGAGGATTACTAACAATACCAGAAGCTGCTGATAAAGTTGGTCCCATTACTGGTAAGAAACTTGCACCGGACTTCAAACTGTCCATAACTCCTCTACCAACACTTGATGTTAGAGAGTGAACGACTTCATTTCCTGCTTCACCAGCAATAATTCCACCACCAGATAGTTTTGTATCACCTTTTTTATCTGGAGTTGGTGCAAGTATGTCTTTTGTCAATAAAAGTGCGTCAATACCTGCTGATATAGCAGTTCCTGGTCCTGGGAATGTTGATGCAATACCAGATGCAATTTCTCCTAATCCACCTAACCAATCGCCATTAGCAAATCTATCGATAGAGAATAATCCACCCATAATAATGCTAAGTCCAGGAATTTTTTTAAGTAATCCTTTTCCTAGTGCTCCTCCAGCTTTACCAACAATCTTACCACCTACTTTCTTGATTGCACCCTTGCCTTTCGAAAGAAGTCCTTTACCTTTCCCTGCTAAATTTTTTCCTAAATCTTTTGCTTGATCTGCTTTCTTAGCAAATCCTGAAGATGGTTTTGGAGCATCTGGTTTTACTGATGTTGGTTTGGAACCTGGTTTTGCCTGCCCTGCTGTGGTTTTATCGTAACCTGGATCGCCGGGTAACTTACCACTAGCATCCATCATATCATCAAGAGTTGGGGTGCTACCAGCTCTTGGGAATAATCCTTCAGTAACCGCCCATAATGCCGCCGCTTTTCCTAAGGCACCAGCACCTAGTCTGGCTCCCATTCCAAGTGCTCTGCCACCTAGTCCCCTAATAACTCCTGGTGCTCTGCCACCTAGTCCCCTAATAGCTCCTGGTGCTCTACTAGCAAGACCTTTGCCAAATCTAAGTGCTTTACCACCTAAAGACTTTGCTCCGCGAACAAATTGACCACCTTTTAATCTACCATATCTTCTTAAAGTTCTAAAAAATCTACGAGGATTTCTTAGTCTTCTCCACCATTTTCTAGAACCCCTGAAGTCTATATCAAAACCACCACCACCATCACCATCACCACCATCTTCTTCTGGGCGACTTACATTATCACCAGCAGCTTCAACTTTTGTGGTGTCAGCAACATCTTTTTGTAATTCAGATTCTGCTTCCTTTTCTCGTTGTTCTTCACGATTTAGATCATCCTTAAAAATTTCTCTAAGTTTTTCTTTTAACTCTAGAGAACGTGACTTATTTTTTATAAATTCACTAACATTGGATGAAGTTTTTACAAATACATTTTTTACTGATTTTAATTTTTTTGAAACAGAATTCAGTTTGGTGTTTGTCTCCTTCTGTGCTTTGTCCATTCGAACAAAACTGGAATCAATACCAAGAATTTTATCTGCAACTTCCTTAGATAACTCTAAAAATCTCTTCCCTAAAGTTTTATCTTCATACTCTCCTGTGTCAAATAACTCACCCTGTTTCATCATTTCAGGGCGAGAAGACATATCTCTTCTTAATACTGCTGCTAATCTCTCTTCTCTTTTTAAAGCTGGATCTTGAGATTCATCAGGATTTCGACTAAAAGTACCTTTTGTTCTTCTAATACGATCTCCACCAAACTCAGATGCAAGGGTTCTTTCTAAAAACCAACCCCTACGCAAATCTTTTGGATTTCCTCCAGATTCTTTAAATTCTCTTCTAGCTTTTGCTGCAAGACCAAATGCTTTTTTTACTCTATTAAATCCTTTATCTACTAAATCTCCACCAGAAGTAGACGTAGTAGAACTAATACCTTTATATTTTTTCTTATATACAGTTTTTCCAGATTTTTTTGATTTCTTTTTAGGTTCTGGACCTGAAGGAGGATTGCGAATCGAATCTACAAGTTTATCTAAAAAGTTTTTATCAAATGCCGCAGACATTCTCTGCGCTGTTGATACTCTTTTTTGAATATTTTTTGGAATAGTTCCCTTTATTCTAGGTCTCCTAATTCTCTTTGGAGCACTAAGTGATTTCTTGGGGTTATCTTCCCATGGATCAGGTATTTCTACTTTTGGTACTTCTTCTTCTTCTTGAGATTTCCTTGAAGTTTTTCTGATAACTCCACTTCTTTTAGGAAGCCTAATTCTTTTTGGGGCTTCAAGATTTGGTACTTCTACCCTAATAACTACTTCTTCTTGTTGTGGTGGTGCTGGAGTTGCCTCCACTTGAACCACAGGTTCCGGTTCTACTTCAACAACCTCTATTTCTATAGGATCCTTCTCTGGTTCTTCTACTCGTGGTAAATACCTATCAATAATCCACTCTTGATATTCTCTCTCTGCTTCACCACTAGTGCTACCAGTAGAGAATGTAGGATATCCATCCTCATCCTGCTTCATGTTAGCAATGATCTTGTCAGCATCGCTACTAGATAATTGTCTATCATGTAACTTAAAATAACTGGTGCCGGAATCATCTGTGCCACCAATTAGTCTTGCTTTAAGACGATTAAAAATATGATCTCTTTGTCCACCACCAGGCACACCTCTCCTGTACCATTCTACTGATGAGGGTGCCGGTAGATTAAACTTCATCTCTGTTGTTGCTGTTTTTTCTTAATTTCTTCCTCTTTCTTCTTAATATATTCGTTCACTAACAAAACATAAATTTGTCGCTCAAAGGGTGTAAGATTCTCAATTTCGGTCAATGAATATTTATGTTCCTCCATTAACATGAAATTGGTCCTATAATAATTTTCTAGATTATTATAGGCCATCACCCACCGGTAAAATTTAATAGACCCTCCAGAACATACTCACTTTCTACACCTGTTTTGGGATTAGTGATATTAAATTTATATCTCAATCTTGGTTGATTTTCGTAAAAATCAGCAATCTTATTAAATTGTTTTTGGGTCAAATTGTCTACCCATTCAATCATTTCTTCACTCTTATAATCAGAGCATTCTTCCACATCTTCACCTTTGAAAATTTGCTCTATATTACCAGCAACATATTCAGTTACTTCATCATCATCAAAATCTAGACGTAAACCAACAAATTTTACAAATTCATTAAGTCCTGGATATTTCATAATAATACCAAAATCTTCATCTTCATTAAGCATGATTTTGTTGTCACCTTTTCCATGTCTACCATCTACTTCAACTTCAAGTAAGTTAATGCGATGATTGACCGTAGTTTCACCATCATCTCTACAAGTTATTGTCATATCTAGAAATTCTTCTAGAGATCTAGCACGAAGTTGTAAAAATATATATTCTAAGTCAAAATATGTAAGATCTTCTACCTTAACTCTTGAAATAATGCAATTTTTGACAATCTGAACGATGGCGTTTTTCATCGTTTTTTCGTCTTCTGATTGTTCTGCTAATAAGAGTACTTTTTCTTCTTTTACTAGAAATGGCCTGTATTTCACGGTTTTACCGCTAGATGGAATTACAAGCTCATAAATTGGTGTAGACGGTTGTGGAAGTGCCATAATATTACTCAAGTCCTATATTTATGTATTCGACTTTTTTGACAAAAAAATACCGGAAAATTTTTTTCCGGTTTTATGGAATTAAAAAATCAATTTTGATATCAAGTAGCAACAATAGATCCTAATGTACCAATTGGTGCCGATGGTGTGTCTTGTGTGTTTGCTGGAGGTAGAATGGGTGCTCCAGGTGCTGCAGTTTTAAATTTAAAATCTCTCGCAGCGTAATCAATGAGGAATTTAGAGTAATAAAAATTAGCACTAACATTTACAAGTTGAGATGATCCATAAGATAGTGGAGTAGCATCTATACTATGTGGGAATGCATCTAAAAGCGTGTACTGCATCACTGTTGTATCTACATCTTTCACTCTTTCAGTTTTTTTGATAATGATTTTAGCTTGATAATCGTCTGGATACTTTACGCGACTAACGAGATCCTGGCGAGTCAAACTTGTATTAAATAATCGATTCTCTCTAATGGGAGTTTTATCCTCACTACCATAGTAAAATTGATAGTTGTGCCACTCCTGAAGAAATTTAAGTGGCATCATATTTTTATCACAATACCAACCCAAACTAACATCAGTAAATAACTTACCATATGAGTAGTTTACCTGTCCTTCACCCATGTAGACTCCATTTGTTTGTCCGGTCAAGGATGATACATTAGGTAGTTGAGCCTCATTACAAAACATAGTAATAATATCGTCAGACGCTAAGGTATGAACGCCACTCAAAGCACCTTGAACTACACTTTTTAAGTCGTCATTGGGAAATATAAAACTTACTTCAAATTCCGACGACATTGCCATACCACCTTTCATGGTATTGACAAAATCATTAATACTTCTTGTAGGCACGATAAATAGAAACGTGAACTATATTTATATTTATGGCATACTCAGGGTTATACAAACCAGTTAATCCCAAGAAGTATCGTGGCAACCCCACAAGGATCATTTATAGGTCTATGTGGGAGAAAAAATTTATGATATTCTGTGACCATACCTCAAGCATCGTGGAGTGGGGTTCAGAAGAAATCATTATTCCATACAGATCACCCATCGATGGTAGAGTTCATCGTTACTATCCAGATTTCTACATAAAGATACTGACAAAATCTGGTAAGTATGAGAAGTATGTCATCGAAGTTAAACCCAAAAGACAAACTCAAAAACCGAATGAGAAACCAAAACGTAAAACTGCTGCTTGGAAAAGA
>Ga0213860_10000670_pt1 | contig 13718 bp, 15 predicted proteins | sample PICome_3_FD_160118 | JGI IMG/M metagenome (GOLD analysis project Ga0213860, IMG submission 160118) | Coastal seawater microbial communities near Pivers Island, North Carolina, United States - PICO550 | ecosystem: Environmental > Aquatic > Marine > Coastal | place: USA: North Carolina...
ATCATCCAACGCAATATAGGTTGGAATATTGTTAAAAAAGTTTGCAACCGAAATCTTTTTGTTTACAGGGTTGCCTGATGGATCATCAATCACATGAAGAAGATCTTCTGATGCAATTGCGTTACCCAAATCTGTAAGTGCAGTAATCTTTTTATCTGCCATTTGTTTTCTCCTTAATTGTTAAAACCTTCAAGACATCACAGCATTGATTGCTGGGTTTGCCTCTTGTGAAGGAATGCTACTGTCGGGACTCGACTCACCTAATTGGAACAGAAACAAATCACATTGTTGGATTGCGCCATTGATGGCGTTTCCCTGTGCTGTCAACTGCACCCTCATCTTATCAAGGTTCTGGATCTGACTATGGATTTTCTCCAAGTCAGTTTCCAGTTCCTTTTTCTTATTTTCAATATCATCGACACTAAGTGCCTTACCATTTTTTGCCATTATATACTCCGTTTATATTATTACTTATGCGACTGCTGTAAGTGTACCAGCGGCAGTACCGGCAGCGGCAGAGATTGCCACACCAGAGTTTACTGTCGTTCCAGTATCTTTCAATGTACCACCGGCAAGTGCGATATTCTGAGCGCCGATTGACAATACGTCATCAGCAGAAACAGTTGAACCGCCTGCACCAATTGTACATCTAAACACAAGTCTGTTTGTTCCAGAACCAGACTGATATGTTGCAGTCTTAGTTGCAGCAGAACCACCACCCGCTTGTGAGTTAGCAATTACTAGAGTTGGTGAACCAGTTACAGTTACCTTCTCGTTGTAGATTACACGAACATCAATGTTACCACCGTCAGATACGTCAAACGCTGTGGTTACAAATTCTGTTGATGTGATATCTGCACCAGCAATTGAAGTTGAAAGTCCACCAATTGCACAAATAACTTCTTCAAGTCCTTTGCCGTTCAGTTGTACCCAACCTCTATCAGTTGCAAATACAGTTTTCTTTTGTTCAGCAGTGAAGAACTTAGGTTTTGCTTCATCTGCGTCTGTATTTCCCCATAGGGCCATTTTACTTCTCCTTAGTTTAAGAGTTTATCTCTTCTATTTATCTAAATCCATATCTCTTCAGTTGAGCAATGGTTTGTGTTGGACTCAGATGATGAATCCCTATACCCCCAGCGTTCTCCCACTCCTTGATATTTTTGATATAATCATCAATCAAGATATTAGGTTTACCACCAGTTGTGGCATATTTTTGTTTATCTGCTCTCATAACAAGATGGACTTTACCAGTAGGACGGGCGTTTTTCTTCAACCATTGGGTTTTACCTTTTCTACTGTTTCCATCTCTATTTGAGTATGCAGACAAAATGTTTGCATTATATTTATTGATTAGATTCCACATTCTTTGAGAACCAGGCATCCAATCAAGTGTTGCCCAGAAATCTTTCTTTCCTGTGATAGCGTTCCACCTATCTTCCTTGTCACTTCTGGCAAAGTCCAAACCAGTGAGTTTTTCGTACCCACCAATAAAGTCACATATTACCTGATCCATGTCACAATAGATTGGGGGTAGTTCTGCCTCTGATATCTTTGTCAGTTCGACAAGAGTTCGCATTTACTTATCCTCAGTTTTTGACTTCGGATTGATTTCAATATCCGCCATCGGTTTACCTGTCATAGTGGTTTTCTTAGATTCCTTTTTCTTAGGCATCTCTTCCTCTTCCTCTTTTGGGGATTTGGATGCTTCTGCCCACATATCACTGATTGCCTTTGCCGCTTGTTGTGCAAGGGTTTCTTCTTGAACTGATTCTCTTTCATATACTTTGAATTTGAATCTTGCCTTTTTCAACTGTGCCATTACTTTGTCAGCGTCATCCATATCTTCAAACTGTAGAGAACTGCCTTCATTTGGCATCATAGTAAATGGTTGATGTCCACCACTGTAAAGTTTATTATTGATGTAATCATATGCTTTTGCAGCATCTCTACTTGAATTAAATTCTAGTTCAAGATAATCAGCAGGTTTTTCTTTAAGTTCGACTTCTTCTTTCTTGTCTGCCTTTTTTCTAAGGTTTGCAAGATCATCAGCGTCAATCTTTCCGTTTTTATTCAGATCGATTTTCTTTTGTTTTGCAGAAAGTTCCTCATCAGTCTCGACATCATTCTTCAATGATTTACCTTTGTCATCGTAACCAGGCTTTCCTGCTTTTTTCTTTTTGGAAATTGCGATTGCTGCTTGTTGCGCTGGGTTCATTGCCTCAAGCACAGCACTCTCAATACTTCCTTCTTTAGTTTTAAGATACTTACCCATTAGGCTTCTCCTGTGCGTTTAGTTTGTTAATTGTTTCTTGTGCTTTTGCGATCTGCAACTGCAACTGTGCAATACGAGTTTTCTTCTTATCTTCTCGTCCTTGATCTACCATCTTGGCAGAATCTGGTTTATTTGGTTCTTCTTCTTTGATTGGTTGTCCAATCATTTGTTTCTTCTTCACCTTAACAATCTTCAAAGTCTTTTTGTCTTTGATTTTCATTGGGGGAAGTTCTGCACTTGTGATGATTGACTTTGCACCCTTTTCATCAGATGCAGTTCCAACTACCTTGTTACCATCAGCAGTATCAACTACTGCATATGGTTCACGCATTTCATTAACAGATTCTAGTTTACCACCGGCATCTGTGAATGCAGCGATTGCCATTTTTCTTCTTGCATCCATATTTTTGCCATCAAACTGTGGTGCATCTGATTTCATAAAATCTTTAATCCATGCACCAATACCATCAGAAACTTTTAGTTTCTCATCAAGCATATCACCTTCTGGTACATGAGATGAAGTCAAGTACATATTAAGTTCAAACTTGTTACCCATATTGTAAACTTGAACAGACCACCTTTTACCCTTTTCTGTTTCTAGAGTATAAGAGTTTTCCTTGCCCTTTGATGGTTTGCGAGGCCCAGTTGCAACCTTATTGTCAACCTCTGACTTCTTAATAGGTTGTCCTTTAGACTTTGCAAAAGCAGTTGCGTGTTGCATAGCAGATGAAAAATCTTTATGGTAAATTTCATAACCAGTTGCAGATTTTGTTTCTTCTAGTTCTTCACCATATCCTGCCTTTAGACTCTTCATAGATGCACCCATGTCACCGATTGCGAAATAAGCACCATCACGATCCTTGTACTGATAGATATAGTGTTTTACACCAGATGGGTTTGCAAGATTCTGTAGAGTTGTCTTTACAGTTCTACCCTTGTTCACTGTGTTCTTTGCAGTAACTTTGAATTTACCCTTGTGTCCTTTTTTGATACTGGAGTCATATTCGATTTCTACTGTATCACCCTTCTTGAGTTTGTCAACTGCCTTTACAATCTTTGGATCGGCAGACTCTTCCATATCATGTAATGTCTCTTCTCCGTGGTTATATGCAATACTAGACATATACTCACCCCTCTTGGATTTTGGATACATTTTCATAAATGCTTTTGGGTCATTCTTTCCAATAACATCCATGATTGTTTCCAGCGGGTCAGTATCCAAGTTGTAGATAAGTTTTCTCAAATCCATCAACTTACCTTGTGAGTATAATTGTTTTGCCTTTTGAAAATCCTTCTTATCAATTCCACCAGTTTTGATTATATTATCAAATGCCTTTGATGCATTTTCATCAAGTTCGACTTCTTCTTCTTCCAATTCTGGATCAAAGTCGGTGTTCAGTCTTTTGAGAACTGCAGCAACCTGTGGATGATCAGACAATCCCTTTTTGATTTTCTCAATCTGTCTTACTGCACCAGAGTAGTTACCTCTTGCATAACGCTTGTCAGCAGCAATACCGATTGCCATTTTAATTTGTTTTGGTGAGAACCCTTCACGAACTTCTATCAGGGCCTCTGTCATAGTTGAACTATATCTAGTCATTTGTTTCTTCCCATATTTTTACAACAAGTTTCCCTGTTCCTTTTATTAATCTATGATACTCCATCTTCGGTATCTTGTATAGTCTGCCACGTTCTAGTGGTTCTGGTCTCTTGTTATCAAGTTGTAACTGCCAACCAGTGCCTTCTACAACCGTTACTTCCCTAGTGTGTTTATCTCTATGCCACACCAGTTCTTCACTGTCAACTTCCTCATCAAACCTTCTGATAATCATTCCATTATCATAAGATTGGGTGTATGGTTTACCAGAAGAAATTGCCGCCACCACTCAAACCAAGTTGTTTTGCATAACGTGGAAGATTACACGCCCAATATGATGCCTTGGTTTTGTCCTTTGCATTTTCACAATCGTGACGGGCAGCAAAACTCTTTCTTGCTTCCTTGTCATTCAACTTAACTTTCAGTCCAGTTGTATCTCCCCATGTGACTTTCTTGACATTACCTGTTTTCGGGTCTTTGACATACACATAGTATTTCTTAGGCCCACCGACTTTTGGTTTGTTTAGTTCTACATCCTTTTCTTCAAACATCATAGGGCAGTCCAATGGAACGTGTTCCCCTTGATACATATCATACTTTCCAATATCACCTTCCATAAGTTCCTTATCGAAACCTGTTGGTTCATAGACACCGATTTTATAGGCATCTCTTTTCTCTTGGAAAAATTCAAAATACTTTTCTGAACCCACACGATAAATGTTGGATTCAATCAAAGTTGATTCTGTTGCACAATCATCACAACATGATTTATGTTCTTGAAACGGCGTCATCTTACGAGCATGATTTGCAAAGTCTTTTCCAATCTCATAGGAATCTTTGAATGCTTTGTCGCCAGGTTTCAAAATTCTACCCTTTTTTCTCTGTACAGGGATTTTCAAATTCTTGAGTTTAGGATGAGTTCTAAGATATTTCTTTTCCCCCACTTCTGCTCCTTCTTTCTTGCCTTTGTGTTGTTTCCACAAATCTGCATCAGCAGTAGTCCTTGTTTTACCACCGCTGATGAAAGAATTGACTCTTGCATGACCCCACTGCTCGGGAGTTGTGCCAGGACGATGCCCTGTTCTCCAAGCGGCGACACCTCTCTTATAAACTTGTTTTAGAATACCAACTGAAATACCAGAGGCATCTGATTTCTTTTTAAGTGACTTATCTGCAGCACCCTCTTCTACTGTTTCTTTGTATAAGTCAGGAAACTTTTTCTTCATCTTGTTTGTATACTTTGATGGTTTTGTTTTTGCAGATGCATCGCCTGGCGCTGGTTTGTATGCACTAGGATCATCATCTGACTTTTCTTTACCTTTGTTAAAATGAGCATCTCTCTTGTCTTTTGTAGATTTTGCCATCTCATCACCATCGGCGTCTTTCGCAAAATACTTAGCGGGTTGCGTTCCCTTCTTGTCTTTGATATCTTTGTCTTGTTTTTCTGCAACGGCATCTTCTTTTGGTACACAGTTTGGCACCATCTTACCGTTCTTTCTTTTCATACCGACTTGTTTGTGAGTATCCCAACAAGGCCCATCCTCAGCAAGTTCAAGTTCATACAACCACTTCTTATATGTGATACCATTTTCGGCAATAAAGGTGACATAGTTTGTTCCTCTACGAATGATTTCTCCTGTAACACCAGTGTATGTATCTGTAACCTCTTCACCGATTGTAAAGATTTTATTTTCAACATACATATCACGAATTACATCTTCCTCTGTCTGCTGTACTTGGTGTGTGATAAATGATTCACGAATACCCATGTGTCTACGAACATCCTTAAACAGAGACATACCCTGTTTGAAAGTTGTGGGCAATCCTTGTTTGAATGAATCAAAATCGTTTGCACCAGCGGCAGCACGCATCTTGGATGCAGACATTCCTGTTACACCTTCTGCATCTGGATCACGTTCACCAGCAGATACAACTTCGATATTATCAAAACCATAGAAACCGTGTCGTGCTTCAACACCATTGTAGGTGTTTAGTAGTTTGTCAAACTCATCAACTCTGTCAGAACCAACAACCATTACAATTGCCTTGTGTCCTTTATTATAGAGTGATACTGCAATCTCAAATACATTTCTTGCCTTATCGACAACAATGTTCCTAGAATGTTTTGGGAACATCTTCTTCATGTATGCAACTTTTTTAGTATATGGCAGTGGATCTTTCTTTACGTTTTCTGAATGTGATGCAAATATATAATAGGGAGCGCCAGGATTCTTTCCTGTCTCCGCCTTACATTTATCCAACAGTTTTTCGTGTCCTGTTGTTGGTGGATTAAATCTACCAAAAGTGAATACACAAGTATCCCCTCTTGCTTCTCTTAATTCTGAAAACTTCTTCATTTATCCCATGCCTTTATTGCAGTAAAGTTATTGAAACTAAATTCCATTCTATCTACCAGTTTCACTGCACCGCCTGTAACTCTATCAATTGCAACATATCCTTCTGGATTCACTGCCTTGAATCCGTTGTTGGTTTTGATAAAAGTTCCAATACTCTTAACAGTATTTAGTTTACTTACAATTCCCATCTTTGCATCAACAATGTGGTTTTGAAATTGGATAACATTGGCAAGGTTAGACGTATGTTTCTTTAGTTCTCTTATTGTTTCTTTTTTCTTTGCCTCAAGCGCCTCCTTGTTTTTGGGAGTCTTGAGTTTATCAATCTGTTTATCAAATGTCATCTCTACCCACGGCAAATAACCCTTAGCGTGAGCAGAGGCGTTAGTTACCTTCTGTCCTTGTCGAACCTTACTGTTATTGTAAGTTTTCAGTGACGCACCAGCAAGATTACCAGTGAACGTGTTTTGAATCGCAAGAAACTTTGTAAGTAGGGGAGAGTTGATTTTTCTGAATATAGTACCAGCACTAGACAGAGATGCTGTAACTGCAGCAGTTTCTGTCGCAGTCATGGTTGCAGAACCAGATACATCCTTGTAGGTTGCATCATCCATCCAGACTGAAGCGGGTTTATTCATTCTACTGATATTCGCACCAAATGATGCTTTCATATCGGGTAGTGTTTTACCTGTGTATGTTGTATGCCAGACTACACCAATCTTAGCAGCGGCAATCTTCTTACCCAAGTCTGAGTCTACATCGACTGCATACACGATAGTGTTTGGTTGAAATGTATGATAGGATTTACCGTCAATGGTTTCTTTAGTTACATCATCAGTAAACATCAAGTCACCTTGAAGAACACCAGTGATGCCTAACTTAGAAAACTCTGCAAGTGCAATCTTGAACTTTGAGTTCAGTTGCCCAGACAAATCGGCATTGATTTCATCTTCTGATTTGTATAGTTTTGGATTTACGTTAAATACAGATTTCTTTGCAACAAAGAACTTTCCATCTTCTGGATCAATACCAGCAAATATTGCAGGCGCTCCATCCCACTTTACGGTCATGTTTACAGAGGAACGAGATGCACCCGCCAACATATCACGCAAAGACCGTACAAAGTTGATAGAACCTCGTGCCCCATCAACTCCGAAATTAAGAATTTCGTCCTCTATATGTTCTAGGTGTAGATTCTTCCCGCCTTTATCTTCGGACAGGAATCCAGAAAAGTTTAACATTTACACATTGTCCATTCATACAAATAATTACGTTACTATTTATAATAACACAATTATTCACGAATGTCAAGCGTGTGTTTTTTTAGAAAGTTTGGCAATGGATTATTACCAAAAGGTTTGGTTTTATTGATTTGGTCTGAAAACAACTCTGCGTCAATCTTCTTACCGAAAATTTGCACAATATCGTTTGTTGGGAACTCTACGACTTCCCACTTCTGTCCGTTCTGATTCACAAAGTATTTAATGCTTTTATACTTTGATGTCCTCAAATTTCTCATAGGTCTTACTCTTTCCAAGACCCACTCCGAAAGTTGTTTTATCAAAAGTTGCTCCTTCTTCTTGTCCACTGTCCAATATGTCATCTTGTGCCTCTTGTTCGCAATCGTATAGTTTCATTCTTGCCCTGTCAATTCCAATAACAAATCGTTTGTTGGTGCCAGGGTCATTATATCGGTTCTTCAATTGTTTTACCATAATCTGGTTTAGAGATTCAAGTTCCTCTGTCGAGATGAGGGCAAACATGAGATCTGCTGTAGCAGGCAAACCAAAACTTTCTGATGTATCTTCCAAACCCACATCTGAATTGGCGTACCCACCTCTAGTCGTTTGTGTTGCCGACATAATCGGTACATTATTTTCAACTGCAAGGCCCCTAAGTTCCTCTGCAATCGCTTTGATATAAAAATACGATCCAACATTTGCATTCCCCTTAAATCTTGAAGATGAACAAATATTCAAATAGTCAATAAAGATAACGTCTGGACGAAATGATTTCTTTAGTGCCAGTTCTTTTATCAGACTTCTGAAATGTCCTGTATGTGCAGATGCAGTTGGATATTCTTTGATAATTAACTTTCCGTTGGTCTTTGTTTGTATCTTAGAGAGGCGATCTGTGAACATCTTTTTGGGCAACTCATGTAAGTCATCCATTGTGATATTCATAAGGTTCGCATCAATTCTTTCTGCAATCCGTTCTTCTGCCATCTCCAAAGTTATGTAAAGAACATTCTTACCTTGCATGAGGGTTGACGCTGCCATGTGACACATGAACAACGATTTACCAACACCAGTACCAGCAAGGGCAATGTTCAAAGTTTTTTGTGGTAGTCCACCCTTGGTTATCTTGTTGAAGTAATCAAGGTCGAACTCTAGTTTTTCTTCTTTCTTGTGGTAGAACTCGAATCTGTTCTCACCATCTTCTACATAGTCGTGTCCAACATTCTGGTCAAATGCAACTGCAAGTGCTTCAGATAGGATGGATGGTATTGCTTCAGCGGTATGTTGTTTGTCTTTCCCCTCAATAATCTGAATACCGTTTAGGATGGCATTGTAGACTGCCTTATCCTTACAAAACTTTTCTGTCGTGTCCACCAACCACTGCATATCAACCTGTGCATCAGATAGTGTTTCGACAATACTTAGAATAGACTTGAACTCATCATCGTTCAAATCCTTCCTGTTATCAAGTTCAATAGAGAGCGCTTCTTTGGTAGGTTGATTACCATACTTCTCCATGAACTTGTTGATTTCTTCAAATACAACTCTTTCGTGACGATCTGAGAAATACTCTGGTTTAATGAAAGGTAGCACCTTTCTCGCATATGGTTCATTGTATACTAAGTTACTAAGTGTAGTTCGTTCAATCGTCTGTGTTGACATACTGTAGTGCATCCTCTTTCATCTGTTTATCAATTAATTCTTCTAATACCTTGCCGATGACAGAATAGAATTCGTCATCAAACATTTCTTTTGGTAGTCCGTTAGAGTCTAACACATTAAAGTCGAATTGTAAAGTGGCGGATGTCTTTTCTTCATTCTCAATAATAGACACTTTGCCATACTCATAGACTACTCCTTGATACTTTCCTGCCTCTTCAGTCAGTCCAATACCTGTCCAAGTCTTGTCTTTGTTCTCTACAAATTTATACATAATGTAAGTAACTTCCTATGATATACTTAGGTTTCTTCACTGGTTTAGTTCCAGCATGAAGATGTGTCCACAATGGTGGGAACATCAACATTCTGCCTGTCTCTGGTTTGACTGCAATATCAAACTGTGGAAAGGTTGTATGTCCTGCCTCATTATCATCAAGGTATAAAAAGAATACCAAAAATCTACGAGCAGAATCTATGTTACCAACATCAACGTGATCTGCAAACTCATCCACATCATTTGGCAAATATCGCTTCATACGAAACTGTTCAAAAGCATATGTTGGTGGAAACATCTTGTCAGTAACATTACTGTCTTTCATGTATTTATCAATATACTCAATAAAACGATTTTGTAATGTTTGCCAAAAAGGTTGCCACTCAAGGTGTTGTTGCAGTGTTACCTGTGTAAAAGAACGATGTCCTTCTAGGACAATTTCCTCATGGTGTTCTGGTGATTCCTCAAACATCGCAATAAGTTGCTGTGCGAAATCTTTGTCAATCACGCCATCATATGTTTGAATGAAACGATCCATTACGTTATGATTCCACTCTTTGCTGGTGTTGCAATGCCAGAAGTTTGTTGCGTCCAACCCGAAGCAAGTTCTGGTGCAGTCTCCACCATATACATGACGCTGGTTTTTGTAAATTCAAAGTCACCCTTTGGTTCAACACCAGACATACAAATTCCATTTACCAATCCAATACCTTGTTGTGTTGCTTGCAACATACGAGGTCTGTTTAGCACGATTGTCATCATATCTTCTTTAACGAGTTTGCCAATAATCTCTGCACCATTGGACATAACCAATGTTACTACTGTTCCTGTTTTCATAATTAATCCTTCCAACAATAAGTAGGTGTGGAACTATTCACATCAAAGATATTTTGATGCTTCATTAATGATCGGCGATAAGGCGTCCACTTTATACCTCTACCCCAACCAAGTTTGTCGATAAGTTCCTCTTTGGAAACCTTACCGCTGTTCTTAATCCAAGATACAATTTCTTGAAACTTCTCACTAGTATAACTCATGTGACTCTGTTTGTCAAGAAGCGAATCAATATAGTTTGACATCTCATGCATCTTGTTTTTATATATTAGTGTCTCACGAATACAGTCAAGCGCCTGTTCTGCCATTTCATTTCTATACTGAGGGTCTTCCAAATATGTATTCATCATCATAAGTGCTTCATGGTCATCCTCAAAGAAATCACCCTTTGCATTTAACTCGTGATAGTATGTGTCGTTATACATGACATAAGGAACACCGTTCATCATGCCGTCAGTTGTTGCAACACTCCATCCACCGTATGTTTGTTTTGGTGAAAATCCCATGTAGCACTTCTGTAGATTCTTGTAGTACCAATCCTTGCTTCCTTTTGTTGTCACAACATATTCACGATTAGGTTTTTCCAATAGTGGAATCCAAACCTTGAAATCCTGTCGCAACTTCCATAGTTCATCACACACGGCAATGAATTCTTTGAAGTGTTTGTAAGTATCTGGTCTGTGATTGAATACAATAATTCGTGCTGGGTTCTCATTGATATCATCAACGATATCCTTTTCATTTACTCCCAAGTGTTGAGGTACAAGAATGTCATCTAGTTTTGTAATAGTAGAATCACTGAATGTTTCTGCTGCCTGATCAAGTACCAATCCCTTCTGGTGTTGTGTATTCAGATAGCATCTGTCATATTCCAGAAGTCCAGTGACGTTCTGATTGAAACTGTCTAGCGACCATCCGACTACTGATTTTAGGTCAAACCAGTGAGAGTAACCAAACACTGGTGGTGTGTGGTGTGTCACATTATATAATACATTTTTAAGAGCGTGTGTATGTTCTGGTAGATGAGACATAACCAAGTCAAAGTCGTTTACTCTACTCAACATCTTTTGTAGTTTAGGTACGTCCACATGAGAACGCATTGTTGGTGGATATGTCGGCATCGGCAGATACCACTGTGTCACATTATCAAATGCAAGTGATGGAACTGGTTCTGGCAAAATAAGATAAAACCACAAGTCATCACGAATCTGATTCAACAGATTGATCTGTTGCTTGATAACTTGGATATAACTATCCTTTTCCAAATCCTTCTGAAAAGTAATGTTAGGGTACACAAGCACCCTAACAGTTTTTTGTAACTTTTCTTCTTTTCCTATTTCAAATAGGTTCATGCAGCATCCTCTTCTTCTTTTACTGAGATATCGTCCATCCACATATCCATCTCAACGAACTCAACGTCAAGGTTGAAGCGGTTACAGATATTCATCCAAAGAGGTTGAATTTGTGTTTTCCAAACTTTCGACTGTGCGACTGTTGGGTGATGGATACAAACTACTGCTTTCGTGCAGTCTGTAGCATACAGTGTTTCAAGAACACGTTCCAAACGCAAAGCACCAGATGAAAAATACAATGAACACTGTCCAATATCTGGGCGGTTATACGATTGTACTTTTTTGTCCAAGATACCACAATGTGGTGCTGCTTTCCAGTTGATGAACAAGCGTCCAGCAGAGCGATGTTCTGCTTCCTGTTCAAGAATTTGGTTTGCTTTGTTCAAGATAGTTTGTACACTATTCTTTGTAAATCCAAACTCTTTTAGTGCAACTGAATTTGATGGTGCATTGAAAGGAACTTTTTTCGCTGCCATGTCAAGAACGTATTTGATACCATCTGATTCTGAGATTTCTTTTTTGATAATCTCTGCTTTTTTGTTACGCAAGTTACCAATGAAACGCAACTCTTCATCTGTAAGGTCACAATGAATAGCATATGGAATACGCATCACTGGAATATCTACAGCGTGCTTTGACTGTGCAGCACCCAAGACTGTGTGGTTTCCATCACCACGCAAATCCTCTCCGTTTGCACCACGCCCTTCCCATACAAGTACAGGGTTACAAGCATCAGTGTTGCCTCGTGCATCATCAATTTTCTGTTTGATGGTACGTTGCAGTTCTGGATCATGTTGGAAGCGAACCTGTAGTGCCGACATCTGTGCATGAAGTTGAAGATCTTCGACTGTTACAGGAAAGACACCATCATCAATTTGCTGGTTGATGAACAAACAGTTTTCGATATCTGGTTCTGCGAATTGTGGAAACCCATTCGACAAGTTGTAAAACATTGGGTTTGTACGAGCATTTGCTTTTTTCAAAATGCGATGTTCAGCATTCTGCATCTGCATATAATCTCCATATGCAAGAACTTCAAATTTCAATTGTGATTTTGAATTGGCAAATACTTTTTGAAACTCTTCGTTTGTTGAAGAGTGGTTGTAGGGGTCATCCACAGAACCTTTGTGAATTCCTACATACATTTTTCCATCAGACAAGTTCGTGTACTGATAGAGATACGCCTCATATGAGGCAGGGGGGGTTGCAATATTTTGCTCTACGATATTTGATGACATAACGTCACTCCTTTTGTTAGAACACTAGTTTCCATGAACATACAAGTCACATGAACAACACTAGGTTCGGTTGAAAATGAATACCACCTCAGCATTCATTATTACTATAATACACAATGTTTCGGCAAAAGTCAATAAGTTTTTATCGAATAATGTCAATTTTATTCATTGTGTCTTGATTCCAAACTTCTAGTTCTTTACGAACTTTGCCCTCTGCAATCATCTTATTGTAACGCTTGGTAGCATTCTTCTTCCACCATGCAATCACATTTTCAAGTTCAAATCTATCATAGTTTTCTGCTTTTGTCAAGGTATTTGTTTTACCTAACAATACATCTTTTGCATTTGAGTATCCATACTCACCCATGTAGAATCTCTTTTGTGTAGTTACATCACTCGCCTTCTCGATTTCTTTTGAGAACAACTCGTATGCTTTCATATCATGTTTAGCAAGACTTTGTTTTACAAGTCCAACCATCTTTGTCTGCATCTTGAGTTTACGAGATGATGCACCTTTGTGAATCAATTCTTCTCCACCATTCTTTTCGGTGAACCAATCTTTCATCTCTGGATATATATCCTCACCAAGCGTCAATAGAAACTTGGATTGAGTGTCGCCTTTATATCTGAGAAAAGGTTTCATACCATCATACATGGATGCACCTTTGATATTACCATAGAGAGATGTTGTCTCAAACAAACAAAACTCTGTGTCATACTTTTCGTTTAGCATTCTACGACTTGCATGAGAACAACAGATTGCCGCCATCAGTTTACCACCAAGATAGTTGTAACCAAATGGTTGCACAGGAACAATATTGAAACCCATGATAGCACGTTTGTTGAAGATATCCAAATCTGGAACACCACCCAAGTAATCGTTACGAGGTTTTGAGTTGA